>SKEZ01001023.1_pt1 | contig 17286 bp, 13 predicted proteins | sample 4843881 | NCBI WGS metagenome assembly SKEZ01 (sample SAMN11008796, study PRJNA524170) | human gut metagenome | isolation source: fecal sample from pouch patient p1, p46 | place: Israel: Tel-Aviv | reverse complement strand
GCTCTGGCGCACATGCGGCAATTGCTGACGGTGCTGCGTGAAACCGGATTCAGCGACGAGATGCATGAAGGCGCACAACCCGACATGCAACTGCGACCGGCTGCTCCTCTGTCCAGCCAGATGAGGCAGGTGGAATCCACATCTCAGACGGATTCGTCCACGAACATGAACTCAGGGAACAATCAGGGTGTCCATGGAGCGGCACTCGAATAGGAATCGGATACAGTGGAGAGCATGAACAAGAGCAGAAGCATTCGCGTGATCATTGCGGACGACCAGGAGCTGGTGAGGGCCGGCTTCGCCATGGTAATCGGCTCGCAGCAAGATATGGAAGTGGTCGCTCAGGCGTCCGATGGCGCCGAGGCCGTGACGATGGCGGAGACCCTGCACCCCGATGTGGTGTTGATGGACGTGCGCATGCCGGGCATGGATGGCATCGAAGCCACCCGCCGTATTACTTCGCTGACCGCCGGCACGGATGGCACGCAGCCGACCCGTGTGATCATCCTGACCACATTCGATTTGGATGAATATGTGATGGCCGCCATCAATGCCGGCGCTTCGGGTTTTCTGCTCAAAGACACCGAACCGGAGACGCTGCTCAATTCGATTCGCACCGTGTTCCAGGGCAATGCGATCATCGCGCCTTCGGCCACCAAGCGTCTGATCGAAAAAATGATGCAAGACGGCTATGCGCAGCATGGGTCGTTGAGTGGCGGCGTCGCCGACACTACTGGAACGGTCGGAGCTACGGGTGCCGATTCGACGAACGGCATTGGCACCGCACGCCCCACATATACCGATCCCGAGCTGGAACTGCTCACAGATCGCGAACGTGAGGTGCTGGTGGAAATCGCCCATGGCCTGAGCAATCAGGAGATCGCGGACAAGCTCTTCATCTCCTTGCCCACGGTCAAAACCCATGTGGCGCATATTCTGGCCAAAATCAACGCCCGAGACCGCGTCCAGGCTGTGGTCTTTGCGTACGATAACGGGTTGGTGTGACCTCCCCAATACACACGATACGGCAGAACAAGTGGTATCCGCCTCGAAAGAGGTACATTCGCCTTTCTGCAGAAAGCTATCTGCTTTCAGAGAGATATCCGAGACCTGATAACACGAGTACGATCATTGCAATTCCAACGGTTGTACTCGCGTTTTCGTATATCCGGTACCCCTTTGAAAGCAGATAGCTTTCCGCAAAGGAACGAATGTACCTCTTTCAAGGCAGATAGGTCTATTCGCAGCACACGAATAGACCTATCTCTTCGCTCTTAGACTATGACCGGGCCACTAGGCCTCAGCCAAAGCCTCGACGGGCGGCGTCTTGACGGCTCTGCGGGCGGGGGCAACACTGGCGAGCAGCGCGGCAAGCGCCGCCACGCCAAGCACTGCACCATTGGTGGTCCACTCGAACGGGAACACAGTGTCACCATACAGGCTGAACACCATATAGGACCCAAGCCAGCCGAACAGGGTGCCCAGCGCCACACCCACCACGCCGGAGACGAGCGACAGCAGTAAAGCCTCCACTGCCAGCGAACGCCGCAGCTGGCCGCGCGTCATACCGATGGCACGCAGGGTGGCGGATTCGCGGGTGCGTTCGATCACCGATAGACTCAGCGTGTTCGCCACACCGACCAGTGCGATAAGCACAGCCACCGCAATCAAGCCGACAAGCAACGCCATCATGCCGTTGATCATGGTCTCCCACTGCGTGCGTTCGGCCACCGGACCAGACACGTCAATGTCTGCACTGGCGGAGAATGCATTCTGCACGTTGGTGAATACGTCGTTCAGCGTGGTGCCCGCGCTTTCGGCGTCGATACGCATAAGCATGATATGTCCGTTCGCTTTTACATCACCGTTGGTGAAGTGACCGGCATCCACGAAGGCGACTGCGGCATAGTTGGCTGAGATGCGACGATAATCCACCTTCTGCGGCGCGAGGGTCAGTGTCTGCACTCCATCGGATTGTCCGCCATCGTTCTCAGTATCACTCGCGGCAGCATCAGCTGTACCAGTCTGCGAGCCGGATACATCACTGGTGAAGGTGACGCTCTTACCTAGCGGAATGTCCTTGCCCGTGGCAGCGGAATACTTGGGCATAAGTACGGAGTCACCGCTGATGGTCACGCCGGACAGGTCGGCACGCACCACTTTGCGCAGCGCGTCAACACCATCCACGCCAACGATGAGTACGTTCAGATCCTTGCCATTGGCATCCTTCATGCTCATCATGCGAGTCGGCGCGTAGATACTATCCTTAATGCCCTTAATCTTGGCGACCTCATCGGCCTGTTTGCTGGTCATATCAGCACCGGCCGCGATCATGTCGACGCTGTAGCGCGTGGTCAGCGCCTCGTTCATGGTTTGCTTGGCGCTGGCGGCACCGGTGGCGATGGTGGAGACCAGCGTCACGCCGATAAGCAGTGCGGCACCGGTGGCGGCCACGCGGCGCGGATTCTTCTGGATGTTCGCATGCGCCACCTTGGCGGACGGCCCGGCAAACGCAACCAGCGCGCCCACACCGCGCATCAATACCGGCAGCCAGAATGTGGCGGAAAGCACCAGTCCGAGGAAGATCAGCGCGCAGCCGGCGATGGCGGCGAGCAGTACCATCGGATACTGCTTGTCGGCCAGCGAATCATGTCCGGCGATCTTTTCGTTCATCTGCCAGGCGGAGAATGCGGCCAGACCGATGCCGACGAGCACCAACAGACCCGCAAGTATGGCACGGATCTTACCGGCCCGACGGGTATCGTTCAGTTCGATGGGCCGCAGCGCTTCCAGTGGAGTCACGGCGGTGGCGGAACGTGCGGAGCCAAGCGAGGCGATCACGGTCATAGCGATGCCGAACGCAATCGGCACCACGAACGCCGGCCAGGACAACACCAATCGCATGGTCATGCCGGTGGCTTTCATCAGGCCGGATTGGCACAGCGCCGCCATCAGTCCGATGCCGAGGCCCACGCCCAGCATGGAGGCGATGAGTCCCAGCAGACCAGCCTCGAACAGTACGGAGACATACAGCTGGCCTTTGTTCGCGCCGATGGTGCGCAGCAAGGCAAGCGTGCGACGGCGTTGGGCGACGAGCACTTGGAAAGTGTTGGCGATGACGAGCGCCGCGACCAGCATGGCGAGGATGCCGAAGCTCAGCAGGAAGATGGTGGTGATACTCGTATCGCCCTTGCTCACGGATTTGATGGATTCCTCTTCCATCGCTGCGCGGGATTGCACGGTGAAATGTTTTGGCAGCAGCTTGTCGATTTGTTTCACGGTGGCGTCGGCGGACGGCTGATCGGCATCGTCGATATCGAGGTAGACAAGATAGACATTGAGTTTGCCGAAATCGTCGATACCGTTCATCGCGGTGATCACGTTATCGGAAAGCACTGAGGCTCCGCCGTAGTACGCATAGGCGCCGTTCGGGTCTTCGGTGATACCCACTACGCGAACAGTCATACCGGAATCAGCGGCAGTGTCGTTGCCGGCGGAACCGTAGCCCGTCGAAGCTACGGCCTGCGCGGTACGGGAGTTCACGGTCACGCTATCCCCCACCTTGACACCAAGCTGATCGGCCACGGACTTGGTCAATGCTATTTCGTTGCTATCGACCGGCTGGTCGCCTTGAATGATGCTGACCGGTAGCAGATCACGCTGTGCGGCGGTGGTGATGGCATAGCTGCTGGCATGCTTGTCGCCATTGGCCACGGTTACAGAACTCGAGGATTCGACGCGCACATCCTTGACACCTTCTGTGGCGCGGATACGGTCGAGTTGGAAGTCGTTCACCGTGCGAGTGTAGATGCCATTCCGCTCCTGCTCGTTCAGGCTCTCGCTGGAGTCCACGCTGATCACATAGTTCGCGCCGCCAAGCTGCGCGGTGGTCTGACGGGCCAGGGAATCGTTCATGGCGTTACCGAACAGGAATGTGGCCGCAATGAACGCGGTGCCGATCAGGATGGCGATGCCGGCCGGAATCAGCATTCTGGCGCTTTTCTTCATGAGTTTCACTGTGATGGAAAACATGGGTTCGTCCTACTCTCTTGCTTCCCGTGGGTCAGCGGGCGTGGCGTGCGGCGGCACGGGCGTGGCGCAGCGTTCCCTCACACCCAGAGGTGGGAACGGCCGGCGGCAGCGGCGCATCGGTGATGGGCAGATCCGGCACGTTGCGCACGCCTGCCATCTGTGCCATCTGGTCAGCAGGAGTATCGGTAAGAGTGGTGCGGGTGGTGCGCTCTCGCTCGGCCATAAGCAGTTCGTTCATGACTTCGGCGTTGGGATGCTGTTCGTCGGCCACGATCCGTCCGTCGGAGAACACGATGGCACGGTCCGCGTAGGAGGCTGCCACCGCATCATGCGTGACCATGACGATGGTCTGTCCGAGTTCGTTGACCGAACGCTTCAGGAAACCGAGCACTTCGGCGCTGGAAACGGAGTCGAGGTTGCCGGTCGGTTCGTCGGCGAACACCAGCTTCGGCTTGGTAATCAGCGCGCGGGCGATGGCCACGCGCTGCTGCTGGCCGCCGGACAGTTCATTCGGTCGGTGGTTCAGGCGCTGCTTCAGTCCCAGGGTTTCGACGAGCAGGTCGAACCAGGCGCGGTCGGGCTTGTCTCCGGCGAGAGTCAGTGGCATGAGGATGTTCTGTTCGGCGGTGAACATGGGCAACAGGTTGAAGCTTTGGAAGATGAAGCCGATCTTGTGGCGGCGTAGCAGGGTGAGCTGCTTGTCGTTCATACGGGTCAGGTCTGCCCCGCCGAACAGGATATGGCCGGAAGTGGCGGAGTCGAGGCCGGCGAGCGTGTGCATAAGCGTGGATTTGCCGGAACCGGACGGGCCCATGATGGCGGTGAATTTGCCGCGTTCGAAACTCACGTTCACGCCGCGCAGGGCGTGAACCATATTGCTGCCGGTGCCGTAGTTCTTGACCAAGTCGATGGCCTGAATAGCGATGCCGCGCGATGCGGACGGGTTCTGCACGTTCATAATGTCTCTCCATATTTGGCCGGGCCTTATGCCCGGACGATGATTCCAACTTATGAAGAAATAACGGCGCGCCCCATCGTGCGCCAGACTGAATTGGGCTAGTGGCCGTGTGCCGGCCCTCATCCTTGAGGATTATGTCGTCTCAGGTCTCACTCTATTCGTGCCTCTGCGCAAACAGTGTGAGGCCGACCGAATATAAAACGGACAACGGCATCCGACAATCGGCGAAATATCGCGGATTGTCAACATGTGCAATTGGGTGATAATGTGCGTTTGCCTCACATACTTTATGGCGGCGGTCATGTCGTGTGAGGCATGCAGACGCAAGAAAGCCCGCACTGCATGACGTCAGTGCGAGCTTTCTACTCCTTGAGTCAAGTTATCGGACGGAAGGTCCCCCATGTGCCTTTGCATTGTGCGGCGCACCCCATAAGCGCCGCTCCCCTTCCTGCCTCAGCGCGCCTTCCTGCCGTCTCACTTGGCCAAGCCGGAAGCGCGAAGGGCTTCGAAGCCGCCCTTCAGATCGTCGAGGATGTCCTCGATGTTCTCGGTGCCGATGGACAGGCGGATGGTGCCCTGGTGGATGCCCTGGTCCTCCAGCTCTTCCAGGGTCTCCTGGGAGTGGGTGGTGGAAGCCGGGTGGATGACCAGCGACTTGGCGTCGGCCACGTTGGCCAGCAGGGAGAACAGGTGCAGGTTGTCGATGAACACGCGAGCCGCGTCCTTGCCACCCTTGATGTCGAAGGTGAAGATGGAGCCGGCTCCGTTCGGGAAGTACTTCTCGTACAGGGCGTGGTCCGGACGGCCCTCGATGGACGGGTGGGAGACGGACTCGACTTCCGGCACGGTCTGCAGGTACTCGACGACCTTCAGCGCGTTCTGAACGTGGCGCTCGACGCGCAGGGACAGGGTCTCGGTGCCCTGCAGCAGCAGGAAGGCAGCGAACGGAGACAGGGTGGCGCCGGTGTCGCGCAGCAGAATGGCGCGGACGCGGGTCACAAAGGCGGCTCCGCCGAGGGCCTCGTAGAAGTTCAGGCCGTGGTAGGAGGGATCCGGCTCGGTCAGAGTCGGGAACTTGCCCGGAACGGCGTTCCAGTCGAACTTGCCGCCTTCGACGATCACACCGCCGAGGGTGGTGCCGTGGCCGCCGATGAACTTGGTGGCGGACTCGACCACGACGTCAGCGCCGTGCTCCAGCGGGCGGAACAGGTACGGGGTGGCGAAGGTGTTGTCCACAATCACCGGCAGGTTGTGCTTGTGGGCGATTTCGGAGATGGCTTCGAAGTCCGGCAGGTCGGCGTTCGGGTTGCCGAAGGTCTCGAAGTAGACGAGCTTGGTGTTCTCCTGGATGGCGTCCTCGAACTCCTGCGGGTTCTCGGCGGAGACGAAGGTGGTGGTGATGCCGTCGCGCGGCAGGGTGTGGCGCAGCAGGTTGAAGGTGCCGCCGTACACGTTCTTGGCTGCGACGATGTGGTCGCCGGACTGGGTGATGTTGCGCACCGCGTATTCGACGGCGGCCGCGCCGGACGCGACGGCCAGGCCCGCGGTGCCGCCTTCGAGGGCCGCGATGCGGTCCTCGAAGACGCCCTGGGTGGTGTTGGTCAGACGGCCGTAGATGTTGCCCGGGTCAGCGAGGCCGAAGCGGGCCTCGGCGTGGTCGAAGTTGTGGAAGACGTAGCTGGTGGTGGCGTAGATCGGGACCGCGCGGGAGTCGGTGGCCGAGTCGGCCTGCTCCTGACCCACATGCAGCTGCAGGGTCTCAAAACGGTACTTCTTGTTGGTCTCGGCCATGGTATTCTCCTTGGTTGTGCTAGGTCGCGAGGATATTTTCCTTGCCACCCGCCTGCCGTGTTCGGGCGGTTGGCAAGGTGTTGGTTATGAAGTTACGACGCTCAAGGTGCATGTCGCAAGCTGAGCGTTATCGGGGTTGCCTATAGACCCTTATAAACCCTTGGAATCATTGGGATATGAGGCGGTTACGTCGGGCAAAATAGTCATCAAAAATCTCACGACACGCCGAGACACTTCCACGTCTCTTCGCGACAGAAATCTAGGAAATCATCCTCAATTTCCTGGAATCCTGTCACTGAGGTGACGTCAGCGACAGAATTTCAGGACGAATGGGTTTATTTCCGAAATTTCTGTCGCTCAGATGGAACCAGCAACGGAATTTTGGGGTGGATGGTTTTATTTCCAAGATTTCTGTCGCTAGGAGTTTGAGCGATCTGTTGAATTCGGCGACGGAACCTCACCAGATGAATACCGGTTAGCGTGTCCGTATCCCTACAGACTAGTGTCAACTGTGATTATGTGACATCCGTCTGATTGATTGGAGTTTTCTAGTGTCCGACGTTACGTTGTACGACCGCGACCCGAAGTACATCCCGCGCGTGGCCGCCGTGCATGACATGTGTGGCTATGGCAAGTGCTCGCTGACCGCCGCGATTCCGATTCTTTCGGCAGCCGGCTGCGATGTCTGCCCGGTGCCGACCGCCCTGTTCTCCGCACACACGAAGTACGCGGTGTTCACCTTCCATGACACCACGGATATCCTCTCCGGCTATCTGGATGCCTGGCAGAAAGAAGACGTTGAGCTTGACGGCGTGTACTCGGGATTCCTGGGCTCCCCCGATCAGGTGGCGATTATTCAGCGTCTCTACCGCGAATATCCGAATGCGCTACGTTTGGTCGACCCGGTGATGGGCGACGCCGGTGAAATGTATCCCACGTATACGCCGGAACTGTGCGAGGCGATGGGTGCGCTGGCCGACGGCGCCGATGTGCTGATGCCGAACCTGACTGAAGCGAGCATTCTGACCAAGCGCGACTACCCCGGTCAGGATATCGATGAAGCCACGGTTGACGAGCTGTTGGGCGCGCTACTGGAGCTTGGCGCGAAGAACGTGGTGTTGAAGGGCATCGACCATGGCGACGGCAAGATCATCAACTATGTGGCCAGCGCCTCCACTGGTGTTACCGGCAAGATCGAACTGGCACATGACAAGCTGCCGTACATGATTCACGGCACGGGCGATGCATTCGCTTCCGCCCTGTGCGGTGCGGTGATGGCCGGTCGCGGACTGGCCGAGTCTGCTGAGATTGCCGGCGAGTTCGTGCGTCATGCAATGGAAAGCACGCGCAACCAACCTCACTTCGAGGATCGCGGCGTCAGCTTCGAGCTCAATCTCGGAGAACTCACCAATTTGGTGAAGTGACCCACTTTGGCTCCCGCTGGCGGGAGCTGTCAACGAAGTTGACTGAGGGTGGTCTACTATCTGCACGCACCACCCTCAGTCTAGCGGGAGCATCCCAATCTACCGATTCTTGAAGTACTTGAGCAGGTGGCTTTCCCGCGTGCTGAGTACGGCAACTAACGCCCCAACCAGCACACCAACCACTACGCTTATCGGCACCCGAAGCAGCGTGTCGGTAAGCGCCATTGCCTCTGCATTCCCGTTCTCCAGCCGTACCCATGCCAGTAACAGGCTTGATATCAGTATGCCGGCAAGTGCCCACACCCTGAGTTCTAAATAGAAGCGCAACACCCGCTCTATGGTTGGAAGTGTTCAAGTTCATAACCAGAGAGAAAGCGTCGCGCTCGATATGAAAGCCTATTCCCACCTGTCGGCAGAGGAACGCATCCGGATCGACGAGTTGAGGAACCGCGAGGGGCTCGGGGTCCGCCAGATCGCCCTGAGGATCAGCCACGGCAAGCCCACCGTCAGCCGCGAACCGAGGCGCGGCCCGTGGCTCGCGTCCAACGAGAACGAGTCCTACCGCCCCTACCGGCTGAAACGGCTGAAGACGGACGCATCCGCCGCTACCTGCCCAAGAGGACCAGTCTCGACGACCTCACGGACGAGGACCTGCAGGCCATCGTCCAGGAGATCAACGACACCCCCATGAAGGTCCCGGACTGGGAAACACCCAACGAGGCTTGGTACCGCAAACTCGGCAAGGTAATGTCGAAGACAAGCCACCCACAGACAAACGTTGCACTTACAAATAGGTAACGGGATCGCGAATGTCATCCGCTGGATGACATAGCGAAGCACATACTTTCTGAACTAATGGTGGATAACCGCACTTTCATCCACACGCTGTCCACAACACGCCAAGCCGCGTCATGGTATCCACATTTGCCGGTCGCCCTTGCGTCCCGATATCACCAACCCACACAGTGGAATCATGAATGATGCAGCAACTTCCACGGAACACATCGCAGCCGCAATGGGCGACCGCAATTTGTCACCCAAGCAGTTCGGCGCTCTTGGCGAACGATATGCGGCTGTTTGGTTGGAGAAGAAAGGATGGACCACACTGAGCCATAACTGGCGTACTCGATACGGCGAACTGGATCTTGTGATGCTCAACGACGAGCACACTGTGGTGTTCGTCGAGGTGAAATCGCGCCGCACCATCCAGTACGGCTGCCCGCAGGAGGCCGTGACGCCGGCCAAGCAACAGAATATCAGGAAAGCTGCTTGCGATTGGCTGCTTGATTGCCGCAACCGTATCTCGCACAAAGCCGTCAGATTCGATGTCATCACCATCGTGTTGCGCGTGGGTAGACCACTGGTGCATCACATTGAAAACGCGTTTTAGCGAAAGGATCAAGCATGGCCATTGGCAGCGCCCTTTCGGTCGGTCTGATCGGACTCAAGGCCTTCATTGTCCAGGTACAGGCTTTCATCAGTCCCGGCCTGCCATATTTCAGCATCATTGGACTGCCAGATACCTCACTGTCCGAAGCGCGCGAGCGAGTGAAATCGGCATGTCAAGCCAGTGGTTTCTCATGGCCACAAACCCGTGTGACCGTGAATATGAGCCCCGCTTCCCTACCCAAACGCGGCTCATCACATGATCTGGCCATTGCCGCCAGCGTTCTCTGCGCAGCTGGAGCCATTGGCCACGATTGTCTGGAAGACACTATTGTGCTTGGCGAAGTGAATCTTGACGGTTCGGTACTGCCTATCCATGGATTACTGCCAATCATGTTGCATGCGCAGGAACGCGGCATCCGAAAAGTAATCATACCCTATCGCAATCTTGACGAGGCTTCGATGGTGGAAGACATGGATGCAATCGGCGTAAGACATGTGGGCGAGCTCATCGAGCTCATGGGAGGCAATGCCTCATATACAATCCCCGATCTGCAGCTCGCGGAGGATGCAAGTGCCTCCGAGCAAGCCGAAGTCAGTGAAAACGGATACGCAGACATGAATGAGGTGTTGGGCCAGGAACATGCCAAATGGACGCTGCAGGTAGCGGCCGCCGGAGGCCATAACCTCATCATGACCGGACCTCCCGGCACGGGAAAAACCATGTTGGCTTCACGATTACCCGGCATCATGTGCCCATTGGAAGATACCGAACAGCTGGAAGTCGCTTCGATTCGCTCGCTGTGCGGCACCTTATCGCAATATGGCATCACCGATGTGCCTCCGTTTGAAGCGCCGCATCATACCGCTTCCACAGCATCACTGGTCGGCGGCGGCAGTGGCATCGCAGCACCGGGCGCGATAACCCGCGCTCACCGTGGCATTCTGTTTTTGGACGAAGCACCGGAGTTCAGCGCCCGGGCCTTGCAAACGTTGCGCGAACCATTGGAATCTGGCTATGTGGCTCTCTCCCGCTCCAAAGGAAGCACGTATTACCCAGCTGCATTCCAACTGGTCATGGCGGCAAATCCTTGCCCATGCGGATATTATTACAGCACTGGCGAGCGCTGCAGGTGTCGGGAAAAAGATCGCATGAGGTATTTCTCCCGTTTATCGGGCCCGGTACTTGACCGAGTAGATATTCAGATGACAGTGCCGCCCGTCCCCCGCATCACCGTACAGCATGAACCGCTCGGCGAATCCAGCGCCACAATTCGTGCACGCGTGATTCGTGCAAGAAACGCCGCCAAAGATAGGTTCCAGCAATTCGGGTGGACATGTAATGCTCAGGCATCCGGCACGTGGCTGCATGCGAACACCTCGCTCAAGGCGATGGAACTGGTCAATCGTGCCTTGTCCTCGCAGCAGCTGACGTTGCGTGGAGCTGATCGCGCCATGCGATTGGCCTGGACCCTCGCCGATCTGGCCGGCCGGATTTCCCCTACCGAACAGGATGTCCATCAAGGTATCGAAATGAGAACGAGAGTGTCATGAGTACCACCAATATGATTGCCGAGCCCGCTTCAGTTCACGGCTCCCCTCACACAATCGGAAAAGCCGAAGCGGTCGCACAGACCGTGCGCTCACGTATTATCGCCGCTCCTTCACTAGATGCCCTATACCGTGCCGCGCTCACGTTCTGCATCGATGGCGCGGATGCGATGATGTACGCCACACTCAAAGGAGCCGAACATGCTGAGGCATTATGGCAGGTCTTGTCACAATGTCACCCTGACCGGCCTTCCGATGTTCGCCAAAAAGCACTGACCTGCATTGATCGCATGTTCATCAATGGTCTGACCCGCTGGGGTCGCAAACCCACACCCAGCGCGATGAACGCTTTTCGCAATGCCCTGTCCGGCTGGCATCAGCGGATGGACGCCCTGCCCTCGCAAGACATCGTTTCCTTGGCCGACTGGTTCACTATGGATGGCACACAATGGATTATCGGCCCGGGACACCCATGCTGGCCTGCGCAATTGACCGACCTATCCATCCGCTCCGACTGGGCACCTCCCTTATGCCTTTGGGTCAAAGGCGATCCGCGGGCCCTGACCAGCTGCGCAAAACCGGTGGGTATTGTCGGCTCCCGAGACGTCAACGAGTACGGACGGTATGTGGCCCATACGGTTGCCGAGCAAGCCGCGGTGGATGGTCATCTGGTAGTTTCAGGAGGCGCGATGGGCACGGACGCGGCCGCTCATTGGGGTGCTTTGAACGCTCTGCACGGCCGCAAACCAGGATGCGTGGGCAGAACCGTCGCCGTATTCGCCGGCGGACTGAACCATATGGGGCCAGCTCGCAATCGCACACTGTTTGAACGCATCGAATCGCAGGGAGGCGCGCTCATCAGCGAACTTTGTCCCGGCACCATTCCCGAGGCGCGCAGATTCCTGCTGCGCAACCGTATTATCGCGGCATTGTCTTCCACACTGGTTGTGGCACAGGCGAGATTGCGCTCAGGCGCACTGAATACTGCGGGCTGGGCCTGCGAGCTGATGCGCGAGGTGTATGCAGTGCCAGGAGACATCAATCAGCCATGCAATGCCGGCTGCAACAAAATGATTGGCGACCATCAGGCCACGATTCTATGCGCCGCCACCTCCACGAAAGACATCTGTCACAAGCGCCATCAGCCGATTATGGAACGATGCCCAGGCATGGCGGACAACGCACAGCGCGATGCCAGTGATCCAGCGCCTTCGTGTACGACCAAGGCGGTCCACAAGAAATCCGAGCAGCCTACGCTATCCCAGGCTGTCATCACGACTCCCTTGCCGTCTCGCACAGACTCCAAGGATTTCTCCTCATCCCACCACATGCCAGATTTGCGCGCCCAGGCATCGTTGCAGCCCGATGCGGAAGCGCAACAGACGATACAGGTCAGCACATTGTCGGAAGCGGAACGCTTGATGGTCGGCCTTATCCGCGAATGCCGTACGCATCGCCTCGCCATCACACCGGACACCCTGCTGCGCGCGGCCAGGAATAACGACCTCGAGGAAATACCGGATATCGCCACCGTACTGGAACTGCTCGGAGCGCTGGAACTGCGAGGAGCGATTCACCGGGAGACCGGAACGGTCACGCTCAGTTGTCGCCTCATCTGAATTATGGAGACGCCAGTCTTACACACCGCTAGAACAAGAATTGTCAGCACCCTCATGACACGATGACGGCGCTGTTCGGCGGGTGTGCAAGAATCGAATCCATGAGTCCGAAACGTTTGGAAGATATGTATGATGCAGTGATCGTCGGTGCCGGTGCGGCTGGTTTGTCGGCGGCATTGGGACTGCTGCGATCCCCCGAAATCGCCGAACTCAAGGAACAAGGCGTGGACCCGAAGATCCTTGTGGTCTCCAAACTACAGCCGCTGCGTTCGCACACCGGTTCGGCTGAAGGAGGCATTGCCGCAAGCCTGGGCAATGTGGAGTCCGATGACTGGCATTGGCATTACTACGACACCATCAAGGGCGGCGACTGGCTTGTTGATCAGGACGCGGCCAAGCTGCTCGCCGAGTATGCGCCGCAGACCGTGATCAATCTGGAGCGTCAGGGCGTGGCCTTCTCCCGTACCGAGGACGGGCATATCGCACAGCGCCGATTCGGCGGCCATACGCGCGAGTTCGGTGGAGCCCCGGTCAAGCGCGCCGCCTATGCGGCCGACCGTATCGGCCACCAGATTCTGCACGCCTTGTGGCAGCAGTGTGTGGCCGCCGGCGTTGAGTTTGCCGAGGAATGGTATGTGACCGATCTGGTGCTCGCCGATGATGGCAAGCAGGCGGCCGGTATTGTGGCTTTTGATACGCATACGGGCAAGATTCAGGCCATTCACGCGCGCAATGTGCTGCTGGCCACCGGAGGCGCGGGCCGACTGTTCCACACCACGTCGAACTCTTGGGACTTGACCGGCGACGGCATGGCGCTGACCCTAGCTGCCGGCCTGCAGCTTGAAGACATCGAATTCGTGCAGTTCCACCCCACCGGTCTCGCGCACACCGGCATCCTGCTTTCCGAAGCGGCACGCGCCGAGGGCGGCATCCTGCGCAATGCCGACGGCGAGCCGTTCATGGAACGTTATGCTCCAGAGCATAAGGATCTGGCCGCGCGCGACGTGGTCTCCCGCTCCATCATGGCGGAGATCGACGCCGGCCGCGGCGTTGCCGACCCGAAGGATCCGGATGGTCCGAAGGACTGCGTCTGGCTGGATATGACCGGCATCGACCCTGAACGTATGAAGGAAGTGCTGCCGCAGGTGGTCGAAACCATCGAACAGTACGCGAACCTCGATCCGGCCAAAGACCTGGTGCCCATCAAGCCCACCGCGCACTACACGATGGGCGGCATCCCCATCACCACCAATGGCGAGGTGTACCGTTGGACGGACGATGCCGTGCAAATCGTCGATGGCTTGTTCGCCGCTGGCGAATGCTCCTGCGTTTCCGTACACGGCGCAAATCGCTTGGGCGGCAATTCGCTGCTTGACGCATGTCTGTTCGGCACGCGCGCCGGCCAAACCATGGCCACGCGTATCGCCGAGAATCCGGTCGACTCCCCCATGGCCGATGATTCGGCCGATGACATGTTGACGACGGCCGCCGATCATGCCGCCGAATCCCGTAAGTCCGAACTTGACGAGCTGCTCGCCGGCCAAGCCGATGATGTCGATGAGGGTTCCACGGCCAATCCTTATCAGCTCATGGCCCAACTTGGATCAGTGATGGAACAGGCTCTGGCTGTACGCTGCACCGCTCAGACCATCGATACGGCTCTGGCCCAGCTCAACAGCGACATCAAGCCGGTTTCCGATATCTTACGGGCACATGACAAAACCGCCGCCTTCAACCAAGAGGTCACCGCCATCTGGGAGGTCCGGCATTTGATTGAGCTGGCCGAGGCCATGTTGCACGCTTCCGAGTCTCGTCAGGAATCTCGTGGGTCCCTGCAGCGTCTTGATTTCCCCGAACGCGATGATGAGCATTTCCTCGCTCACTCGTTGGTCGCCGATGCCGGCCCGGTGAGCTTCAAGCCGGTGCATATCACCGACTACCCGCCCAAGAAGCGTGAATACTAAGCCGCCCAGGGCTTGTGACACAATAGATTGTCGAATAATCGAACTGATATCCACGGTTTCTGGAGGCAGAACATGGTTGAGGCGAACAACACGACGGTTACCCTGCAGGTGCATCGTTTCACGCCGCGCCCCGAGCGCGCCGAACGTGCACGCGGCGGCAGCCCGTTCGCCAAGAAAAGCTCCCCGTTCGGTGGCGGCTCGGATTCAGCGGCACGCCGCCGCCCGCGTGGCAAGCAGTGGGTGCAGGAATACACCATTCCCGCGCGTCCATCGGACACCGTGCTCGACTGTCTGCTGACCATTAAACGCACTATCGACCCGACGCTGGCCTTCCGCTATTCATGCGGTCACGGCATGTGCGGCTCTGATGCCGCAGCCATCAACGGCACACCCACTCTGCTGTGTACGGCCACCGTCCGCGACTGGGCCAAGCAGCCTAGTACAGCTCCGGAAGTCGATGATGAGGGATTCCGACGCACCGGCGACGAAACCGCTAACGAACCCGACGTTCCCGCCGAAAACGTCGAAAACAACATCCCTGAAGGTTCTCTGGGTGTTATCGAACTGGCTTCCTTGCCTGGATTCCCGCCGCAACGTGATCTCATCGCCGACATCGACCCGATGCTCAACCAGATTCGTAAACTCACCCCGTATCTTCAGGCTGATGGCGTGCTTGCCACCACCGCCGAAGGCAAAGTGGACGTTTTCGAATACCTGCAGAACCCCGAACAGCTCGCCAAGTATGAGACGCTGAGCAATTGCATCGCCTGCGGTGTGTGCGAGGGTGCCTGCCCGGTATACGCCGGCGGCGATGCATTCGTTGGCCCGGCCGCATTGATCTGGGCTTCCCGCTTCATCAACGATTCACGTGATACCAAGGCCATGGATCGCATGGATGCCATTGATACCGCTGACGGTGTGGCCGGATGCCAATCGGTGCGTGCCTGCTCCCGCCACTGCCCGCGCGGTATCGATGTGGGCGAGGAAATGTGGCAGATCGTGGCCAAAGTCCGCGAACGCTGAATCATTGCCGGGTAGATACCGGAAAGTCATAGTCTGAGAGAACGAACATCGAAGGAACGGTTATGGACAGAACACAGTACACGAATCTCGCCAAGGCATGGGAATTCACCGAAGAACATGCTCGCGAACTTGAACCGTCCACACTGGCTGATGCCCGTACCGCCGCCGACGAATCCGGACAACTGCAAGGTCCAGCCGCACAAGCCCGACTCCTGGGCCTGCTGGTCCGTTTGACCGGAGCCTCCTCGGTAATCGCCGTGGGCACCGGCTCCTTGGTGGAGACTCTGCAACTCGCCTATGCCTTGGACAACAAGGGACAGTTGACCGCCGTCGATTCCACCGCACAGGGCATCACACTGATTCGCAAGGCGTTTGCCGAACTGCAGGACGAGACCGCTACCACGCTTCGTGCGGTGAATGCCCCGGCCAGTGTGTTTCTGCCCAGGCTCAATGCCAATGATTACGATTTGATTGTGGTGGCCGGCGATGCGGAGAATTATGCCGCCACATTCGCCCAGGCGTCCCGCCTGCTACGTGATCATGGTGCCATCGTATTCACGGACGCATTGGCTTTGGATACGGAGCAGGGCGGTGTGATCAACCCGGCCGACCGCAGCGGCAAGGCCACGGCCATGCGCGAGCTCATCACTACCGTCGAGCAGGATGAGGAATTTGAATCCACACTTACTCCGGATGGTACCGGACTGCTCATCGCATACAAGAAGTAATATTTCTTGGCTTCCCTTGACGGAGGGGAGCCCAATGCCCTCAGACAACCATACTCGTGGCCACGTCCACGGCTTCGTCGGCATCGTCAGTCACGGTAACCAGCTTGGGATCTATCTTCGAAATCATGCCACGCTCGGCGACCGGCCCATCCAACCAGTCGAATAGCCCCTGCCAATAATCCTTGCCGTACAACACCACCGGAATGTTCGCCACCTTGTGGGTCTGAACCAGGGTCAACAGCTCGAACATCTCGTCCAACGTGCCGAAGCCGCCCGGGCAGACGATCACACCGGAGGAATACTTGACGAACATCGTCTTCCTGACAAAGAAGTACCGGAAGCTCATGCCAAGGTTCACCCACTGGTTCAGCCCCTGTTCAAACGGAAGTTCGATGCCAAGCCCCACCGACTTGCCGCCAGCCAATGCCGCTCCCCTGTTCGCGGCTTCCATAATGCCCGGCCCGCCACCAGTGATGACGGCGATATTGCGCTTGGCGATCTGGCTGCCCATGCGACGAGCCGCCTTGTAGTCCGATTCGGTGCGTTGTGTGCGCGCGGAGCCGAAAATCGATACCGCAGGCCCCAGCTCGGCAAGCGCACCGAAGCCATCCACGAATTCGGATTGGATGCGCAGCACACGCCACGGATCCATATGCAGCCAATCGGTATCCCGATCCGGCTTGAGCAGGTTCGCGGTGGTGTTGTCCGAAGGAATCATCTGGCCGCGCAGAATCACTGGGCCTCGATGATAGGTGTCCCCCAGCGGCGCGGCGTCCTCCAAATCAACCGGATTCAGCGGAATTTGTGCGA
>SKEZ01001016.1_pt1 | contig 17373 bp, 19 predicted proteins | sample 4843881 | NCBI WGS metagenome assembly SKEZ01 (sample SAMN11008796, study PRJNA524170) | human gut metagenome | isolation source: fecal sample from pouch patient p1, p46 | place: Israel: Tel-Aviv | reverse complement strand
AAGCAGCATATCCAGGGTCAGCTGATTGTCTCTGGACAATCTGGAGTAAGAGAAGGACCGGAGGAGGCTCTCATATTCGTTACAGAGCCGGGTTGTTTCAGAAGAATCTGTGTCTAGGGCGCCCAGGGTCATTTCTGTGGGGCGGATACCTGCCCCTGCCGGGTCTGCCAGTGTATAGTGGAGGGTCAGGGCATTGGCGGAGACTTCAGTCTGGAAAAGCTTTTCTGTGAAGGCCTGGAAACGGGAATTTTCTGTGACAGGATGTTCGGACACATACCCTGCACCTATCCCCAGGGCAAAGACCAGTGTGAGGGCAAGTATTTTTTTCAGAATTTTCATAGAAACCTCGAAGGAGGACTTTTTACTATCTTATTGGAAATGAAAGCGGAGTATGATAAGATGATGATAAAAGTGCGGAAGAGAAAAATACAGGAGGAAGAAAAAATGGCAGAGATTTATGATATCGCAATTCTGGGGGCAGGACCTGCGGGGATCAGTGCGGCGATTTATGCTGCGCGTGCCCGTTTAAATACGTTATGGTTAGACAGACAGTTTGCACAGGGAGGGCAGATCCTGAATACTTATGAGGTGGACAATTATCCGGGACTTCCGGGGATCAGCGGAATGGATCTGGGTGAAGCTATGGGAGATCATGCAGCGAAGCTGGGAATTGAGCCGGTGCGTGAAAATGTTCTTTCTGTGGAAAATGCAGAAGGTTCAGGAAGTGAGAAGATTATCCGGACAAAGAAGCATGAATACAGAGCCAGGACAGTGATCCTTGCCTGCGGTGCCAGCCACAGAAGGCTGAATATTCCCGGTGAGGAAGAATTTTCCGGAATGGGTGTTTCCTACTGCGCTACCTGCGATGGCGCTTTTTTCAGGGATAAAACAGCGGTGGTGATCGGCGGTGGAAATATGGCTCTGGAAGATGCGATTTTTCTTTCAAGAATCTGTCAAAAGGTTTATGTGGTTCACAGACGGGATGAATTTCGTGGAGATCAGATTCTTCAGGACAGCCTGAATACATGCGAAAATGTAGAAATCATCTGGGACAGTGTGGCAGTAGAAGTGCAGGGAACGGAGAGTGTGACCGGTCTGAAGATCCGCAATGTGAAAAATGACAGCGAATCTGTGATCCGGACAGATGGTGTGTTTATTGCAGTGGGATTAGTTCCGAATACAGAGCGATTTCAGGAACTTGTGGCGCTGGATAAAGGAGGATATATTATTGCGGGAGAAGAAGGAATCACGCAGACTCCGGGAGTTTTTGCAGCAGGAGATATCCGCACCAAAAAGCTCCGCCAGGTAGTGACAGCAGTGGCAGACGGTGCCAATGCTGTGGCTTCTGCGCAGCACTATCTGATGACAAATAAGTAAATGATTCGTTGCTGTGTACCGGAATGAACGGTAATGGCTGTAATAGCAGTGATAATAGTAACAGAAGTGCCAATGAGTTTGTTTTTTCACAGTTTGTTCATTTGACAAAATGACTCCTCTATGATAACATACACAAATGCGTAACAAAACGTAATAATTATGTAACAATTTAAACGAATGAAGCAGCAAAGCGGTGGGCGGAGAGAAATCGGTATCCCCTGTTGAAACGAAAGAGTTATCATTAAGGAGTTGTTAGATTGAAGAATAAAATAAGAGCGATTTTACTGGCGGCAGCCGTAGGAACTATGGTTCTGGCACAGGGACAGATGGTAAGTGCGGCAGAGTTTGAAGATGGAGCAGAGCTTTTTTCCGATGGAACGGATGTTTCAGACCCGATCGATGGAAGTTCTGTGACAGATACAGATGGCAGCAGTAACGGTTCTGATTCTGATGCAACAGGCAGTGTGAGTGCACTGGCAAGTGCGTTGGCGAAACAGACCGAGGAGCAGACACAGGCCTATATGGAGAAAGAGGAAGAAGCTGCACAGGTCAGAGAAGAACGCAGAGTGGAGAAGGCGCAGAAAGCTGCCGAGAAAGCAGAGAAGGAGAAAGAAGAAGCCTTACAGACCATTCAGCAGACAGTAGAAGACGCTAAGAAAAAAGCTGAAGAAGCAAAAAAGAAAGCACATGGTATACATAAGCTGTATGAAAAAGCAGGATGTTTTCTTCCGATAGTGGAAGATATTATATCAAATATGAATGTTTAAGAGGCACTTCGGTGTCTCTTTTTTGTACTATAAATTAACAGATTGGAAGGTGGTGAAGTGGCAGGTTATGATAACATAAAAGATCGTGGATTTAATAAACGAACAACGGAGGAACTACGAATAATTACTTCTAAAGGTGGTAAAGCAAGCGGGGAAGCAAGACGGAGAAAGGCTGATTTCCGAAAGACATTGAACATGCTGCTTACCGCTGAAATAGATAGTTCTGAATGGAAGCCGGTTCTGGAGTCACTTGGTGTTGAGTGTACTCTGGAATCGGCTCTTTTGATGGCACAGATCAAAGAAGCGCTGAGCGGAAATACACAGGCAGCTACATTCGTAGCGAAGTATGCGGGGCAATCACCGGAACCGGATGAGAACAGACGCAACCGGGAGGCGGATACAGAATTGAAGCTAGCAAATGCAGATAAGTTGAACCGAGATTGCAGCAATGAGGATGAAATGGAAGGAGTAGAGATTATCAATGACGCAGACAAAAAAACAAGTTAGAATATCAGATTTGATCATTCCAAAATATCTGCCGTTATTCAACGATAAGCAGCATAAACATATCATCCTGACTTCTGGCCGTGCCGGCACGAAATCCAGTTATGCAGGTGTTAGAGGTATTTTCCAGTTGGTGGATGATGCAAATGGTTCAGCAGTAGTCCTGAGAAAACATCACAATAAACTGCGGAAAACAGTATACAAAGAAATGCTCCGGGGCATTAACCGGCTAGAAATTCCCAAGTCATATTTCAAGATCGGAAAATCCCCGATGGAGATTACATATAAAAAGCACAATACAACGATGTATTTCTCCGGTTCTGATGGAATTGACGATACAAAAGGTATCATCGATGAGGACAAGCCGATAAAGCTTGTAGTGCTGGATGAGCTGACAGAGTTCTTTGATGACGGGGAAGGGGAAGATGAACTGGCGAATATAGAAGCAACGTTCGTCCGTGGAAACAAAGCTGGTTTCCAGATGATCTATCTTTACAATCCGCCGAAGAATCCGAATGCTCCGATCAACCTCTGGTGCAAGAAGATGGAAGAGCGGGAGGACTGCATCCATATTCACACAAGCTATAAAGATGTTCCGGTTGATTGGTTGGGACAGGATCTGATTGATTCTGCAGAAGCTATGATGCGAGCTGATATCAAGATGTACCGGTGGACATGGTTAGGAGAGCCTACGGGAGTTGATGATCTGATCTACTATATGTTTTCAGCAGAGAAGCATATTTATCAGCCGGAAGATTACATTGAGGAAGAGAAACGAAGCATTGGGGAGATTGGAATCGGAGTGGACTACGGTCAACAGAATGCAACAGTCTATGAAGCTTTCGGCATTGACTATCAAAATCAAGTCCTGCGTGGAATCGATGAGTACTACTATTCCGGGCGAGAAAGTGGAACACAGAAATCTCCTTCGGAGTATGCACAGGATATGAAAACATTCTGCGACAAGATAGAAAAGGAGTATGACCGTGTAGTCAGCTACATATTCGTGGATCCATCGGCAGCAGGTCTGATTGAGGAAATACGGAGAGTCATCCCCCATATACCGGTTATACCGGCGCAGAATGATGTCAAATTAGGAATCAGCCGTGTGCAGAAGTTGTTGTCTTTCGGAAGGATGATCGTCAGTGAGAAACAGAAGATGCTGATCAAGGAGTTTGGACTTTATCAGTACAATACGGATGGAATTAAAAAAGGTGTTGAGATTCCAGTAAAAGAGAACGATCATGCGCTTGATGGAAGCAGGTATCTGTGTGTTGGGATGTGGAACCAGATTAAATTTATGTTGCCAATATCAGAAAGAGGTGAGGAACGTTGATACAGTATGAAACTATAAAACAGGCAATGGGAGTGGATGTTGCGGTATCCCAGAGAATGGCACAGGGAATCTATCGGTGGTCAAAGATGTATATCAACGAATCCCCCTGGTTGAATGATGATGTAAAGGGACTGAACCTCCCGGCAGCAATCTGCTCCGAAATGGCAAGACTGGTGACAATGGAATCCAGCATCAATATTACGGGCGGAAGCAAAGCTGGAATGATTAAAGAGGGGATACAGCCGTTTCTAAATGAGATTTCAAACTACATAGAGTTTGCCTGCAGTACAGGCGGTGTGGTCTTTAAACCGTATTTATCCCAGAAAGGGATTGAGATAGATGTAGTGAGAGCCGGTGACTTTTACCCGGTAGAGTTTAACAGCGCAGGAGAGATTACAGCAGCTATCTTCCCAGAATTTAAGCGCGTTGGAAAGAATCTTTATACAAGACTTGAATATCACGCATTACAGGGCGATAGATACAGCATTGTTAACAAAGCTTTTATCAGTAAGAAAGCAATGGTAAAAACGGATGATATCGTAAATCTCGGACAGGAGATCAATCTGGAAGAAGTACCGGAATGGTCAGATATTGCCCCTTATGTCGAGTTTCAGAATGCGGACAGGATGCTGTTTTCTTACTTCAAAATTCCATTGGCAAACAATACAGACATCCATTCTCCTCTTGGTGTATCGATCTATGCAAGAGCCGTGAATCAGATCAGGGATGCTGATGAGCAGTATGGAGCAGTGTTGTGGGAATACAAATCAAAGGAAACTGCGATTCAGGCAGCAGACGAATTCTTTCGGAAGAATCGACAGGGAGAAGTTATCCTGCCAAAAGGAAAAGAGCGTCTTTACCGGGCAATGGGGCCGAATGTGATGAGTAGGGATGGAAATCCCTTTTTTAATGCGTATTCACCGGAAATCCGGGATGAGAGCTTCTTCAACGGGTACAACAGGATCATACAGAAAGTAGAGTTTAACTGTGGTCTTGCTTATGGAACTCTTTCAGATCCACAGGTAGTGGATAAGACAGCAGAAGAAATTAAGGCCAGTAAGCAACGCTCTTACGCAACGGTAAAATCTATTCAGAATAGCCTTGGGAACGCACTTGAGAATCTTGTGGCAGCAGTGGAAGTGTGGATGTCACTGGGAGGCATTGCCACAGATGGAAAGGTAGAAGTATCCTGCAGTTGGGATGATTCCCTTGTAACAGACAAGAAATATGAGACGGAACAGCTTCGGGCAGATTATAGTCTTGGGGTTGTTGGTCCCGTGGAATATCGAATGAAGCGTTTTGGAGAAACAGAGGAACAGGCAATTATTATGTTGCAGAAGGCGTCACAATTTAACCTGGAAGATACAATGGAATAGGGCGTGAAGATATGCAGCCAAAGGAAATGGAACACCTGCCACTGCAGCTTGAAAAGATGTTTCTTGAATTACAGAACCGCATTATGAGAGATGTAGTCAGGAGGATTAAAAAGACAGGTGGAATTACATCTACAGCGGACTATCAGTTGAACAGAATACAGATCATTGGAAATTCTACGGAGTTCATTGAATCGGAAATCAAACGTCTTTCAGGGCTTACTGATCCGGAGCTGTGGGAGATTTATGATACTGTAATCGAAAAGGATTACACCAGAACAAAAGAAATCTACGAACAGGTAAATGCCCATTTCACACCTTATGAAGATAATGAGCAGATGCAGACATGGGCGAAAGCAATTCTAAGTCAGACAAAACATGAGATACAGAATATCACACGATCTATGGGATTTGCTTTGGATTATGGAGGAAAGAAAGTATTCACTCCATTTTCGGAGTACTATCAGAAGTATCTTGATCGGGCATGTATGGATATTGTAACCGGCGCATTCGATTACAATACCGTTCTCAGGCGTGTAGTAAAGGAAATGACAGCCAGTGGGATACGGACAGTAAATTATGCGTCAGGATATGGAAATCGGGTCCCTGTAGCAGTCAGACGCGCTGTCATGACTGGTGTACATCAACTGGCTGCTCAGATCAATGAACAGGTGGCAAAGGATTTAGGGACAGATACTTATGAGGTGACATGGCATGCCGGGCATCGACCTTCTCACTGGTGGGGAGGGAATGTATACACCAAACAGGAATTGATCTCGATCTGCCGTTTAGGAGATGTGGATGGTCTGTGTGGGGCAAACTGTAAGCATAGCTACTTTGCATTTGTGGAAGGGGTATCTGTCAGAACGTATACACCAGAACAATTACGGGAAATGGAAGCAAACGAACAAATTACAAGGTCTTATCATGGAAAATCATACAATGCCTATGAAGCGCAGCAGCGGCAGAGAGTGCTTGAAACCAGAATGAGAAAGCAGAGAAGTGACATTGATCTTCTAAAAAAGGGAAAAGCCAGTCAGTTGGACATACAGGCAGCCCAAGCAAAGTATCTGAACACGCTCCGGGAATATCAAGGATTTTCCAAAAAGATGGAGCTTCCAGAACAGATGCAGAGAGTGTATATGGATGGGCTCGGAAGAGTGTTGCCGGGAAGATGGTTTGGATCTAGGGCATCCGATAAAAAGTTCTTGCACGAACAGTTGTCGTATATGTATAATGGAGAAAAACAGTTCATACCGGCAAATACAGTGTTTCAAAACGTGAAAATTATAGCTGGAACAGGAAGCAAAACGGAATTAAGAGTTGCGGGGCGGCTGGCAGAGAGATATGGTGGAGTTGCAAGCGATTGGAGCAAATGTGCAGGAAAAATAGAAAGCGGAAAGTATATATTCGATATTCACTGGTATGAAAAGGGCGGCAAACAGTACGAGGCGAAGTTAAAGGTAAGAAAGGAAAAATTATGAAGCTGAGATATATAGGGGAATCATTTGGAGTAGATTCTTTAACGAATGGAAAAATATATGAAGCAAGTGAAGAGTCTGGAATGTATCGTGTCATTGATGACAGCGGAGAAGATTATTTGTATTCAAAAGAGAATCCGGCACCACTTGATGGTAGCAGTCCAGGTGGACGTTGGGAAATTGTAAAAGAGTAATACCATTTATTCTTAATTGAGTGAGTGGTATTTTTTATATCAAAATAATAAATCAGCATCTATCCAGAGTGGTAGGTGCTATTTTTATACGCTTTCCTCAATTTTGGGGATAGTATTTGTCCGATCAACCCTCAAGACATTTAAACTGCGGGAAATATCCCCTGTGGCATGGGAGAATAACTGCCACGGCCAGCGGAGACACCGCGATAATAAACAGTGGTCAAGGAAAGGAATAAAGATGCAGTTAAGAGACGTATTAGGAGAAGAACTTTTCGGACAGGTAGATGCAAAGATTCAGGAGCATAACAACGGAATCGAGGATAAGCTGAAGCATGTCAGATTCGTGGATTTATCAGATGGCGGCTATATCAGCAAGGAAAAGTACCAGAGCCTTGAGACGAGAGCCAATGGACTGGAGACACAGCTCGGTGAAGCAAACACTACGATCAAGTCTTACAAGGACATGGATATTGACGGAATCAAGCAGTCTGCCGCTGACTGGGAGAAAAAGTACAACGAAGACACGAAAGCACTAAATGACCAGATTGAATCAGACCGAAAGATGTTTGCAGCAGAGCGGTTTTTGGATACTCAGAAGATTAAATCTCCTTTATCCAGAAAGACAATCTTACATGAGTTTCTGGAACAGAAGATGGAGTTTAAAGATGGTGCTTTTGTTGGCGCAGATGAGTACATGAAAGGCGTCAAAGAGAAATACCCAGATGAGTTCGAACAGGAAGAACCGGATGGAGGAAAAAAGACGTGGGTAAGAGGAACTCATGGTACTTATAGACCGGAAACAAAATCCGAAGAAGAAGCTTACCTCTCAAGAAAATATGGAAACAACAAATATGCGAAATAGAAAAGGAGAATGACAGAGTATGAAATATGGCGGATATAATGTAAGTGAAAAATACAGTTCAATCGTTGCACCAAATTTTTATTTTGATGCAATTTTTCAGCCGGGAATGACATTTAACGATCAGTATCAGGGAGATGCGGAAGGAGCGGGAGCAGTAAAAGTATTCCGTCTGGCTGCTAAGGCTGCAAAAGATCCGAAAAAGCCAGCATCTGACTTTGAGCATGGAACTGCAGGAAATGAACTGATTTCAGTATTGATGAACAATTCACAGCAGGAATCAACAAAAATCTACAATGTACAGGCGAGTGCCGTACCATTCGATACAGCGGATGCTCATCTCGCACAGTCTACACAGGTTTGCAAAGAAGGGTGGCAGCAGTCTGGTCTTGCATGTCTGGTGCACGAAGGAACTGCAATGGAAGACACAGAAGCAATTACAACGTCCAACATTATCAGTAAGATAATTGCAGGAAGAAAAACAATCCGTAAACAGAAAGCGTCCGCGAATGTGGTCATGGCATCTGTAGAGACATACAGTACGATGCTGGAAGTTGCAGGGGACAAATTTACTCCGGTAAAGAATGACGAGATCATCCGTACCGGACAGATGGGATATTACCTCGGAATGCTGTGGGTAGAATGTAATATGCTTGATCTGACATCGGCAGCAAAATACTACGATTATACAGAAACGCTTCAGACAGAAGATCTGTCAAAGGTAGAGTATATCATGTATGACTGGAGAGGACTGCATATCATTGACCTGTTATCTATGGCAAGACTGAAAGACTCTGAGAACTTCAACGGAACTCTTGCACAGGTGGAAATCTGTACCGGATACCGTCTTGGAGACAAGAACTACGCAGTTGTAAAAAAAAAGGCCTAGATGACGATTTGGCACAAGTAGGAACTGCGAAAGTCGGAAAGGCAAAAGCAGGTAAAGCAAAATAAGAGACGGAGGTAATAATAATGGCATATACACCAACTACATGGAATAATGATGACGTTATTACAGCAGAGAAACTGAATAAGTTAGAGCAGGGCGTGAAGAATGAGCAGGTTGGACCGGCAGGACCAGCAGGAGCAGTAGGACCGGCAGGACCAGCAGGACCGAAAGGAGACAAGGGAGAACCGGGCGCACAGGGACCAGCAGGACCAAGTTACACTCTTCCAGCGGCGAACAAAACAACGCTGGGCGGTGTGAAACAGATGGCTTTGATTGCAGATTTGTCCACAGAAACAGCAACTGACCTGAAAGATAAAATCAATGCGATTCTTGCAGAGATGAAAAAACAGGGTATCATGGCGAATTCGTAAGGAGGAATAGGCGTTGATACGTGTAGATTTTCAGTTTTACGTAGAAGAATACAATGGAATTATAATCGAGGACGAACGGTCATTGAAACAGCCGATCTTGAAAGCTAACACCTATCTGAATCAAGTGATGCATTTACAGCCGAGTGAGAACGATATGGAGTTAGTGAAGCTTTGCCTGTGTGAACTTTCTGACATGATCTATCAGGATGATATGAACCGAATGGAACATGGAGGAAGAGAAGTGCAGTCGGAAAATACAGATGGATATTCCGTGAATTACGCGACAGAAGCGGAAGCGGGAAAGATTGCAGTAGACGCTCTGCAAACAAAGATCTACGCGGTCATCCGCCGTTATCTAGCGCATACAGGACTGCTTTATCTGGGGGTGAATGTCAATGCTTACGAATGCTAAGATTACGATTTTTAATCAGTGGCCAGATCAGGAGAACAGGAAGATGGTGTTTATTCCTCATGTCATCCATAAGGTCTGGTTTCACACGAACCAGAAAAGCACCGTAGGAGAAAATGGATTAAGAAGCGCAGATGAATACCAGATCCGGATTCCATATTCAGAATGTGCTGACTGGATTTCACCGGATGAGTTCAACCGGTTAACAGAAGTGTATGGAAAATGGACTGTGCGGAATGGTGATTTCTTTATCCTTGGAGAATGGGATGGAGGAAATGTCACCGGAATAGAAGATATCATGAAAAGGTTCTCTGGAACGATTGGGAAAGTACTTAGTCATTCCGAGAACTTTTTTGGTTCTTCTAAGCATATCAGGATAGGTGGTGGTTCTTAATGGCAAAGATCAGGCTTGATATAGATCCGGTAGATAAAATTTTATTGAAGAGAAGTCTCAATAAGAACGGAGCAGGGCAGAAGTTCTTCACCCATGAAGTAAGACAGCTGTCCACACCTTATGTGCCGAGATTAAGCGGAAACCTGTCAATGGACAGTGTGACAGAAACAGCATCCTCTATTATCTATGACACTCCTTATGCAAGGCGGCAGTACTACGAGAATAAAGGAAAGAACAGATCCGTACATGCTCGTGCCGGTAGCCACTGGACAGAGCGTATGTGGGCGGATCGCGGGAAAGAAATTGTACAGTCTGTTGCGAAATATTGTGGAGGTAAGGCGAAATGAGCATAACAAACCAAGTGGCGGAGTTTATTGCCGGGTGCCCGTTTCTGCGGGAGTTTCAGGAGATGTTCCCTGTTGTGAATGTAGATATGTTGGAGGAAGATGTGACTGCATACAGTATTGAAAGTACGCCAGCAGAACCAATCTTAAAGCGGTACGCAAACGGCGATACTGTCAGACAGTATGTATTTTCGTTATGTTCCAGAGTGCTTTACGGAGACGAAGAGAACAGAGACACATCGGAATTCTATGAAAAATTTGCAGACTGGCTGGATGAGTGTACAAAAGCAGGTGCTCTTCCGAATCTGACGGGGAAACTGCAAAGCAAATCTATTCGGGCAACAACAGACGGATATCTGTACGATGCACAGGAAACAAAGTGCCAGTACAGGATACAATGTCAATTTATTTATTATAAACGGAGGTAGTAAAAGTATGAAAATGAATATTCAGTTTTTTGCGGAATCAGGCGAGACTGGTGTCGTAGGAAGATGGCAGCATCCGGGATATCTGGATGTTTCAAAAGATCTGAGTGAAACTTATGAGCTTCTTGGATTTGGAGTGACTCAGTTGGACGATTCTCCATCTGCACAGACATCTTCCAAAAGATATGTTAATCAGAAATCAGCAACGCAGAGAATCGGCTCTTATGAATGGACGGCACCATTGGAGTTCGACCTGATCCGCTCCGAAAAAGCGATCGAATTTATTGCGGATATCGGAGAAAATGAAAAGACCGGGTCAGATGCAGAAACTTATTATGTGAAGGTGTTCATGGAAAAGCCTGTGGAAGAACAGGAGAATAAGTTTTATGCAAAGAGAAGAAAAGTAGCCATCGAGGTGTCAGATTTCTCGGACAACGATGGTGAGATTCAGGGCTCTGGAAATTTACTTGGTGTATCTGACTGGGAAGATGGACAGTTTGATACATCTACAAAGAATTTTACACCGGCGGGGGAATAGTATCCCTCGCTGATAATGCCTTAGTTGGTGAGGAAGTAGAAAATAAGGCAAGGACCAGAAAAGGAAGGAGTACAAAAAGATGATTATCAATGGAGTAGAATTGGAATTCAACCTGTATGATCTGGAGAATCCAGAGTTGAAAGAACGATATAGAGCTGAGATAGAGAAGATGAAGCATGTTGCAGAAGAGCTGCCAGAAGGAACAGAACTGGAGCAGAATAGATTTCTGTGCGGCAGAGTGAAGCAGATGTTTGATTCTGTATTCGGAGAGGGTACAGGTAATCGTGTGTGTGGAAAAGGAAATGATTTGCTTGCTTGTATGACAGTTTATGAGCAGTTGGTCACAGAGCAGATCAGACAGGACAATCAGTACAATGAGATTATGGGGAGATTGGAAATGCTATCAAAGGGAAATGCTCTTGTAGAAAAATGATGAATCTCTTAATAGAAAAATTTCCAGAGTTTTTGATCGTGAATGGTGTGGAGTGTCCTGTAAAATGGGATTTCCGCACTGTTTTAAAATGCAATGAAATCATAGAAAGCGTAGAAGAATTGACGGGAGATTCCTTACTGAAAGTGTTGCTGCTGTTCTACAGAGATTGTGATTATTTCACAGAAGAACACGTGGATCAGATGTTTTGGTTCTTTTCCTGTGGCAAGGAGCAGTCAAAGAAGAAATTCCCGCGGAAGATTGCAGGGGTCAATGATAAGCAACCGTTTGACTTTCAAGAGGATGCGGGACTGATCTATGCCGGTTTCATCCAGCAGTACGGGATTGACTTGCAGACAGAAGAGATGCACTGGTGGAAGTTTATGCTGCTTCTGGAAAATCTGGGAGAAGATACCAGGCTGTCAAAGGTCATTGAGTACCGGACAATGGATGTGTCGAATAAGAATCTCTCAAAAGAGGAAAGGGAGTTTTACCGGGCAATGCAGAAGTATTACGGTCTGGAGCAGGCGCCGGCTATGGATGATCGGACAAGACAGATTGAAGATGCGCTTCTCAATGGCGGCGATGTGAGTGAATTGCTTCGTCTGAAAAACGAACGAACGTAGAGAACGTGTGTAAAGGTGTGGCGAAATGCTGCACCTTATTTTAATACTTAAAAAACAGATAGTGTCAAATTGACACTGACGAGATTCAGCGAAAGGATTGAAAATATGTTAGTAGAAGTAAAAAGAGTGAATAAAATGGAAATGACAGTTGTATCAAGTTTGGATGTATCAGATACATTTGACAAGAATCATCGAGATGTAATGGAGTCTATAAGGAATATAGAGTCTACTATAAGTACAGCGGAATTTTCCGCTCTATTTTATTTGGATTCTTACAAGGCATCCAATGGAAAAATGAATCCAATGTATCTTATGACAAGAGACGGCTTTACTCTTTTAGCAATGGGTTACACGGGGGCGAAAGCTATGAAGTTCAAACTTGCCTACATCAAGCAATTCAATGCTATGGAAAAAATCCTACAAGGCAAACTTGTTGAACGAGAAAAAGGAATTGCTGTCAGGCAATCACTTACAAAAGCACTGCAACAGTCCACAGAGAATGAGCGGATGCACGGACATGCTTACTCTACTTACACCAACTGTATTTATAAAGTATTGTTCGGAGTAAATGCAAAGCAACTTCGTGAGAATCTTGGAATTGGAAAGAAGGACAATTTGAGAGACTATCTTTCGGTAGAAGATTTAAAAGCAATTCAGTCAATGGAATGTTTGGTAAGTGGACTTGTAGATTGTGGATGGGGATATGATCAGATCAAGGAGTTTATACAGAAAAATAATACAATGCAGATTGCAGCATAATTATTTCCTGAATTGAGCGAGGGTTCAAATTGAGCACCCGTTAAAAAGGTGGTCTCAGGCTGTGACCACCTGTAATTGTAGTGGGCATGTCCATTATTGGACTCTCCTGTTTTGCGTACAAATGTGCGAAGAAAATAGAACTTGTCTATTTGGGATTCGGATCGTCTTTTATGACGAACCGTATATTTGTACCGACGAAATTCGTCATCACATGACGGAGCAAGAATGCGCTTTCCACAGTTGTGTGGAAAGAATTAGCCGAGCTCAAAATTGAGCCGGGCGATTTCTCGCTCCATTCCATCCTTGCGATTCCACAGTCCTCACGGTATAATATGTATGTGGTGAATGGTATAGGGTAGGAGGAAGGTTATGAAGAGAGTACTAAGTGTCTTGCTGGCAGTAGTTCTTTGTGTGGGGATGCTGACAGGATGTGGAAACACAAATTCAGGATCTAAGGAGAAAGAAGAGCAGTATGCTGACGAAGACTTTATGAAGGATGTAGCAAAAGCTCTTGAAACAAGATGGAAAATGAATGAGTCTGATGAAGATAAAGTTTATACAGATGGATCAGACGAGCAGAAAGAACTATTTTCTAAATGGACACAGGCGGAACTTAATATTTTGAGCGAATATGAGGATAAGAAATTCGAAGACAGTAAGTTAAAGGAACTTGCTATACAATATATAAATGCTTTAAAAGATCAAGAAGAAGCTATGAAGTATGTTACAGTAGATTATTTGAAATTTTCAGAGATATGGCAAAGTTCTTATGATTTGAGAACTCAGATAATCGCACAATTGAAAGAAGATTATGGATTGAGTGTATCTGAAAAATACCAATCCATACTGGACGATCTTGTTACAAATGCACAGCTTGTTACAGAAGAACAGACCACAAAAGAAACCGTAGAGACATTTGCAAAAGGAATTCAGTTTGCACTGGAAAAAGATGAGTATGGATTAAAGACATATTCGACTGTGGTGGAAAATGCCACTGGGCTCGGTTTTAGTTCATTATCATTGACAATTAACTTACTTGACGCAGAAGGCGTAATAGTTGAAACAACATACGCGAATGTTGATAATTTTGCATCAGGCGCAAAAGCAAGGCTTGAATTTATGACTGATAAAGAATTTGCATCAACAGATATCAGTGTACAGTATTACAACCTTCAGAAATAGAGAAAATGAATGAGGAAAACATAGGTTACATGTATGCTTTTGTTTCAGGACGGACAGGAAGAGCCTATTAGATCAGAGTTCATAATTAAATACAGTAATCAGGGCATCTATCAGAAATGGTAGGTGCTCTTTTTATACAAATTTTTAACACGAGGTGGTGAGTAAATGGCAGATGGAAAAGTTGTAATTGAAACAGATCTGGATTCTTCCGGGATAGAAAAAGGACTTTCAAAGCTTGGGAGTATAACAGCAAAAGGGATGAAAGCGGCAACGGTAGCGATCACGGGAACTGCAGCAGCACTTGGTGGAGTTGCAGCAGCGGCAATCAAGGTGGGTTCTGATTTTGAATCTCAGATGTCTAGAGTTAAGGCTATCTCCGGAGCAACAGGAGAAGAGTTTGAGCAATTAAAGGAACAGGCAATGCAGTTAGGTGCTGACACCTCGTTTTCTGCCAGTCAGGCAGCAGAGGGAATGGAGAATCTGGCAGCAGCTGGTTTTACTACATCCGAGATTATGAGTGCAATGCCGGGACTTTTAAATCTGGCAGCGGCATCCGGTGAAGATCTGGCGAGCAGTTCGGATATTGCAGCATCAACGTTAAGAGGATTTGGACTGGCGGCATCCGATGCAGCACACGTTGCGGATGTTCTGGCGGCGAATGCAAACCGTACGAATTCCTCTGTAGCAGATACCGGAGAGGCAATGAAGTACATAGCGCCTCTTGCAAGGGCAGCAGGACTTAGTTTGGAAGAGACAGCAGCGGCAATCGGAATCATGGCAAATGCCGGAGTGAATGGAAGTCAGGCTGGTACTTCTTTAAGAGGTGCGTTATCACGGCTTTCAAAGCCAACGAAAGACATGTCTGAGGCTATGGATGAACTTGGAATTTCCTTCTACGATTCCAACGGGAAAATGAAATCCCTGACGGAACAGGTTGGAATGCTCAGACAGGCAACAGAGGGAATGACGGATGAGCAGAAAAATAATTATCTGGTCACCCTGTATGGACAAGAAGCATTGTCCGGTATGCTGGCATTGATCAATGAGGGAGAAGGTTCTCTCGGAGAACTGACGAATGCCTATAAGAACTGTGATGGTGCAGCTCAAAAGGCAGCAGAGACGATGCAGGACAATCTATCCGGTGCATTGGAGCAGCTTGGTGGATCAGCAGAAACATTAGGTCTGGCGTTTTACAACAGCGTAGCAGACAATCTGAAAAATGCAGCAAAGACAGCAACAGAAAGCATCAACAATATCACGGATTCTTTCAATAACGGTGGTCTGAATGAAGCAATACAGACAGCCGGTGATGAATTTGCCAATCTTGCAGTGGAAGCAGCATCACACGCCCCAGAAATGGTGGATACAGCAGTTGATTTTATAGAAGCATTTGCTTCTGGAATTGCTTCGAACAAAGGAAGGATTCTCGGTGCGGCCGGAGAGATGGCGGAGTCTATGGCATCCGGTTTGGCAGAACTGTTGCCGGATAAACTGCAAGAACCGGTTGAGGATGCGATTGATGCAGTGACAGAGTCATTGAGTGATGGAGGGTTGAGAGAAGCAGCAGAGACGGCAGCGGACACCTTGGATAATGTAGTAGATGCTGTTGGAAATCTGGCTGATAAAGCACTCCCGCCATTGACAAAGGCACTGGACTTTGCAGGAGAGAATCTGGACTTGATCGCAGCATCAGCAACGGCAGCTTTTACTGCATTTAAAGGATATAAAGTTGTCAATGAAACAACATCTGTATTAAAAAAAGGTGTAAAAGCATGGAAGACCGCTTCTGCAGCAGTAGACGCTTACTATGCTGCACAGCTTCTTGCTATGGAAAGTGGTGTTGCAACAAACGCTACACTTACAGCGGGGCAAGCAGTTGTTGGCATGTTTACAGGAAAGGTGAATTTAGCCACAAAAGCACAAACTCTTTGGAACGTTGCTATGAAAGCGAATCCGATTGGTCTTGTGATTTCTGCAGTAGCAGCTCTGGCAGCAGGTCTTAGCGTTTATGCTTTGACGCAGAAAGAAGCGGAGTCTGCTACAGATAAAGCCAATAAAAAACTGGCAGAACAGGCAGAAGCAATCCGAGAAACTCAGGCTGCAAGACAAGAGGAAGTTGCCGGAATTCAGACGCAGTTTGGTTATTATCAGCAACTATGGGATGAGTTGCAGGGAATTGTTGACCAAAATGGAAAGATAATGGAAGGGCAAGAGGAACGCGCAGCCTTTATTACATCCACATTATCCGAAGCGCTTGGCGTAGAGATTGAAACGACAGATGGCGTGATACAGAAGTATGGTGAGTTAACGCAATCCATTGATGAGGTCATCCGGAAGAAAAAAGCAGAAGCAATATTATTGGCTTACGAAGATGACTTTAATGAAGCGGTTAAAAAACAGGCAGAAGCAGAGGATGAATTAGCCAGAGCATACAATGATTATATCGAAGTTAGGAAAAGGGCTAAGCAAGCAACAGATGAACTTAGAGAAGCGGAATCTTCTATGACTGCGGAACAAGCCGCGGGATCTTTTGAAATTATGCGACTCCAACAGGCGCAGATGGAAGCGAATGAAGAATTAGAAAAAGCTAAGAAAGCGTTTGATGATGCTAAGATTGCTTATGACGAATACACGGCTGTTATTGCAAATTATGAAGCTGCAATGGGAGCAGCAGAAGCTGGAACAGCCAATATGGAAGCTGCAATCAAAGCACTGACAGACGGTTTGATACGATCTACTGGAGAAAATGAAGCAGAACTTTCTAAACAGGTGCAGACTTGGCAACAAAAATATGAAGAAATGCGCCTTGCAGCAGAGGATGGTAATTCAGGTATCACTCAGACGATGGTAGACGGCAGTCGAGCAATGTGGCTCATGGCTCAAATCGAGTACGAAAAGGGGACTACCAATAACACAGCTCAGATTGAAGCTTGGCAAAATGAAATCAATCAATTACTCGGAAACTCAGGCAATCCAGAAGCAGCAGCCCAAGAAGCGAAAGAAACCACAGAAGCTGCAACGAACGCTTTACAAGAGGGAAAAGAACCAGTGAAGC
>SKEZ01001010.1_pt1 | contig 17408 bp, 10 predicted proteins | sample 4843881 | NCBI WGS metagenome assembly SKEZ01 (sample SAMN11008796, study PRJNA524170) | human gut metagenome | isolation source: fecal sample from pouch patient p1, p46 | place: Israel: Tel-Aviv | reverse complement strand
ATTTATAATAGACTATCACTAACATTAGATGAAAAGGTGACTCTATGACTATAAATCAACTGCTTCAAAAGCTGGAGCCTACTAGCCCTATCCTTCAAGCTAACTTTGGAATTGAACGCGAAAGTCTTCGTGTCGATAGACAGGGAAAATTAGCACATACGCCTCACCCTTCCTGCCTAGGAGCTCGAAGTTTCCACCCTTATATTCAAACAGATTTTTGTGAGTTTCAGATGGAACTCATCACACCAGTTGCTAAATCTACCACTGAGGCTCGTCGATTTCTTGGAGCCATTACCGATGTAGCTGGACGTTCCATCAGTAAAGATGAACTTCTCTGGCCCTTGTCCATGCCTCCTCGTATCAAGGCCCAAGAAATCCAAGTTGCCCAACTGGAAAATGAATTTGAACGCCATTATCGTAACTACCTGGCCGAAAAATACGGAACTAAACTACAAGCTATCTCAGGTATCCACTATAATATGGAACTAGGGAAAGATTTGGTTGAGGCCCTATTCCAAGAAAGTGACCAGATTGATATAATTGCTTTCAAAAACGCCCTCTATCTTAAGCTGGCTCAGAACTATTTGCGCTATCGTTGGGTGATTACCTATCTCTTTGGTGCTGCACCTGTTGCTGAGCAAGGCTTCTTCGACCAAGAAGTGCCAGAACCCGTGCGTTCCTTCCGAAACAGCGACCATGGTTATGTCAATAAGGAAGAAATCCAAGTATCCTTTTCAAGCCTAGAGGACTATGTCTCTGCCATCGAAAACTATATCGAACAAGGTGATTTGATTGCGGAGAAAGAATTTTACTCGGCTGTTCGTTTCCGTGGACAAAAGGTTAATCGCTCCTTCCTTGACAAGGGAATCACCTACCTGGAATTCCGTAACTTCGACCTCAACCCCTTTGAGCGTATCGGTATTAGCCAAACTACCATGGATACCGTACACCTGCTCCTTCTAGCCTTCCTCTGGATGGATGCCCCTGAAAATGTCGATCAGGCTCTGGCTCAAGGTCACGCGCTGAATGAAAAAATTGCCCTCTCTCATCCTTTAGAGCCTCTACCTTCTGAAGCTGAAACTCAGAACATTACGACAGCTCTAGACCAACTGGTGCAACATTTTGGGCTTGGTGACTATCATCAAGGTCTGGTCAAACAAGTTAAAGATGCCTTTGCAGATCCTAGCCAGACACTAGCAGCCCAACTCTTACCTTATATCAAAGACAAGTCCCTTGCTGACTTTGCCCTTGACAAGGCTCTTGCCTATCATGATTACGACTGGACTGCCCACTATGCCCTTAAGGGTTATGAGGAGATGGAACTTTCTACCCAGATGCTGCTCTTTGATGCCATTCAAAAAGGGCTTCATTTTGAAATCCTAGATGAGCAGGATCAATTCCTTAAACTCTGGCATAAAGATCATGTTGAGTACGTCAAAAATGGTAACATGACCTCAAAAGACAACTATGTAGTACCTCTTGCCATGGCTAATAAAACCGTGACCAAAAAAATCCTGGCTGATGCTGGTTTCCCTGTTCCTGCTGGCGACGAATTTACCAGTCTGGAACAAGGTCTAGCCTACTATCCTCTTATCAAGGGCAAGCAAATTGTGGTTAAACCAAAATCAACCAACTTCGGTCTGGGCATTTCCATTTTCCAAGAGCCTGCCAGCCTTGATAACTATAAGAAAGCCCTCGAGATTGCCTTTGCAGAAGATACAGCTGTTCTTGTTGAAGAATTTATCCCAGGAACCGAATACCGTTTCTTCATTCTGGACGGGCGTTGTGAGGCTGTCCTCCTTCGTGTCGCTGCCAATGTTGTCGGTGATGGCAAACACACCATTCGTGAATTAGTCGCTCAGAAAAATGCCAATCCATTGCGAGGCCGTGACCACCGCTCACCTCTGGAAATCATTGAGCTAGGAGACATCGAACAACTGATGTTGACTCAGCAAGGTTATGCACCTGATGATATTCTCCCAGAAGGGAAAAAGGTCAATCTCCGCCGTAACTCCAACATCTCTACGGGTGGTGACTCTATTGATGTCACTGAGACCATGGATTCATCCTATCAAGAATTAGCTGCAGCTATGGCGACTAGCATGGGGGCCTGGGCTTGCGGGGTTGACCTCATCATTCCAGATAAAACTCAGCCTGCTAGCAAGGAAAAACCTCATTGCACTTGTATCGAGCTCAACTTTAACCCTTCTATGTATATGCACACCTACTGTGCTGAAGGACCTGGACAAGCTATCACTCCAAAAATCTTAGACAAGCTTTTTCCAGAAGTTGCCACAAATCAAAACTAAAACTTAAATCTTAGGAGCAAACAAATCACCTTTATCTCGAGATAAAGGTGATTTTGCTTTATTAACCAAACTCTCCTGCTTCTTCCTCAGGATGAGTTTCCATGTACTGGATGTGTTGTATATAGGCATCTTGAGCCTGATTGAAGGCTTCCTGATCACTGTAAGGATAATCTATGTAAAAGAGGTCCCGCCAGCCATTAAAGGTTTGGCTATTGTAAAAACCTTGAATCTTTGTGGGAAGAAACTCTTTGTTGTAGCTGATCCGCAACTTGAGTAGGGTCTTATCCTGAAACTGAGTGATGATACTATTGGAGGTTTCTTGGCCTTCCAGACTAGACCAAACGTTATTCAGAACGATGTCCTGACTATAGTGATTAGCCTTGATGCGATTTTTGTCCACTGGGAGCTTCTGGGTCGCCTCTAAAAGGTAGGACACCTCTCCTTGAAAATAAGCCTCAATGGTCAAATCTCCAAGACTGGAGCCATATAACAGGCCATCCTTAATAGCAATGTTTGATCCAAAAAGTCTTTGGCCAGCCACATCAAAGGACATCCCCTCATCCTGCCCGTAGAGCTTGATGGCATAGGCATCCCTTACACGATAGAAATTTTTAGCGACAAGAACACTATCAAGGGTTTCAGTCTTTTTTGTCTCCACCTTGGGGCTTGTAGGTTTCTTGGTAAAAGCTGTCAAACCCATTAAGCACAAGATGAGAGCGAATATAATCAAGGTAAGCATTGTAGACCTGGAGCCGGTCTTCAGCTTTAACTTGTCTCCATGTTTCAAGGTCTTTCAAGCCTCCTTTTTTAACAATATCAGCATAGCGCCCACCATTTAAGACATTCTTGGCATTTTTCCACTTTCTAACCATCTTGCGTCTAATCGCATTATCCGCAGGGTGACGAACATCGAGATAGGTATGGCTATTATTGAGATAGGCTGGCAAGTCAGCATTTAATCCCTTAGATAGACCGTAGTTAGCAGAGTCCGTATCAGCAATGTCAGCACCATCTTCAATCTTGTAATGCTTAGGATTAGAGTCGATACTACCGTCTTTCCTTTTCTTGTAGACATTCCACTCAGAAACAAATTTCCCTGTATCCATATTGACAATAAATTCAATAAAACGGGAATTGCTGACACCGTAAGGTCCCATGACACTGGTCTGAGGTAGCTGAATTTTCATGTTCTCTGGATAGGTAAAGTCTCCCAAGCTTCGATTATGATAGGAAGCACCTGTAGTATAATCCAACTTAATCTTCTTGTCCTTGCTATAAGCCAGAAGCTTGTCAAAATCCGTTTTGCCCTTGTAGTTGGTCCTAATATAGTCCATGGACTGCTTATCAATCCAAGACCTAAAAAGGTGGAGCTTGATACCTAACTCATCTACTCCAAGCCCTAGATCCGTCTGATAGGTCTCCATAATAGCCTCGCGGAAGTAACTGTAAAAAGGACTGGTCGGCTCTAGCTTCTTGGAAAATTTATAACCTGACTTCCCTAACTGGAGAAACTGGTACTTATCCACATAAACCTGCATGTGAGTCATAACCAAATTGAGCTTGTCATGATTAGGGAGTTGAGAAGCTTGGAAAAAGGCCGTATAGGTATCTGAGCCCACTTCCTTACTTTCTTGGTCAATGTCCTGTAAAACCTTGTCTAACTGGGTCAAGGAAGTCTTTTTCATCTTGCTTCTCACCTGAGCCACATAGGCTGGCTTAATGCCCTGATCCCAGTGGTCACGAGCCATAATAGCATTTGCCTTCTGTGAAATCAAGGTCAATCGTTTTTGATAAGACTCGTCCTCCAAGGCCAGCTTCAAAGCCTTTGATGGTGTCGCTTGAACCACAGATAAATCACCGTAGATATCTGCCTTTAGGACAAGATTTACCTGCATATCATAGGAATGATTGATATGGAGAACGAGGTAAATTTTCCCGTCTTCCTTCCTAACAGACAAAGCATCGAGTTGATAAGATTGGATAACCCCAGCCTGACTAAGTGCCAGTCTATCTATATTTTCCAAAGAATCCTGATAGATATAGGAAATCTCAGGGTCTTTGACCTTCTTTACCAAAGAGTCATTTCGCTGTCGATTGAAAACCACAAGACCAAGTATGAGGATTACAGCCAGGGCACTTGCCAGATACTGTAAAATTACTTTCTTCATAGTACTTCCATTATAGCATAGGAGGACAAAATATTCTGAAAACGATTGGCAAACGTTAAAAACAAATGAAAAACAGGCCGACTAAGACCTGTTTGAATGAATAGTTTATAAATCGCTCAAGCGACGATGTTTAATACTAAAATCAAAATAAGCATTTTCCTGAAGTTTGTGGAATATGTCTCTGTAGGCTTTTTCGTCAAAGTGATCGCCACGATAGAGAATCTCAAAGCTCAAACCTTCGTATTCCAAGAAGGCATTAGAAGTCTTAAAACCATTACGCTTATAGAAATCCCAACGCGCCGCACGTTGCTCAGGATTGTCATTAGGTTCATCCAAGCGCTCTACTTCCAAGACCATAGAACGCGATGGTCCATAAAAGTCCACCAGTTTATCAATAATCTCACTTCCGTAGCCATGACTCCGCATTTGAGGTACGATGGCGAAGAAGCTCACATAAAAAACTTTGGCATTGTAGAGAACTGAGGCAAATCCAACAAAATCATCCTCGTCATAAAAGGCAAAGAAATGATAATCATCACGACCATCCAATTTTAAGAAGTCACTTAATGGAATACGTTCTTCTTCTGGAAAAGCCTCGTTGTTTAAGCGCTCTACCCTATCTAATTCTGGAAACTCTTTGGTAATTAATTGGCTGCGTAAAGCCATAAATTTCCCCCCTTTTTTGATGCTTATACCTATAGGTCATTATAACATCTTGATAAGTAAGTGCAAGTTTTAAGGGCTTGGATTAAGCTAGGGACAAACTCCTACTGTAACAGACACTCTAAATGCTGCTTATCTGTCTCAGTCATCTCTCTTCTTAAAAAAATAAAAGACAACGACCATTTCTAGTCGCTATCTTTTTTGTGATTCATAAGCTATCGCCTATTTTTTCAATTCCCAAATTTCTTTAGCATACTCTGTAATCGTATCATCTGAAGTGAATTTGTGAGATTTAGCAATATTAGCTAAGCTCATACGTGCCCACTTGTCATGATCACGATAAAGCGCATCGATTTTCTCTTGAGCTTCTACATAAGCAGCGAAGTCTTCCAAGAGGAAGTACTCATCGTTGTGGGTGATGAGGGCTTCGTAAATTTCAGTACCTTCAGATTGAGCATTTGGAATCGTACCGTTAACAAAGGTATCAACGACACGACGAATGACTGGGTTATTTTCATAAACTGCACGAGAGTAGTAATCGTGACGTGCATAGTGTTCATAAACTTCGTCCTTGTCCATACCGAAGATGACAACATTCTCATCGCCTACTTCATCCTTGATTTCAATGTTGGCACCGTCAAGTGTTGCCAAGGTAATAGCACCAGTCATCATGAATTTCATGTTTGATGTACCAGATGCTTCTTTAGAAGCCAATGAGATTTGCTCAGAGACATCTGCTGCTGGGATGATAAGTTCCGCAAGGCTGACACGATAGTTTTCAAGGAAGACCACTTTAAGTTTTCCTTGAAGGCTTTCATCATTGTTAACAAGATTGGCAACTTCGTTGATGAGTTTGATAACAGATTTAGCGAAGTGATAACCAGGGGCAGCTTTGGCACCAAAGATGAATACACGAGGTACCATGTCTTTATCTGGATTATCTTTCAGATCCCAATAAAGTTTGATGATGTGAAGAAGGTTAAGCAATTGACGTTTGTAAGCGTGAAGACGTTTCACTTGAACATCAAAGATAGCATCTGTTGACACTTCTACGCCTGTTGTTTCTTTGATGTAGTCTGCCAAACGTTGTTTAGCAGTCTTCTTAACTTGATAGAACTGGTTCAAGACTTCCTTGTCATCCAAGTAAGTTGTAAGATTTTCAAGCTCATGGATGTCGTTACGCCAACCGTCACCAATCACGTCATCAATTGCTGCTGAAAGTTCTGGAGCTGCAATTTGTGTCCAACGACGTTGAACGATACCATTTGTCTTGTTATTGAATTTTTCAGGATAAATAGTATAGAAATCGTGAAGGGTATCTTCTTTAAGGAGTTCTGTGTGGAGTTTGGCAACCCCGTTGACTGAGTGACCACCAATAATCGCCAAGTTAGCCATGTGGACTTGGTTATCCTTAACGATACGAGTACGTTCGATAACATCTGCAGCAACACCACGTCCAGCCATTGCAGCTACATAACGGTTATCGATTTCCAAGATGATTTGGTAAACACGTGGAAGTACACGTTTGAAGAGTTGTTGATCCCATTTTTCAAGGGCTTCTTGAAGAATAGTGTGGTTAGTGTAGCTCATGGTCTTAACAGTCGCATTCCAAGCATCTTCCCATGAAAGACCGTATTCATCAAGGAGGAGACGCATGAATTCAGCTGGTGCAACCGCAGGGTGAGTATCATTGATGTGAACAGATACCTTTTCGTGGATATCTTTCAATGGCAAGCCCATCTTGAGGTAAGATTTAATGATTGTTTGGAGACCGGCACTTGTCATGAAGTACTCTTGAACCAAACGCAATTCTTTACCTTCAATCGTTGAATCATCTGGATAAAGAATAGCAGTAATATCTTTCACACGACGACGTGCATCAAGCGTAGGATAATCCAATTCGTATTCTTCAGGAATTTCTACATCCCAAAGACGAAGGTTGTTAATCACACCATTCTTATAACCAATTTGCGGCACATCATAAGGTACGGCACGAAGGACTTGAGCATTCTTATAAGTTGGGACAAAGCGACCATCTTCATTGCTTTCAAGAACCACATCACCAAAGAGTTTCACATAGACAATATCGTGGTCTTTACGTGTTTCCCAAACATTACCTGTAGAACCAAACCAACCATCTGGTAATTCCACCTGGTAACCATCAACAATACGTTGTTTAAATAGTCCATAGCGGTAACGAAGACCGTTACCAAAACCAGGATAACCAGTAGTCGCAAGTGAATCCATGAAGGCAGCAGCCAAACGACCAAGACCACCATTACCAAGTGCCATGTCATGCTCAGCTTCTACAACTTCACGGAAGTCAATATCAAGTTCTGCGAATCCCTCTTTAACAAGGTCAAGAATACCAAGGTTGAGAAGGTTAGTTTCCAACATACGACCTGGAAGAAATTCAATCGAGAAGTAGTAAGCAATTTTTTCTTGATTGTCTGAAAGTGCATGGTTACGTTCAATCCATGTATTTGTGTAATATTTACGGATCAAACCAGCCAAGGCTGTAAAAATTTCCGTTGGTGTGGCCTTAGCAACTTTAATCAACTGCTCTTGATGGAGAGTATCTTTAAAGTCACGGATGAATTGTTCTTTTGTTAAATTTTCGAGTTGCATAGAAATCCTTTCTTACTACTTCTATACCTTGGATCCACCTCTAAAAGAGAATAATTAGGATAAGGGGGATTGGAAATTTTTAACTCCCAAACCTTGCCAGATAAGATTCAAAACAAAGGTTTCAAAATCTTTTTACAAAACTGCTAAAGCAGTTAAATTCATTATAACATGATTAGAGTTATTCTTCTATTCAGATTTTTAGATGTTATCTCCATAATTGCTTTCAAGCGAATCTTAAAGAACTAAATAAGTATAGAAGCATTTTCAAACTCTTTACATGAAGATAACTTTTCCCTCACGAGAAAAGTTATCTTTGGAACTATACTAATTGTTTGTACAAATCAACATATGCCAAACTTGCTGTATCCCATGAGAAGTCACGTGTCATCGCATTGTGTTGAAGTTGTTTCCAAGCTTCAGCATGATTTTCGTAGACATCGAGAGCTTTTTCAAGGGTTTGAACCATCCAGTAACCTGAGAAGTTACCAAATGAGAAGCCTGTACCTGAGCCTGTCACAGGGTTGTAAGGTTCAACAGTGTCACGAAGACCACCAACCTCACTAACCACTGGCAAGGTACCATAGCGCATAGACATCATTTGAGAGAGGCCACATGGTTCAAAGGCTGAAGGCATAAGGAAAATGTCACAACCAGCATAAATTTGTTGAGCCAACTCTAAGTTGAAAGTAATGTTGGCAGACATTTTTTCTGGGTAAGCATGAGCGAACCAAGAGAAAGAATTCTCATAGTCGCTATAACCAGTACCCAAAAGAACAATCTGAACATCATGTTGCAAGATGTTGTGAAGTTCATTTACCACCAAATCGAAACCTTTTTGGTCAGTCAAACGAGAGACAATACCAATCAATGGAACGTCTTCACGAACTGGAAGTCCAACACGATCTTGAAGAGCTACCTTGTCTTTGGCTTTACCTGACAAATCATCCACTGAGAAATGATAAGGAATGTGAGTATCTGTTTTTGGATCAAGGAGGTCCGTATCGATACCATTAACAATACCAGACAACTTACCAGATTCCATGCGCATGATTTGATCAAGGCCTTTACCAAATTCAGGTGTTTGGATTTCACCAGCATATGATGGTGAAACTGTTGTTACACGGTCTGCGTAAAGAACAGCTGCTTTCATCCAGTTGAGGCAATCATTCCAACGGAGAGTACCATCAGCATAACGCTCGTAACCAACACCAAAGATTTCCCAAAGCATACCACTGTCAAATTGACCTTGGAACTCAATATTATGGATAGTGAAGACTGTCTTAATACCTTGGTAAGCTTGAATCCAATGGTATTTTTCCTTAAGAAGGAATGGAATCATGGCTGTGTGGTAGTCATGAACATGGAGAATATCTGGAATAAAGTCCACTTTTTCCATCAACTCAAGGGCAGCCATTTGGAAGAAGCCAAAACGCTCACCATCATCCCACTCACCGTATACCGTACCACGGTTGAAATACTGCTCATTATCAATGAAGAAGAAAGTCACACCATCGCGAACGATTTTCTTGATGCCGACATATTGACGACGCCAACCAACATTTGTATAGAAGAAGCCAAGGTCTTCAACCTGATCGCCAAATTTAGCCGAAACCACATCATAATATGGGAGAATTACGGCAACTTCGTGACCATTTTTGACTAGAGATTTAGGAAGAGCACCGATAACGTCACCCAAACCACCAGTTTTAGCGAAAGGCGCACCCTCTGCTGCTACAAATAAAATTTTCATCGTACAATATCCTCTGTTACAACGCTACCTTTTTTGATGACAACTGGGTTGTTTTCTGTACCTCGAATCGTAACACCTTCAGCAATTTCAACACCTTTATCCACAATAGCGTATTCAACTGTCGCGCCCTTGGCAACTTTAACACGTGGGAAGAGAATTGAATGGCTCACACTAGAACCTTCAGACAAATCAACATTACGTGAAATCACTGAGTTCTCAACTTTTCCTCGTACAATCGAACCAGATGCAAATTGTGAAAGCTTAACTTCTGAAGAGTCTGAATAGTATGTTGGCTCTTCATTTTTAACTTTTGTATAAACTTTTTGGTTTGGTGCAAAAAGTTTATAGAATTTGTGTGATTCCAACATATCCAAGTTAGCATCAAAGTATGCTTTCACTGAGTGGATATTTGAAAGGTAACCAGTGTACTCGTAAGCAAAAGCATTTTCAGCAACTGCCAAATCACGAAGTACATAACGAAGCTTACGTGGTTCTTCTTTAGCTGCTTCTTCTTCCAATTTTTCAATCAAGAATGGTGTATCCACAACAAAGATGTCTGTAGACATATTGTAAACTTCTTTATCTCCACCCTGGAAGAGCTCATGGCCAAGCACTTTGTCAGATTCATCAATTTCCAAAATGCTGTTTACATCTGAAATGAGTTCTTTAGGAAGTTTTTTGTAGACCACAGTAACTTTTTGTTCTGTTGTATTGTGGAGGTGGAAAACTTGGTTAAGATCAATGTTGACCAAAACATCACTGTTAAGCGCTACCGTTTGGTCTGAACCTGAACGTTTAAGGTAAGTCAAAATTTGACGATAGTATTCTTCATCAACAGTTGAACTTTCAACTGGAGTGTTATAAATACCAAGGTAGTAGTGGCTGAGGAGTGTTGACAAGCCCCACTCACGACCTGAACGAATGTGGTCGAAAACAGAACTGATGTTTTCGTTTTGGAAGATACCAAAGACGCTACGGATACCAGCGTTAGCCAAGTTAGACAATGGGAAGTCGATGAGGCGATATTTTCCACCAAATGGTAGGCTGGCAATAGGACGGTGCTCAGTCAAACCATCCATGTCATGGAATCCTACGGTATTTCCTAGAATTGCAGAATATTTATCAATCTTCATCTTTTGGTACCCCCACTACTTCATTGTATCCTACGACTTGCACTTCTTCTGTACCGTCAATTTCCACACCCTCAGAAATGTGTGCACCTTCACCGATAATAGCACGTTTAATTTTTGCACCTTTACCAATGACTGCACCACTCATGATTACTGAATCCTCAACAACTGCTCCTTCACGGATTTGCGCACTTGTTGAAAGCACAGAATGTTTAACAGTTCCATCAACTATTGAACCGTCGACTACAAGGGAATCCTCAACATGAGCATGTTCACCAAAGAAGTTTGGTGGAGCAATCACGTTACGTGAGTAAATTTTCCATTGACGGTTACGACTATCCAAGGCATTTTCAGGAGAAATGTACTCCATATTTGCTTCCCAAAGGGATTCGATGGTACCTACGTCTTTCCAATAGCCTTCAAATTCATAAGCAAAGACGCTTTCACCTGTTTCAAGATAAGCTGGGATAACGTTCTTACCAAAGTCTGACATATCAACGGCACTCTTTTCAGCTGATACTAACATATTGCGAAGACGTTTCCAATCAAAGATGTAAATACCCATTGATGCTTTCGTAGATTTAGGATTTTCAGGTTTTTCTTCGAACTCAACAATACGGTTATTAGCATCAGTGTTCATGATACCGAAACGGCTAGCTTCTTTAAGTGGCACATCAAGAACGGCGACAGTAAGACTTGCGTTGTTATCTTTGTGAGATTGGAGCATATCATCATAGTCCATCTTGTAAATATGGTCACCAGACAAGATTAAAACATATTCAGGATTGATGCTGTCGATATAGTCAATGTTTTGGTAAATAGCGTGGCTGGTACCTTCAAACCAACGATTACCTTCACTAGCTGAGTAAGGTTGAAGAATTGATACACCAGAGTTAACACCATCCAAGCCCCAACTTGAACCATTTCCGATATGGTTGTTCAAAGCAAGTGGTTGATACTGTGTAATGACACCAACATTGTTAATCCCTGAATTGGCACAGTTTGACAAACCAAAGTCAATGATACGGTAGCGTCCACCAAACTGAACAGCTGGTTTGGCAATACTTTGGGTCAATTTTCCAAGACGAGTTCCTTGCCCACCAGCAAGGATCAAAGCCAACATTTCATTTTTCATGAATAGTCCCCCTCATGATTTTTAGTTGCATCCTAAAAAGGATGACGAGACAATCAGTCGAAACTGATTATGACAATTAAAGTAAGTTTCTCATTCTGGCAATAGTTTGGGCATCAAACAGCTTCTTTCAACCGTGACTTCCTTGCTATCACCTCTGAAAAACAAATCGTGTACACGTTTAAGTCTACCCTTTATTTCAGGCGACGTTTCACACGCCAGATACTTGCTCCTAGAGCAGGTAGGGTGAAGCTAAGGGTATTTTCATAGTCCTTCCACTTCGCTTTTTGGGTACGGGTTTCAGGATTTCCTTCTTTCCAAACGCCACCGAATTCTTCCATCTCAGTGTTAAGCACTTCTTGGTAGATACCAGCTACTGGCAATCCAATTGTGAAGTTTTGTCGTTCCACTGGAGCTAAGTTGAAGACACAGACGAGGAAGTCACCCTTATCGCCTTTATCATCTTTACGAATGAAGGAAAGAACACTTTCAGCACGGTTATCCGCATCGATAATCTCAATACCATCGTAAGAATCATCAATCTGCCAGAGAGATTTATGGTCCTTGTAGAAAGCATTCATATGGCTAGTAAAGGCCTGCATCTTCTGGTTCATCTCATCTTCAAGATTACCCCATTCGAGTTGATAATCAAACTTCCACTCCAAGAATTGACCAAACTCAGAACCCATAAAGAGCAATTTCTTACCTGGGTGACAGAGTTGGTAAGCATAGAGGTTACGAAGACCAGCAAATTGATTATAGCGGTCACCCCACATCTTATGCATCATGCTCTTCTTACCATGAACCACTTCATCATGTGAGAAAGGTAGAACATAGTTTTCATTGAAGCAATACATGAAACTGAAGGTCATCAGATTGAAGTCATACTGACGGTAAACTGGATCTTCTGCGTAGAATTTGAGGATATCGTTCATCCAACCCATATTCCATTTGAAGTCGAAACCTAGACCACCTTCTTCAATCGGTTGGGTGATTGGCGTTGCTGCAGTTGATTCTTCCGCAACCATCATAACATCTGGATAGCGTTTTTTAATTTCACGATTGAGTTTTTGAAGGAAGCCGTAGCCTTCCAAGTTACGATTTCCACCGTCCTTGTTAGGCATCCATGGACCTTCATCATAGTCCAAATAGAGCATGTTAGATACTGCATCCACTCGGATACCATCGATATGATAATTTTCAATCCAGTAAAGAGCACTTGAAATAAGGAAAGACTGAACTTGATTTTTTCCTAAGTCAAAGTTAAGTGCGCCCCAACGATAGTTATGAGCTCGATCATGATCCTGATATTCGAAAGTTGGTGTACCATCGAAGTAGGCCAAAGCATCGTCATTCTGTGTATAGTGACCTGGGACCCAGTCTACCAAGACACCGATATTATTCTGGTGACATGCTTCTACGAAATCTTGAAATTCTTCTGGTGTGCCATAGGTATGCTCAAAAGCAAAGTAACCCATAAGCTGGTAACCCCAACTCATCCCAAGAGGATGAGCCATGAGTGGCATGAATTCCACGTGGGTATAGTTCATCTCAACCAAATATGGAATCAACTCTTCTTTCAATTCTTTGAAAGTATAAGGTTGACCATCCTCTTTTAGTTTCCAAGATGATGCATGAGCTTCATAGATATTAACCGGACGTTTTTGGAAACCAAAGCGTTTACGACGACCCATCCAAAGGCCATCCTTCCACTTCTTAGTTTTCTTCTTACGAATCACAGCTCCTGTTCCTGGACGTGGTTCCAAGTAAGTAGCGAAAGGATCCATCTTTTCGACTACTTGACCTCCCTTACGTTTCACCAAGAACTTATAGAGTTGTCCTTCTTGAGGGAGGGCTGAACTTACCTCCCAAACACCGATATGGTTTTTGGTCATATCCAGAGGTTCATCAAACCAACCTGTGAAATCTCCAATTACCTGAATCTGCTCAGCATGAGGGGCCCACACACGGAAGACAAATCCTTCTTCTCCCTCCAATTCATGCACACCCAAATAATTCTGAAGGTGGAAGTTCTCACCTGTCCCAAACGTGTACATGGCTTCATCGAGATTCATACCATCACTCCTTTCTAAAACTAGCCTTGATAGATCTAACTATCAAGAAATTAAAACATTGAAATATATGTAAATACACTAGAAAACCCTTCAGATTGATAGGGCTCACAAGCGAATAAAACTGCTTGTGTAAGCGTTTCCTGTATTATAACATTTTTTGACTGCCTTGTCAGTAAATCTCCAAATCTTTTTTCATATTATTGAACACAAAAGTCTTACGTAATTTTCCAGAAATGTGCAATTCAACAATACCTGAATCGTACTCCGCTTTTGCGACATAGAGGTTATCGTAAATATCTGCATATGAACGATATGAAAATTCTTGTACGGTTTGCTTACGCTCAATTAATTTGGCAACTTTAGCAACCAAGTCTTTCTTAAGAGTCACTTGATTCCAATCCACCTGATTAACAGCATCAGGGGCATTGTAGCTATTCATGGCACGCTTAACATCCGCTTCCGTGTAATTTCCATCTTCACCTGTAGCAACCATCTTAGTGCGCTGGAATTCTTGTCCCAATTGCATGAAACACATTCCCTGCATAGTCAGATTGAGGGCATTAGCCAAGTAGATACGTTTTTCAATATCCTCTGGCGAATCATGTGGATGCAAATGATGCATCAAATCATTCAAATTGTAGTTGTCATGCGCTTCGATATAGTTGAGGACCTGACCTGGCATGAGGTAGTTTACAAAACCACGGCTACCAAGCAGACTCTTGGCAATCTGGTCTTCCAATGGAGCTCCAGACACATAGCCATTACTGATGTGCCCATAGACCTCTGCTCCCTTGACCGCGTCACGCGCATTGTCATTGAAAAATCCGATTCTAGGCATCAAGGCTGCATTATCCTTCTTGCCCTTTTGGTCTACAGGAAGTCCAATTCCCATATCCCATCCTTCACCATAAAGAAGAATCCTAGGATCAATATCATCCATAGCCGAACGAATAGCATTCATCGTAGCAACATCATGCAAGCCCATGAGGTCAAAACGGAAACCATCCACTCCAAATTCTTCTGCCCAATAGGTTAAGGAATCAATCATATACTTACGGTACATTTCCTTTTCACTGGCTGTTTCATTTCCACAGCCTGATCCATCTTGGAAAGACCCATTGTCATGCATACGGTAGTAATAAGCCGGCACAGATAGTTGGAAAGGAGAGCTGTAAGATGAGTAAGTATGGTTATAAACCACATCCATGATAACCCCCATTCCTGCCTCATGGTAGGCCTGAATCATTTTCTTAAGCTCTAAAATTGGTGCCACGGGATTCTTTTGATCAGCAGCAAACTGACGATCCGGAACATTGTAATTTTCAGGATCGTACCCCCAGTTGTAGAGAAGCTTCCCATCTTTATCGTAGGTTTTATGGTGATCAAAGACCGGTTGCAGTTGGACATAGTTGTAACCCATACGTTTGAGGTAATCAAAACCAGTCACATCTCCATGGGCATTTTTAGTCCCTTTCTGACAAGCACCTAGATAGGTTCCTCTATAGGACTTCTTAACACCAGACGTCTCTGAAATCGAGAAGTCACGGAGGTGCATTTCACAGATAACGGATGAGCAAGCATTTGCCTTACGCCAGCTCGCTTTTTGCTTAGTAACCTTTTCATACCCTCTTGGGACAAGTCTCTTAGGATTGACCACCAAACTTTTTTTATTATCTAAGCTAAGGGCGATACTGTAGGGGTCTCTTGTATCCTGATAGAAGCTTTCCTCATGATACACACGAAATTGGTAGGCTACCCCATCCAAATCCTTTTTGACAGTGGCACTCCAAACACCGTGAGTATTCATCTCATGACGGTCCTTATTGATACTGGTTCCTCGGCTCATCTTAATGATCTTAGGGTTTTTACTGCCCTTTTTAAAAAGCAAGAGCTTCACACGACGAGCTAGAGGTGACCAAAGGCGAAACTCTGTAGCCCCTTTTTCATACTTATGACCTAACCAACCTTGAAAGCCCCACTTCTGATCAAATTCCTGTCTACGAAGAGCCATATCAAAGGCATGCTGGTCACGACCTTCGAAACTATGGCTAGTCAAGGCTGCCTGTTTAGAATAATAAACAGTTGGATCACCTTCAACTATCCAAATAGCATTGGGAGCATCCCCTAGGAAGCGTCGGACACGATAATCATGTGTTTGCCTCGACCAGTCTTCCGTTTTGACCAAAAGATTGACAGAATCAATAAAACGATTGGAGGGAGAAGTAACCTGACCAACAAGGCCAAAATCATCCTCACGTGAAAAATGGGCTTCTTCGCCCCAATAACCATCTAGCCACTTCCACATACTGTATCTGGAATAGTCGCCATGCATACTATGAAAATGAACGGTTAATAAATTGTCCATTTTTTAACTCCTTAGTTTTTATTACTCACTTTTTCTCCTATTATAGCAGAAAATGTTCGTTTTGTAAGCGTTCTTATGGAATATTTTGCAATTTTTTGGTCTATTTTGAACATAAAAAAAGAATGAGAAAACAAATGGCAAAACACTCATTTTTCTCATTTCTTTTGTCTATTTTAATTCCTTTAAAAACCAGGCTTGAGACTCTTTCCAGTTCATTATTCTTGAGTCATCAAAACCTTACGTGGTTTGGTACCTTCAGCCGGTCCGATAACGCCTGCTTCTTCCAATTCTTCCATCAAACGAGTGGCACGGTTGAAACCAACTGACAGACGACGTTGAATCATGGAAGCACTGGCTTTTTGTGTTTCAAGGACCAAAGCCTTGGCTTCTTCAAAGAGTGGGTCACCTTCTGAGCTACCACCATTGGCAGACGAACCTCCACCAAAATCATTCTCAGAAACTTCACCAGGGTCAAAGCTCTCATCGTAGTCAGCTGAAGCCTGATCCTTGATAAAGGTCACAATACGTTCCACGTCATCATCAGAGATGAAGGAACCTTGTAGACGAACAGGGTGGTTCTCATCAATCGGTTTGAAAAGCATATCCCCACGTCCGAGTAGCTTTTCTGCCCCATTTTCATCTAAAATGGTACGACTATCTGTTCCCGAAGACACCGCAAAGGCCACACGAGATGGCACATTGGCCTTAATCAAACCAGAGATAACATCAACCGACGGACGTTGAGTGGCGAGAATCATGTGAATTCCCGCAGCACGCGCTTTTTGTCCCAGACGAATGATGGCATCTTCCACTTCCTTACTGGCTACCATCATCAAGTCAGCCAACTCATCAACGATAACCACAATTAAAGGCAAGGGAATCTGTTTTTCTTGGGATTGGGCATTCCAATCTTCAACCTTGGCATTGTAGCCAGCAATGTTACGTACGCCAAACTTACTAAAGAGTTCGTAACGATTTTCCATCTCATCTACCACTTTTTGAAGAGCCTTGGCAGCCTTACGTGGGTTAGTCACTACAGGGATAAGGAGATGAGGAATATCATTGTAAACCGAAAGTTCAACCATCTTCGGATCGACCATGAGGAACTTAACCTGGTCAGGACGAGCCTTCATAAGAATACTAGAGATAATACCGTTAACCGCAACCGATTTACCAGAACCTGTAGAT
>SKEZ01000999.1_pt1 | contig 17631 bp, 10 predicted proteins | sample 4843881 | NCBI WGS metagenome assembly SKEZ01 (sample SAMN11008796, study PRJNA524170) | human gut metagenome | isolation source: fecal sample from pouch patient p1, p46 | place: Israel: Tel-Aviv | reverse complement strand
ATTTATTCCAGAAATACAGGTTTCCAAGAGCACGAGCTTTATGCATAACACATATATAAGTAGCTTTTGAGTCAGGAGTACCATTCACTTGATAATCATAACCAGAACAATTAGAACATCCTGCAGCTATAGGACAATAGAAACATTCATCTGTACTCTGTGTCCTTCTATCTATTTTTGCCATACAATTAATTCTGCATTTATAACATTCTGTGCATCCTATACCATTATCTACATCACCAATAGAGTACGGTTCTTGCTCTCCATTAAGAGAAGATTCCATATATCTGATACATGGAAATATGCGACCTTGAGGATCGCAAGCAATCATTGAATTACCAACGCCTCCACACCAACTTTGTAAATCATCAGGATCTTTAGGCTGAAAGAAGTCTTCATTATAAAGGGAACAGAAGAAATCACGTTCAAAATCAAAATTCTGTTCCAAGAAATAATCAGATATGCGTTTCATTTGATCGTAAAGAACAGTTGCATGTACAGGTGTCCAACCCTTTTCATATACACAATTGGCATTGATTTCATCATATCCAAGATCAACCATATGCTTAATAGCATCATATAAGAAGCTGATATTACCTGGAGCAATTGTGATCTTGCTTCCCATATGATTTCCACGTTTCATCCAATCTGACGCAGCATCGACAGCTATGTCATAACTTGGACCACCATCTGGAAAAACTCGGCAGGAATCATGTAATTCTTTATTCCCATCAATAGTAACTGAGAAAGATAATCTATTGGCCCATTTACGAAGAAATGCTTGTACTTTTTCGTCCCTGTATAAAACACCATTTGAACAAATAGAGAACATAGTTTTCATGGCCCAAGGATGATCCAACTCTATGAGTTTATCCATAATATAAGTACAGATTTGATCTATAAGCTCTATCTCAAGAAATGGTTCTCCTCCAATGAAATCTACAACCAATCCAGGAGATTTCTCTGGATTGATATAAGATTTAAAACCTTTTTCACCTGATACAACTAAATCAAAGAATTTCTTAGCTGTTTCAAACGACATTCGATTTTTTCCTTTGTGTCCTTGGTAACAATATAGACACGCAAGGTTGCAATCATCAGTTACTTGAAAAGTGATACTCTGTGTTAATATTCTTTGTCCGTCATCGGTTTTTACCTTCTTAGATGGATAAAGTCTAGCTATCTGGTCCGAATATTGTTCTGTCCTTTTCATGCTATTCCCTCTAATTCTGGAATCTCACAATTACATTTAATAGTAATAGTCATTTCATCAGAATTATTTGGAATAATCCAACTATACTGATGACCTTCGAGGCATTCTGGGATATATTCCTTTTCCATCTCATTTGCAAGAGCAGCATACTTTCTCTGTAATTCTGCACCACGTTTATTGTAAGACATAAGAGTATCTCCATTGATGAGTTCTAAATCGCTTGGATGTGATTCAATAACTCTCTGTACAATGTCTTTTACGAAGTTTAATTCAAAATTAACTCTTTCAAGCTCTGTAGCTTTTTCTTTATCAACCTTTACGATTATTTTTCTCATATCCTTATATTCCTTTCATTCTTAATTATTTATCAGAAGCTGTTTTCGTTTTTTCTTTAGTTTCTTCTTTAGTTTTTTCTGTTGTTGTTTCAGTGGTCTCAGTAGGAGCTATGGTTTTATCTGTAGCTAATGAGATATTAATAACACTTCTTTCATTGGAGATTTCTTCTGAAATACTCTCAATTTTCATTCCAGTATAATCTTTCTGGGTATTCCCATAAATAATTCTAAAACCAGTTCTATTCTCGTCAGTGATCATATCTCTGATTGTATTCAAGGATTTATCAGAGTTGAAGATAGAAATAGTAGCCACGATATTTCTATTCATATCATTTCCCAACCCATCTTTATATCCTTCATATGAATATGTATCGTTAGCACGAGTAATAGTTAGTTCTTGTCCATCTTTTAAAATAAGTTTCATAACAATTCCTCCTGTAATTTAAACATGGACCAAAGCATTACACTTTGATCCATGATCCGTTTTGTTTTACAAATATTTTTCCTGATTTACGGGTGATTCGACAGAAACCATTTCCGGTATGGCCTGTTTCATTTGTTCCATCAGGTGATTTAAATGATTGATTTCCTGCTATAGTTTGCGCATTGGTAAGGTAGTAAGAAGAATTTACATAATTACCACTTGGATAATTAGCAGCAGTAGCTGAAGTGTAAACATATCCTGAACCTCCGCCATTATAGCCTTGGTAGTTAGTGCTATCACTATAATCAGAACATGCACCACCGCCATACCATCCACCACCGCCACCGCCGGAACCATAATTATAATTAGTTCCAGAAGTTGTTGCAGAACCACCTTGACCAAATGAACCATTTGTACCTGCAGCAGTTTGTGTAGCTCCGTATCCAGAAGCAGAAGAACCACCAGTAGTTCCACCGCCATATTTTGTTGTAAGCGAATTTTCTGATGATGAACCTCCGCCGCCACCAGCGACAATAACTCTAGCATAAAGATCATTTTTTCCTATACGAACATCGGTTGCACCGCCGCCACCTTGTCCATAACTACTATAATTATAAGTTCTTGAACAACCTTTTCCTCCTCCGTTAAATCCACCAGGTGTTTCACCTGTTGAAGTTGTAGCTTCTGGTTGTCCACCAACATAAATATATAAATCCGTAGAATTTTTAGTTAGAGTTATGGTTCCGACAGAATATCCTCCAGCACCACCATAATAACTACTATATGAACCGCCTTGAGCGCCCCAGCATTCTATAATATATTTTCCTCTTGGAAGTGATATAGCTTGAGCTGTTCCTGTATAAGCAAAATCCATTACAGCATTAGCGCCAGCATCATAAATTTTATTGTTCATCTTCATAAATACTGGAGCTGCTTTTTTAATTTCATTGTTCATTTTACAATGTAGAGTTTTCTTTTTGACATAACAGGTAATCCTACAATAGCCATTATCAGAATGACCTGTTTCTGTAGAGCCAGAAGGAGATTTAAAAGATTCATTGCCAGATAAATTAGAAGCATCAGAAAGATAATAAGATGAATTTAGAAGACAGCCTTGAGGATAGTTAGAAGCAGAAGAGGAAGTATAAACGTAACCTGAACCACCTCCGCCACCGCCATCATCATCTCCAGAACCATCAGGGTAAGTACCTTGTCCACCATACCATCCTCCACCGCCAGCTCCACCATAACCTGAAGCGTAATAACATCCAAAACCACCGAAACCAAAACCAGCAGCACAATTAGAAGAAGAGTTTGTGGTGCCTTGTGAATTAATAGCACTTAAAGATGAATATGAAGCAGTTTGAGATCCACCATATCCATATGAACCACATCCAAAATTTCCCCTAGTACCAGATACACCACCTGCATACCCACCACTATAATTAGGACTACCATCAGAACCACCGCCACCTGCAACGATAACACGGGCATATAAAGAAGCACTTCCAATACGAATATCAGTAGCGCCACCACCACCTTTATAATTGTATCTATATCCACCACCATTGAAACCTCCGGGATAGATTGAATTTGATGCTGATGTAACAGAATTTCCAGATCCACCGACATATATGTATATAGTAGTTTTTTGAGTCAATGTTAAAGTCCCTGTAGAATAGCCACCTTTTCCACCATAACTAGAATTAGAACGATAACCTCCCTGTGCTCCCCAACATTCAAGAACATATTTTCCAGGCTCAAGGGTTACAGATTGAGCTTTACCTGTATAAGCAAAATTCAATACACTCTTCTCTGAGTTTCCACCATACACAGAAGATACAGAACAAACAGCAGTACAATTGTTATCACATGAAGCTTCACAAGAAAAGCCGCATGAATTATCACAAGAACCACCACATCCACCTGTACAGGTTCCTTTGCACCCGCCAGTGCAGTCATTGGCGCAAGTGGTAGTGCAAGTAGTATTACAAGTGCCAGAACAACCACCAGAACAGGTAGAATCACAACCATAACAACCAGTATAACAACCGGAATCACAATTTCCTGAGCAATTACTTGAGCAAGATCCACCACAACTGGTGCAGTCGTTGGCACAAGAAGCAGTGCAAGTATGTTCGCAATCATAAGCACAAGTAGCAGTACATGCAGCATTGCAATCATTAGAGCACCTTTGAGCACAGGCGCTTGTACAGTCTCCATCACAGTTGTTCCCACAGCCAGTGCATCCGGTTACACAAGCATTTGTACAAGCTCCGGTACAGTCATTAGCACATTTGGCAGTACAGTCAGAACAAGTACTTCCTGAACCTCCCTTACAAGTTCCATCACAATATCCAGAACATCCACCAGTACAGTTAGTAGAGCAAGAACCACCACAAGAACCACCACATCCACCAGATGATGAATGAGTGCAGTCAGTAGAACAAGAAGTTCCACATCCATTACTACAAGCCATAAGCCTCACCTTCCTTTCAGTCTTTTATTCATAAGTAATCCAAATATCTCCATTTTTTCCGTCACTAGCTGCAGGTTCCGTTGTTGAAAGATGAATACCTATTTCAGCTAACGACCAACTTACGTTTCCAGATCCATTTACAGATTTACTTGTATTTCCTACAGTAACGGTTCTTGTTGTTCCCCAATTAGCAGTAGTAATATTAGCTGTACCATCAAAATTCGTACCATTAATAGTTCGTGCGGTTTTTAGTTTTTTAGCAGAGCCGCCACTACCTGTTCCGTGAAATATAATCGGCATAGTTAAGCCCTCCTTTTATAAATCTATGTGTTTCCAACCAGAGTTCGTTTTTACGTATAATCCATATTGTGTTGGGTTCAAATTTGTAATTCTGCAGAATCCACTGCCTGTGTGACCAGTTTCTGCTGATCCTGTAGGAGAAGTAAAAGAAGTGTTTCCTGCGATAGTCTGAGCATTTGTGAGATAATGAGTAGAATTTAGTAGACATCCGTTAGGGTAATTTTTAGCTGTAGAAGAGGTATAAACATATCCTGAGCCTCCTCCACCCCAACGTCCATCAGAGTCAGAATCACTGTCATAGGCTCCACCACCGCCATACCAGCCGCCTCCGCCACCACCACAAGAGTAGCCTGAAGCATTTCCGCCTTGACCAAAAGTAGCCTGAGTGCTCGTGCTCCATGTTTTGCCACCTGCAGTTTGTGAGGCACTACCACCACATCTATTTTGACCTATAGTATAAGAACCAGTGGTATCATTGTAATATCCATCTCCACCATATTCTCCACCGCCACAACCACAAGGATTAGCATTGGCACTTGTTACACCAGCTCCGCCGCCACCTCCGGCTACGATAACTCTTGAATATAGAGAATTTTGACCTATACGAACATCTGTAGCTCCTCCACCACCTCTACCAGAAGAAATACCAGTTCCTCCACCATTGAATCCTGCAGCAGTAGAAGAGGAAGATCCAGCCCCACCAACAGATATATAAACAGTAGTTGCTTCAGTAAGAGTAATAGTACCCTTGGAATAACCACCGTATCCGCCTATGTAACTACTGTAAGTTCCTCCTTGGCCACCCCAGCATTCTATTGTATACGTACCTGGTTTTAGAGTTTTAGATTGTACTGAACCTGTATAATTAAAATCCATTATGTTGTTCTTAGCATGAGTAAGATATATTACATCTGATAATTTAGTGATTTTTACATGTCCATTACCAGAATGACCAGTTTCTGTAGAACCAGAAGGAGCAGGGAACGATTGATCTCCGGCAATAGTTTGAGCATTAGAAAGATAATAAGAAGAGTTAAGTAAACAACCATTTGGATAATTTGAAGCAGTGACAGAAGTGTAGACATAACCTGATCCACCACTAGAACCGCCCGTATATCCGGCTCCGCCACCTCCATACCAGCCGCCTCCACCGCCAGAACCGCCTTCTGAAAAACCGGAACCATTGCCACCTATACCAAAAGTGCCAGCTGTGGGCATTATATTGTAAGCTGAAGTATAAGCTATTCCTCCTGCTGTTTGAGTACTATTGTAAGATGAATTATAGTTTGATAAGCCTAATATTCCACCGCCAGCGGCACCTTTAATTGTCCATCCTGTTCCAGAACCGCCGCCTGCAACAATTACTCTTGCATATAATGAATCAGTTCCGATCCTTATATCCGATCCACCGCCACCAGAACCTCCGGAACCACAAGTATAATTTGACCCACCGCCGTTAAATCCACCATTAACAGTAGAATAGCTACCGGTATTTGATTTAGTTTGTCCTTTTCCACCAGAATATATATATACTTTTTGTGTTTTACTTAATGTAATGGTGCCAACACTATATCCACCAAGACCACCAACTGCATTTATATTAGAATTACCATTAGATGATCCATTCCCACCTTGAGCGCCCCAGCATTCAAGTTTATATGTACCAGGAGCCAATGTAACAGTTTGAACCGAACCAGTATAATCAAAATTCATAACAGAACCATTATAATTAGCAGATCCAACGCCGTACATTTTGTTATTATTTAATTTGAAATAAAAAGCAGTAGCCTTTTTCATTGAATTGTTTATTCTGGTATATAGCGCCGTATTCTTGCATTCAATAACAGTAATTCGACAATAGCCGTTCCCAGAGTGCCCTGTCTCAGATGAACCTGTGGGAGATGTAAAAGAAGTGTTACCTGCTATGGTTTTAGCAGCAGATAAGTAATAAGAAGAGTTTAATAAACAACCTGACGGGTAATTAGAGGCTGTAGCAGAAGTATAAACGTAACCAGATCCTCCAGGAGAGCCAGATGTGTCACTTCCACTGCTACCGGTAGCTGGAGTTGTTTGACCACCGGCTGGATCAGCACCATACCATCCACCGCCACCACCTCCACCATCATAGGAAGTATGACCGCCGATTCCAAAATATCCACTTGGAGCAGTTTGACTACCAGGTGTTCCAGAACCTGAAGTTCCGCCAGTTTCACCGCCACCATATCCACCAGTTTCGTTATCTTCACCTGAACCGCCACCGCCGCCTGCAACAATAATTCTTGCATATAACGAGTCTTGAGCAATTCTTACATCAGTAGCTCCGCCACCACCATTTCCAGGTTCACCTGTACTCTCGTGAGAAGCAAAACCACCGCCATTGAAACCTCCTTCAACTTTCACATTACCTGTAGAACTAGACATTCCACCTTGCCCACCGACATAAATATAACAAGTAGTTAATTGTGTTAAAGTTAGTGTTCCAATAGAATAACCACCAAGTCCAGAACCTGTAACTGTAGCAGAAGCACTATCTTGGCTCCGATTTCCACCTTGAGCACCCCAACACTCTAAAGTATAAATTCCTTTAGGTAATGTGATACTCTGAACAGCACCAGTATAATTAAAATTTAAAATATCACCAGTTTTAATATTACTCATCACCATACACCACCCACATATCACCAGGTTTACCATCAGTTGTCTTAGGTTCTTCAGCAGAAAACGTCACATTCCTTAACTGAGATTTCATAATATCTGATTGATAAGCAGTTACAGCTCCATTAACGACCGGTTTATTCTGTAATCCATTATAATCAGTTGTACCCGGATCACCTTTATCTCCATAAACACCTATAACTGTTGGAGTAGTGTACAAATGATTATTGTTTGTCAAAACAAATTCATGATAACACCACAAATATTTGTTTGTAGATGTCATAACCTGAGCAGAAGTCGCCCATCCAGTAGTTGATCTGGTCACTCCTTGTGATTTAGAATTTGCAAGATAATGAGGGATAACGCTTGAAATTCCTACTCCCTGATCTCCTTTAGGTAATGTAAAATTCAATATAGCATCTGTATCAGTACCAGAATTAGTTACTGCAGCTGAAGAACCAGTTTCGGCAGTACCAATTTTAATAGTTGCATTCTTACCAACTCCGGCAAGACATTGTTCACCTTTATAAATTGCCATGTTATCGCCTCCTTTTATAAATCATTTCTTATAACAATAGTAATGGGAATATCTACAGTTGGTTTCTCGGTTGCTTTTATAGTAATTTGATTTGTAGTCTGTCCTCCGTCAGCTAACATTGCATTTTGGTAAGCTTCAATAGCAGCAGATGAAGCATTAGAAGCATAATCTATTTCTACAATATTTGAAGAAGTTACTCCAGATACGGATAATACATAACTATATGGGGCAGAAGATCCAGTCCATTTACTTGCTGTGAGAGTAGTATTAACAAGTGTACTTTTCTTTGCATATGTTTTTTCTGATTTAGTACTTGAAAACGTACTGTTGGCTGTTACAGATGAGTCGTTAATAACATTTGCAGAATCATATTCATCAATAACATTGTAATAGGTATTTGCGTTTAAAGTTCCAGCTTTCTTTTTTGCAAGATAATCAGCCTTTGTAATTTCAACAGGAACATTAACTCCCATCTGAGATAAAGTAATATCAGTAGTACCATCGAATGAAGCACTACCAATCTTTCTTGCAGTAGCTAATTTTACAGCTGCGTTCGCATTTCCACCGGCTGAAGATGATCCAGCATAATTATGTGTGTGTCCAGTAGCAGATTTTCCATTTAGGGCAGTTGTAATAGCATTTTGAGTCATGGTACCATCTGTAGCCGACCCAGTTTCGGTATAAAGCTTAGTTATTCCTGAGTAACTTGATGTACCTACAGAATAAGAATTATTTGGCGGAATTACCCAAGTACCATCAGCACGAAGAAATTTTAATTGGTCTCCTATATTAGGTGCAGGAACAAGACCAGCACTTCCTGCGGCAGAAGAAGTAGCGCCCTTCATGTTTCCATAAGTATGATCAGTAAATAATGCGTCTGCAGGTACGGATTTTCCTAAAGTATATGTGCAAGCAGTTGGTTTACCATCAGAAAAATATACTGGCTGAGTTGCACTTCCAGCATTAGAAGTAAGAGTAGCGGCAGATGATGCGCTACCTGCAGAAATAGCATATTTAACACTTTTTGTGGCATCAGCAGTATTGTCAACGTTGCCTAATCCGACTTCACTTTTAGTATGCGTATGTACTTTTGTAGCTTTTTCAGCTAATTTACTATTCATCTCAGTCTCGGTATAATAACGTTCATCATGATTATGAGACGCTGGTGGATAGCTGCTAGGCTTTTCAGTAACTCCAGACCATGGTACAGAAGTAGCAGTTCCGGCAGTATATACTGAATAACCAGCCTCAGAAGATAATTTGCTCTCATCAACAACATAATACATTTTTTCAGTCTTAGTTACTTTTACGGTATCACCAAGCTGAATATTAGCAGTAGTAAGTTTAAAACGTGCAGTATCATCTTCAACAATAATCAGACGTTCTAATGCTCCATGGGGAAGCCTTGCAATATCAATTGTTCCAAAGAGTTTACTTGCGTTGAGAGAAGTAATAGTTGAATCATTATGATTATGCGCAGAAGGAGCATAGGTAGAAGGTTTCTCTGTAATGTTACCCCATGCGACACTACTTGCAGTCGCAGCATTTCCTGTAACATTTACCGTCAGATTATTAGTAACAGGATTATATTTAAACTTATCGCTGTATGCTCGCTTTGTCTCTGTAGTAGAGTCAGAAAACCAAACATGTCTAGCTGCATCAGCAGTACCTTCTCCAGCAGATACATTTGTAGCTGTTCCTGCAGTAGTTGCACTATCAGCAGTAGTTGCATGTTTTACACTCTTATTTGCATCTGCTGTATTATCTACATTACCAAGTCCTACCTGAGCTTTTGTATGAGTATGCCCGGCAGAAGAGTAAGCACTTGAATTTGTATATGCAGCAGATCCTAATCCGTGAACAGGAACAGTAGTTTTATTACCATCTACAGTGAGTGTGATTTTTCCGTTTTCAGTACTTTCTGAGATAGCAACAGACTTTACGGCTTTTGCTAGAGTAATATAAGTTTTGCTTGAGCTATCCCAACGATAAATAGTATTCGTAGCAGTATTTATATAAATAGTATTTATATCTCCAACAGACGGAAATAACTTATTGGAAGCATATGGAAGTATTTCTTTATGATTAGCTATACTTGTCTTCAAATAACCAACCAGTTCTGTTAATCCAGTGAGATTAAGAAATTGTTCTTTCATTTTGCATTAGTCACATCCTTCCATTTTTATTTTTAAAATAGAAGGAGAGCATTGCAGCCCTCCTCCCAATAAAATCAATTGTATTTTTACGCAGTAAATAAACCTTTGATAGACGCACTTGGAATTGCTTCATATCCATCTCCAACAAGCCCTTTAAGAGCGGCAATATCAGATGCATTTTTAGCAATCTTCGGTTTTTCAGTAGCAAGATCTTTTTCTACAGCAGTAATTTTGCCTTCTGCTGTATCCATTCTGCCTTTAATAGCAGTAATATCTTCGGTATTCTTTTTATCAGCAGCTTCTAATGTAGGTAATTTCTTTTCAATAGCATCAATTCTTCCTACAGCGGCTGTCAGATCTTCAGCTTTCGCATACTGAGAAAGGTCAGAATCTGCAAGAGCCTTAGAAACATATTCAGCAATATAACTTACGATATCTTTAGATGTTGCTGTGTTTGGGAGAGTACCGATAAGTGTTTTCAGCTTAGAGATATCCTCTTTATTGGTAGTAATCTGACTATTCATTCCTGCTGCATCAGATGCATGAGAAGAAATCCAATCAGAGATTTCCTTCAGCGTGTCATACGCTTCTGGGGCACCGTTAACAATCTGAGCAACTGCATCAGAAACAGCTTTCTTTACGGATCCAGCCCCGGTTCCATTAAGAGTACTGATTGCTGCGGTATTAGCTGCAACACTGGATTTTAGAGCAGAATCATCATATGTGCCTGTTTTTACAGCTTCTTTAATATAAGAAACTACATCTTTAGCTTTTGCATCAGCAGGAATAGTACCAACATAAGACATTACTTCTGTTTTTGCTGTGTTAGCAGCTCCGGCTGCATCGAAATCTGTAGCTGCCTTTCCAGAATCTACCAGATTACCATTAGCATCAAGACCTGCAAGATGTCCGGAAATAGCTCCTTTTACTTTATCTGCCTTACCTGTTGGCTGAGGAATAGTAATAGTAAATGCTGCTTCATCAATAGTTACTGGAGCAGTTTTTGTGTAGAAATAAAGTGTGTATCCGTCTTCTGACTGAGATACTGTTTTAATTGAGTTTTTGACAGCCTCACTGATTTTAGAGTCGATCTGTACGTTATGCAGATTTAAAAACTCCTGAAGATTAGAAAGTGTAGCGAACTGTAATTTTGCCATAATTAGTTTCCTCCTTGAAATATATTTGTTAAATCTTCGGAATCAATACCTCCGAGTTTTCGGTCTAAAGCAGAGTCAATATGTTCATCTAAAACATCCAGAACAGTTTCTTCAATGATATTTGAAACATATTCTTTTACAGAATCAGCACTTGCAAAATTCTGTTCATTAATCCAGCTTTCAGTGACATAACGATCAGTCGTATATTCACCATCTTGCTGAATGAAATACAATGTAATAGATTTTCCTTGCATTTTTGTGATTGTTGTGCTGGAAGTATCAGCATCATGAGATACAAGATACAGAACATCGTCTGCAGAAGATTGAACAGTAGTATTGTTTCCGCCAATGATACATTGGCCTTTTACTTTATAAATACCATCATCGAGTGATGATATCTTCACAGGAACAGTAAGTGTACCTATAAGATTTACAATAGGTACGTCAAATAATTTGTTATAAGATAAGCTGTTGATATAGTCTACAACAGTGGACTTATCTTCAAGATTACCGATTATATTATCTAAAAGAGTAGAAAGCTCAGAAGATTTGACATAATTATCCAATCCGATTGTTTTCTTGACCTCTTCAATAATATGATCTTTATCTTCATCAGTCATAGATATGTCATAAGAGAAAAGCAGTTTATCTCCAGAGAAAAACATAAGATTTGATCCGATGCATTTTACATCTGTAATCTGTTTATCTCCTTTGACATATTCTAATGTGTTGTCGATGGTCACCCACGCTATACTCTTACTGTCTTGGATGTAACAAAGTCCTGGGTATTTTAGCACCCCTCTTTGTAAAGCCTTTTCTGCAATTTGCTTAGTTGATGCAGAATACCAGGTTGGAATTAACGCCATGCTGTGATCACCTCTTCAATTTGTCATATTCATATTTTGAAATTTCTTTTATTGCATAAATGTCATTATCAGGCGGAAAATTATAGAGACCTTCAATGTGCCATCCATATTTTCCGTCTGAACTTAAAATAGCCTGTGCTTCTGTGATATCACATAGAAGCAACAGACTATGTTTCTCCTGATATTTGATATACAGGATATGATTAAGGACATCTACGACTTCATCATTTTTGATTACTTTATAATACATGTGATATCCTCCTTATAAGATGGGAATGGTTACCCCTCACTTGAAATTGAGAACATAAGTAAGATTCCAGAATTCTGTCCTGGATAAGAGAATCCATATGTTCCACCGGCTTCATTGACTGTATACAGCCAGTTTGCAACTGTAGCATTTGGAGATCTGGTCCAGTAAGATTTATACTCCGTAGGAGTAGAAGAATTTGCTTTCTTTCTGGTATCATCATCTGTGAAATAAGCAATAGGAGCATTTGTTTCAGAAATATATGGTTCAGAAGTAGCAGTAGGATCAATTTCGTACAGAGATGGAACATAGAATCTGCAATTAGATACGGATGTATCATTTGATTTATTACCAATAGAAGAGTATACTTTTACAGGTTTGATCAGAGCTTTCCATAAAGGAGAAATAGCTTTAAGCAAACGTGTATTCAGCCATGTGTTCAGAGAAGATTCAGCCCATCCACCTGCATTTGTGCTCTTATTATTATAAGGCTTTTCAGTACCTAACAGGTTTGAAGCAACAAATGTAATGTTAGCTCTCTTTGAAGCAACGTCAGACAGATAATATCCTTTAAACTTAGCCACTTCCATAGGGATTACTTCGTGGATCCATGCAGCAATATCCATACATTGTTCTTCACCAAGATCTGCGTACCAGACTTTAGCCCAATGTATAGTGCCTTTTGCAAAGTTTTCATATGCTCCATCGTCAGCTTTAGAACATCCAAATACGAGAGTGGAACTATGCTCTGGAATCCTGATCGCATTCAGAGTAGTAGAAGATACTTCTTTCCCAGTCATGTTTGAATTGTACATATAAAGCTTCTGACTTCCAGCTTCATGACGAAATACAATAATCTCTCGGTTTGTTCCAGCAGATGGAGTTATACTATCAGTATTCCATGAGAAACGAGGTTCCTGAGAATACCAAAGTCTGAATCCATTTGAACCATCACCTTGAAAACACTGAGCAAGAGTGGAGTTTACACTATTTCCTGAATCAAATTCAAAGTCAATAGCAATTGTAAAGTCTCTGTCTTTTTCCATGATTTTTAATCCGGTGTCAATATAGTTTGTTCCATCAAATTTAGTCGCAGCTGAAATAACTTCATGCTCTTCAATGTCGCCATAGCTATAATCAACACCAAGTTTGAAATCTAATGTATCTTTTAATGATAATGATTTTGCTTCAAGTCCCATTTTCATAAGAGTATAAAGCTCAACCTGTGTCATATTGGCCAGATCCTTACTATCAAAGTATCCATCTACGTATTCGCATGTTTCATATACTGCATTGATCGTTTTATTTCCATCGACAAATCCTGACTTATCCCATCCTTTAAACAGATTGTACTTATAAGCAGATTCCTCAGCAGTATATACAGGAGTATCACCTGTATATTTTACATAAGAACCATACTGGGCAGTAGATTCTTGAAGAGATAATCCTTTAGAAACATATTTTACAGTATATTCACGAATTTTACTGTCATATACAGCAGTAATAGTTCTGTCAGCAAAGATTCCTGTCATTGAACCTTCCCATCCTTTGAAGGTATAATCAAGCTTAATTGTGCTTTTCTTTGTAGGAACAGGAATCGGATTAACTTCTCTTGTAGTAGGATCAACAGCGTTTCCACCTTTATCTACGTACTGGATATCAAGGATAGTATTACTTTCATCATCATTTATAAATGTAACTTTGAATTGAGTAATGATTGAATCGTAAGTAAGAACAAGGTCTGTCCAGATTCCAGGTTCATCTTCAGAACCAACAAATTCTTTATATTCCTGCTGTCTGACTACAGGAACATGAACAGATCCAGTAAGAATTGACTGCTCAGTAGTAGCGCCATTATCATCAATACCGGCAAGTTTTGATAATTTCAGAAGAAGCGTAGTATCATTAAGATTCCATGAGATACCAGTAATTGTTACGGTACGAAGAGTATTAATAGCAGCATTTAAGATAGCAAGAGCATCTACGATAGAATTCTGACATACAAATGTCTGTAAATTATCGTATCCTGCAACCTTAAGATCAGTTAAGTCTTTGAGGTTCTTGAGTGTAAGAGTGTTGATAGAAGATGGGAGAGAAGCATGAGCAATCTTACCATGATTAGCAAATAATACAGATGTTACAATAGTTCCATCAGCATAAAGATTAATAAGATTTTCACATGCAGACAGGTTAACAGATCCTGTAAGATTTGGACAATTACGAATATCCAAAGTCTCAAGAAGAGTATTATTACCCATATTAAGAGATGTCATAAAAGTATTCTGATATCCAGCTGTATTATTACCAATGATAAGAGTTTTCAGCTTAGAAGCCTTTGAGAAATCATTATCATGAATATAACAAGCAGAGAGGTCATTTAGTGCCTCAATTCTTGATGCAGCATAGATAAGAATAGCTGTATCATCCATATTTGTTAAGTCCGTAGTAATCTGATATTCTTGTCCGGCTTTTGCACGTACCTGAGTAGTTTCTGGTGAATTACCATAAAGTACAGAAATATACATATCAGAATAAGGAATGATTTTCAGAGTATAATCTGGTTTAACTACAACTTTCTTAGGTGTATTACATCTGAACATAATCTGATCAGACTTTACATCTGTATGTAAGAATTTCGTTCCCATATAAATATGCTGGTCACGTTCCCATTGTCTGAGATGATATTTTCCACGCCCATTCATCATCTCATTAAGGAATCTTACTGTTCCAGCACGATATGTTCTTATATACAATCTTTCATAGTGGATTCTCCACAGTTCTTCTGGGAACTGATTCTGCCATGCTTCATACTCATTGATTAAGTGGGAGTCTGACCAACAGTTAGAGTCTACAGACTGATACATGTTTCTTAATTCTTGTGTAAATACATCACGTATTCTGCACCACAATACAGATTCAGCAGCATTGAAAACATAACCAGATGAAGGATTTCCTTCTTCTTTATAGTCAGTATCTTCCTTACCATATGGGAATGACAGCTCACCTGAATTATTAATACCAAGCTGAGTGTCCATATCATATGCCCATAGATCAAATCTATAACCATTATGCAGAGCAGCCGCATCATCATCTATAGTATAATATTTAGCTTTATCACCCATAGTTGTAGCTTCTTCCTGAGTGATATAATGTTTTGCCCAATGCGGGAAAACATTCTTGGCTCTATTATCAATCATACTATATCTGAGTGTAACTAAATAGAAATAGAGCATTGCATCCTGAATACACCAATCTTTCAAGCCATCTTTAAATTCTTTATCACTAGACGTAATTACAAACTCATAGAAGTCTCTCCAAATCTGTTTGTTATCTGTACGTATTTTCTTTTTTGCTTCATCAGAAGTAAGAGCAGAACCATCCTTAGAATCGCCGCAACAATCATATCTGAATTCAAATGATCCATCCCAGTTATTATACAGAGCATCATATGCTGTATTACCAGTTTTCCATTCAGCTTTACTGATAGGATATTTCATAGTTCCATCTTGGTTTGTTATACCGGTCTGGAATGCAGAGTTTGGAAGAGTATTATCACTGATCTCAATACAGAATTCTTTCATATCCTCTGGATCATAAGCTCTTGTAATATCAGTCTTCTTTGAATCTCCCATATTACCGAGAGAGTAGAAGTGCCAGTCTGTATCCTGAAATTCTCTATGAGTAGTAATATCAGGATCAGATTCTTTAATAAAGATTACACAGTTGACAAATTCCATAGAGTTTTTAACTTTAGGATCTCTACGTACCGCAGGACTTTCATATGGTAAAAAGTCGTTGAATCTCTTCTGTCCTAATGCATTAGTTGCCATATTTGAAGATGCTACATTTACTTTAAAATTCCACCAATTATTTGGAACAGAGTTTCTTGTAAGACTAATCTTACCAGTTCCGTCCTCATATTTCGTCCCATCACCAAGAACTAACTCTGTCTTATAGTTAGGATCAAGAGGAATCTTACTATTGATCTGATGTACACCATCCGCACAACAAATAACATCAATATTTCTGGCAGCAAAACCATATTCATTACTTGTAGTTCCCTGTCCGGCGTGGAAACAGTTAATAAATTTCCAGTTATCTAATTTAGGATCCCCATTCTTATAAATACATTCCATAGAAGTATTTTTAACAAAATCCTTCTTATCATTTGTAAAGTGAGGGGCTTCAATTTTTATAATTCTTAAATTCGGGCAAGCATTAGCTACAGAATCTGGAGTAAGAGCATTATTGTCATTGTAGATCTGGTTTCTATTATATCTTGCAATCATTTCATCTGAATCTCTAGCATCTGCAATAAAGTTAGCAAGAATGTCAGAATCTGTGAGAGAAGCAGAATAAGCTTTCATTCTATAAATCAACACATCACAATCCGGAGAACCAATAGAAATTGGGGTAGGAGAATACTGGTGCAGTCTATGAGAATTATCATAAATAAGAGGTCTTCCTCCAACTCCGTCTTCATAAGTCATAATGATAGAAGTTGCAGATGTGTCTTTTGTATCAATTGTATTGATATTATATTCAAATTCAATAATATCCTCTTCGCTATATGGAAAATATAAGCTGTCAGTAGAAGTGTTCACGTATGCTTCGTGAACATCCATTTTGATACCTACGTCAGAGCCTTCAGTACCATCAATACATGATAAGAAAGTAGCAGAAGCATTACGAACATTCTGAGTCTTAAATACAAATTTGAATTCAGAACCAGTCTGTTTCGGGTCTTTTCCGAAGAGATTATAATTAATCTGAGCAGTTGTTCCAGCTTTTACACAGAAATACTGGTTTCCAGAAGCATCAATCTGGTATCCACCATTATCCCAGTCAAAGTTATCTGATACTGAAAGAGTAATAGCAGAGTTATTTTTATCGGTCCAGAGTCTGTCGGTATCTCCATTGGATTTTCCAACAGGGTTAAAATCAAATGCTAAGTTGGCTGTGATTGGTTCAACATCAATATCAAGTTTAGTGATATTAACTGATAAAATCTTAGTCACTTTACGACATGAGATGGTCAGGTTATGTTTTCCTTCAGTGGATGACTTATAACTCCAGATTTGAGCAGAACGATTTACAGAAAGAGTACTCTGTACTTTACCATCAATTGATAGTTTTACAGAGGCTGGATTATGATCAGGATCATATACAACATATTTAATACTTGTTGCCTGGTACTGTTGTGCTGTAAATTCCTGTTGAGCACATCCAATAATAGGAGTTCTATTTGTAGGATCAACACA
>SKEZ01000992.1_pt1 | contig 17701 bp, 9 predicted proteins | sample 4843881 | NCBI WGS metagenome assembly SKEZ01 (sample SAMN11008796, study PRJNA524170) | human gut metagenome | isolation source: fecal sample from pouch patient p1, p46 | place: Israel: Tel-Aviv | reverse complement strand
GCCCACAGGGCTGTCAAACGACGGAGCCATCCGTTGAAGGCTCCCCTGAAGAGGGGAGCCAAATTATTAGAAAATAGGACTGTATGCCCAAAGAAGAATACGGCGCTAAGGATTTATCCGTCCTTGAGGGTCTGGACGCGGTACGCAAGCGTCCGGGTATGTACATCGGTACCACGGACTCGCAGGGTCTTATGCACTGCCTGTGGGAGATCATCGACAACTCCGTCGATGAGGCGTTGGCCGGTTTTTGCAACAACATTGTCGTTACTCTGCACACTGATGGATCGGTGGAAGTCGCGGACAACGGCCGAGGCATTCCGGTCGATAAGGAACCGAAAACCGGGCTATCCGGCGTGGAAGTTGTCCTGACCAAGCTGCACGCGGGCGCCAAGTTCGGCAATTCGTCCTATAACGCGGTCGGTGGCCTGCACGGTGTGGGCTCTTCTGTGGTCAACGCATTGAGTTCCCGTCTTGATGTGGAAGTTGATCGTGACGGCAAAACCCATCACATGGCCTTCCATCAAGGGCATCCCGGCGTATACGCAGACGCTGATCCAGTCAACCCATCTCCGGACTCGCCGTTCAAACGTACCCGTAAGAACAAGCCCACCGAGCTGGAAATCATCGGCAAGGTTTCGCCCAAGACCACCGGAACCCGCATTCGTTACTGGTACGATCCGGAAATATTCAATAAAACTGCTGAATTCTCATATGAGCAGCTCATCGACCGTGTGCGTCAGACCAGTTTCCTAGTGCCCGGTCTTAAAATCACCATCGTCGATGAGAACGTGCCGGAAGCCAACGGGGCCGATACGGTCGGCACTGAGCCCAACGAAGATGTCGCAGTCGTAGCCGAATCACTGAATGCGAACGAAACGACTAACGCAACCGAGTCATTCTCCGGCGAAGACTCCCCACTTGACGGATTCGCCGAGCTTTCGGACGATGCGTCTATTGACGGCGATACCGAGGCTCCGGACGAGGAGGATTTCTCGCTGTCATCCGCCACTGAGGTGGTTGATGGCGCTTTTGGTGAACAGCCTGCCCATCCGCGTACGGTCGAATTCCTGCACACCGGTGGCGTCAAGGATTTCGTGGACTTCCTGTCCAAAGGCGAGCCCATCTCCGATATCTGGCGCATTCAGGGTGAGGGCACCTACAAGGAAGAGACCCAGGCCGTGGGCGAGGGCGGCGAACTGCATGCCCAGGAGATCGAACGCACTTGCGGCGTAGACATCGCCCTGCGTTGGGTGAATGGTTACGACACCACGATCATGAGTTTCGTGAACATCGTGGAGACGCCTGGCGGCGGTATGCACGTGGACGGCTTCATGAATGCTATCACCAAGCAGATTCGCAAGGCCGTGGAAGACAACGCCCGCAAGCTCAAGGTGAACCTCAAGGACTCCGCCATGAAGGTGGAGCGTGACGATATCCAGGCTGGGCTCGTGGCCGTGGTCACCGCACGTGTGGCAGAACCGCAGTTCCAGGGGCAGACCAAGGATGTGCTTGGTACCGCGCAGGTCAAGCCGATCGTCACTAGGCTCACCGACAAGCAGTTCGGCGAGATGATCACCGGTTCCAAGCGCGGCTACAAGGAGCAGTCCGCCCGCGTGCTGGAGAAGATCGTCGGCGAGATGCACGCGCGTATCCAGTCGCGCAAGGCCAAAGAGGTCACGCGCCGCAAGAACGCGCTCGAATCCGCTTCCATGCCGGCCAAGCTGTCCGACTGCCAGCCGGGCAACGACGACGTGGCCGAACTGTTCATCGTCGAAGGTGATTCCGCACTCGGTACCGCCAAGGCCGCCCGCAACGCCGGCTTCCAGGCGCTGCTGCCGATTCGAGGCAAGATCTTGAACGTGCAGAAGGCCTCGATCACACAGATGCTGTCCAATAAGGAATGTGCGGCCATCATCCAGGTGGTGGGCGCTGGTTCGGGCCAAAGCTTCGACATCGAACAGTCGCGTTATCACAAGATCATCATGATGACTGATGCTGATGTGGATGGCGCGCACATTCGTATTCTGCTGCTGACGTTGTTTTACCGGTATATGCGCCCGCTTATCGAACATGGTTACGTGTATGCGGCCGTGCCTCCGCTGCACCGTATCGCGCTGACCGGCTCGCATAAGGGCGAATACATCTACACGTATTCCGATGACGAATTGGCCGGCAAACTGGCCGACCTCGATAAGAAGCGCATCGGCTACAACGATGATATTCAGCGGTACAAGGGTCTCGGCGAAATGGATGCCGATCAGCTGGCAGACACCACCATGGATCCGCGCACGCGCATGCTGCGCCGCATTCGCATGGAAGACGCCGCCCAGGCTTCCGAGATCTTCAATCTGTTGATGGGTGATGAAGTGCCGCCTCGCAAACAGTTCATCGTGGATAACGCCGATGACTTCGACCGTTCCAAGATCGATACCTGATCGAAGACGTCGCTGATAATGACATCGTGCTTACCGAGAATTTCCGTAATTGGCGTTTAAGGTGAGCACGTTGTCATATGTTTTATGCGTGTTGCCCATGAGTTATTCGATAGACTGATGACATCGTTATCACAGCCAGTGTCGTCTATGGGATAGGAAGTGGGTTATGGCCAGTCTGCTGCTTGCCGTCATCTACGTGGCGTTTATCAGCTTGGGGTTGCCGGATTCCCTGCTGGGGTCGGCATGGCCCACCATGAGCCAAGATCTGAACGTGCCGGTATCTTGGGCGGGCGGCATTTCCGCGGTGATTTCCATGTTTACCATCGTCTCGGCGTTGCTCTCGGACCGTATGACGTTGAAATTCGGCGCGGGCAAAGTCACTGCAGTTTCCGTGGCGCTGACCGCAATGGCCTTGGCCGGCTTCTCCGTCGCCCCGAATTACTGGGTGTTGTTGCTGATTGCCATACCATACGGTCTTGGCGCAGGCGGCGTTGATGCGGCGTTGAACAACTACGTTGCCATTCATTACGAAAGCCGGCATATGAGCTGGTTGCACTGCATGTGGGGCGTTGGCGCATCGGTGGGGCCGTACATTATGGGCTATGCGCTTTCGCAAGGCCAAGGCTGGCCATGGGGTTATCGGTACATCGCCATCCTGCAAGTGATGCTGACCGTCATTTTGGTGTTCAGCCTGCCGTTGTGGAAGAAGCGTGGTATTGCCGCAGCCGGCGAATCATCCGGCGAAACCGCGCAGTCGGACGAAAACACTGATGGAGAGACGGTCGCCGAGCGTAAACCCCTCGGCGTTGCCGGTGTACTGGCCATACGCGGCGCCAAAGAAATCCTCGTGATGTTCTTCTGCTACTGCGCCATCGAATCCACAGCTGGTCTATGGGCCTCCAGCTACATGGTGATGCACGGCGGCATCGATAAGATCACCGCCGCCAGCTGGGCCAGCCTATTCTATGTAGGCATTACTGTGGGCCGCGCGCTTTCCGGCTTCCTGACCATGCGATTCAAGGACCCGGTTATGATCCGCCTCGGCCAGGTACTGGTATTGGCCGGTATCCTCGTTATGTTTGTGCCGTTGCCGCATCATCTTGGTGTGGTTGCGGGGCTGATTATCGTAGGCCTCGGCTGTGCGCCCATATACCCATGCGTGATTCATTCGACTCCCGTCTACTTCGGCGAGGATAATTCCCAGGCCATTGTCGGCGTGCAGATGGCCTGTGCCTATGTGGGATCGCTGCTGATGCCGCCGCTATTCGGCGTCATCGCGCAGTATGTGACCATCAGCCTGTATCCATGGTATTTGCTGGTGCTGTTGGTGCTCATGGTGGCTATGCATGAGCGTCTGCGCAAGCTGCGCGGCTGACCGTGTGCACGTTTGGGCTCTCCGCTTACTATGCTTGTAGCCCATGGTGATAAGTGAAGAAGAACATGAACAGATGCCGGAGCCCGTACGGGAACGATTGGAAGCGCTGAAGGATGTGCAGGGCTCGGTAATCGTAATTGGTTCGATGAATGCCGATTACACAGTGACGACTAAACGACTGCCCAAGCCGGGCGAGACCGTCCAGGGCGGTGCCATGAAGGTGATGCCCGGCGGCAAGGGTGCTAATCAGGCGTCCGCTGCAGCCCGTCTCGGCTTGAATGTCCAGCTGCTGGGTGCAGTGGGCGACGATGCCAATGCGGATTTCCTGCTGAGCAAACTGGACGAGGCCGGCGTTGGCACCGCCGATGTCCTGCATGTCGAAGGCCCCAGCGGCACCACGGTGATCACCGTCAGTGCCGAGGGGGAGAACACCATCGTCTATTCTCCGGGAGCCAATTCCAAGGCGGCTGCGGGCTATGTGCAGTCGCATCGATTGACCATCGCCGGTTGCTCGGTGCTGGGACTGTGCCTGGAAAGCCCGATTTCCACCGTGGTCGCCGCCGCTCAGACTGCGCATGACGCCGGTGTGACTGTGCTGCTCAACGACTCGCCGTTCATGGACGAGCTGCCCCATGAACTGGTGGAGGTTACCGATATCCTGCTGGTCAATCAGCATGAAGTGGCCCAGCTGTTGGGGCTGCCGGACGGCGATGTGGAGTCGCTCGACTGGTATGAAGTCGCCGAACGATTCACGGATTACGGCTTTGATCGCGCCATCGTGACGCTTGGTGCATCCGGTTCCGTGGTGATTGAAAACGGCCGTTGGCATCGTGTGTCTGCAGCGCAAGTCAAGGCGGTGGACACCACCGGTTGCGGCGACTCGTTCATGGGTACCGTGCTTGCGGGGCTTGCCGCCGGCTATACGCTGCTGCAGTCCGCGCAGATCGGCTCCTATGTTTCCGCCTATGCCGCCACGAAGATCGGCGCCCAAAGCGCCTACGGCACCGCCGACGAGGTCGTCGCATACTTCAGCTGAGACCCGATCGGTTCCCTCTGTGATAAGACTGATTCCTCACAAGGGGCGGTCATGATGTGATTCCCTTTGCCCCCTCTTTGACGAGGGGCTCCCGTGAAGCGGGCGAGGGAGAGATGCGCAGGCCCCGCCTGCGAGCAATGGACTCCCAACCGGAATCTTCACGATGTTTCCCCGCATTGCTACAATCGAACATATGTGCGAAAGCTTGAGTCTGTTTTCTGAACCTACCAAAGCGTGGTTCGAACATGCTTTCGGTCAGCCGACCGAGGCACAGGCTCAGGCATGGCCGGCGATCCATTCCGGACGGAACGTATTGGTCATCGCTCCTACTGGCTCCGGTAAAACATTGGCCGCGTTTCTTTCCGCCATTGACCGGCTGATGACCGTGTCTCGTACGCGGCGTGCGGGCGTGCGTGTGCTGTATGTTTCGCCATTGAAGGCGCTCGCAGTCGACGTGGCCAAAAACCTCGAACAGCCGTTGGAGGGTATCGCTGCGCAATGTGAGGCGCAGGGGCTGCCCGCGCCGAAAATCGCGGTTGCCAACCGGTCCGGCGACACCACTACTCAGGAGCGTCGGCGCATCGCCTCCCATCCGCCGGACATCCTTGTCACCACGCCCGAATCGCTCTATCTGCTGCTCACTTCCAAGGCCGGGCGGATTCTCGGCACCGTCGACACGGTAATCGTCGATGAGATTCATGCGGTGGCCGGTACCAAGCGTGGTTCGCATCTGGCATTGAGCCTTGAACGGTTGGAAAACCTGGTCGCCGAATCGCGCAGACGCGACGCGATGGACCGCAATGACGGCGAATCCAAGGTTTCGGATGATTCCGGTAATGAACCTCTTCTGCAGCGTATCGGGCTGTCCGCCACGGTCAATCCGCCCGAAGAAGCCGCACGTTTTCTGACAGGCGGCAGACCGGTTACCATCGTGAATCCCGGCGGCAGGCCCGCGATGGATCTGCGTATGGTCGAACCACTGGAAAACATGCGCGATCTGCAATCTGTGAACGCCAAGCAGCGCGTCGGCGGCGTGGACTCCGAACGTCCGACTCCGCATATCAGCGGTGTTACGCCGGCCATGCAACGGTTGGCGGAGCGCAAGGGAATCGTGCAAACGGGCGATTCCGGTTTGTCTGCGGGTGGGAATGGCGTGCTGGTCGGCGGCGAAGCCGGTGCTGGTGGAGATGGCGCCCTGTTGTCGGGCGAGCGTACGACAGGCGGCGCCTTTGACTCCGCTGTGCTGGTCGGTGCGGCCGGAGACCGGACTTCTGGCTCCATCTGGCCGGTTGTGGAACGCAGCGTGCTTGATGAGATTCTGGCACATCGCACCACGTTGGTGTTCGTCAATTCGCGTGGCGTGGCCGAGAAGCTCACTGCGCGGCTCAATGACCTTTATGCACAAACCCGGCATGAAGTCGATCCCGACTTGGTGCGGGACATGGGGTCGCCCGAAGGCCGTGAGGGTTTCGCCTCGCATTATGATGCGGTGGTCGGTTCCACCACCATGCTGGTCGGCTCGCATGAAGGCGATGACGTCATCGCCATGGCTCACCATGGTTCGGTCTCCAAAGAGCGACGAAAGATGATCGAGGAACGGCTCAAACACGGCGAATTGCGTTGTGTGGTGGCCACCTCGAGCTTGGAACTGGGCATTGATATGGGTTCGGTCGATCTGGTGATTCAGATTGACACTCCTCTGTCTGTTTCCTCGGGTTTGCAGCGGGTGGGCCGTGCCGACCATCAGGTGGGCGGTGTCTCGCATGCGTTGTTCTATCCGTTGACCCGCCAGCAGATCGTTACCGGCGCCGCCAGTCTGGAGTCCATGATCGCCGGCGATATCGAGCCGCTTGCCGTATTGAAGAATCCGCTTGATGTACTTGCCCAGCAGACCGTGGCCGCCGCTGTGATGCATGACCTCAAAGCGGACGACTGGTATGTCACCGTGCGCCGGTCGGCACCGTTTGCCGATTTGCCGCGTGACATGTTCGACGCGGTGATCGGCATGATGTCCGGCGAATACAACACCGAGGAGTTCTCCGCCTTCCGGCCGCGACTGGTGTGGAATCGGGATAACGGTCTTATCTCGGCACGTCCCGGCTCGCAGAAAGTGGCGGTCACTTCAGGCGGTACGATTCCTGATCGAGGCCTGTACACCGTGGTATTGCCTGAGGTGGATGCCGGCAAAGGGCAGCGCCGTGTGGGCGAACTCGATGAGGAGATGGTCTATGAATCGCGTGTCGGCGATGTGATCACACTCGGCACCTCCACATGGCAGATTCAGGACATTACGCGCGACCGTGTGGTCGTCACCCCGGCGCCCGGACGAACCGCCCGACTGCCGTTCTGGCATGGTGAGGGAGCTGGACGTGACTACGGTTTCAGCCGCGCCATAGCCCGCTTTACCCGTGAAATCGCCGACGGATTGGTGATGGAGCAAGGTGGCTATTCTGGCTTCCCTCTCCGAGGGGAGCTGTCCGCGGAGCGGACTGAGGGGAGGAGCGCTCCGACCTTCACCCACGCAATCCTCACCCGCCTCCACCAAGACGGTCTCGACTCTAACGCCATCGCCAACCTCGCCCGTCTACTTTCCGAACAACGGGCCGCCACCGGTGCGGTCCCCAGTGATCGGACCCTTATCGTGGAACGTACCCGAGATGAAGATGGTGGCTGGCGCATTGTGCTCTTAAGCCCATTCGGCCGCCGCGTCCACGAACCCTGGTCCATGGCCATCAGTCGCAGACTCAGCCAACGCTATGGATTTGACGGTCAGGTATATGCCGCTGATGACGGCATCGTACTGCAGTTGCCGGAAGGCGACGGACACATTCTCGCGTGTGACCTATTCCTGTTCGACCCTGAAGATCTCAGGGCGGACGTGGAACGCCAAGTGGGCAAATCCGTGTTGTTCACCTCGAGATTCCGCGAATGCGCCGCACGCTCACTGTTCATGCCCCGCTCCGATCCTGGTCGTCGTGTGCCACTCTGGCAACAGCGTCTTCGTGGCGCACAACTCCTGCAATCCGCACGCACGGTCAAAAACTTTCCGCTGCTTCTGGAGACCGCGCGCGAATGCCTGCAGGACGTCTACGACATGCCCGCACTGAACGAGGTGATGACCGGATTGCACTCCGGAACCATCGCCTTGAAGGACGTGGAAACCGAGTCGCCTTCGCCGTTCGCCGAGAATATCCTCTTCGGCTTCGTGGGCACGGTGATGTACCAATACGATCAGCCTCAGGCCGAGCGCAGCACACAACTGCTGTCCCTGGACTCGCAGATGCTTGAGCGACTGCTCGGCACCACCGACATGGCCAAGGTGCTCAATCCTGATGTGATCCGAGAAGTTGAGCAGGAGCTGGAGAAGCGGACTTTCTGGAACGAACTTGCCGCCGATGACGTGACCGGGCAAGTGACCCGTTACGCGAAAACCCATGGTCCGTTCACCGCAGATCAGATCATCGCCTACCTGCATCTTGACGCCGCAAGCGTCGTACATGCATTGGACGAGTTGGCCGCCAAAGGGGACCTTCTCCAAGGTCATTTCGTGGACACCACTTCATGCTCCCGCTGGCGGGAGCTGGACGCGAAGCGGACTGAGGGTGGTCCATATCCGGAGAAGGGCCACCCTCAGTCGACTCCGTCGACGGCTCCCGCCAGCGGGAGCGAACAGCAATGGCTTCATAAGGACGTGTTCCGTCGTATTCGTTCGCGGTCATTGGACAAGGCACGCAAGGCAGTGCGGCCAGTGGAACCGGAAGCCTTCCAAATGTTCCTTATCGACAGGCAGGGCATCGGTCCGGTCGGCGGTGAGCGATACGAGGGTACGGATGGGCTCATGCGTGTCATCGAGCAGCTGGAGGGTGTCGCGCTGCCGGCTGGTCTCTGGGAGACCGCGATATTCCCCGCTCGCGTGCGTGACTATCAACCGTCGATGCTGGACGAACTTCTTACCGGTGGCGATGTGGTGTGGGTGGGGTCCAAAGCCGGCGGCACCGGTGCCTTGGAGCCCGGAGAGATCGCCTTCCATCCCGCGGATTCGGTACTGCTGGGCGATACCGAGGCCTCGGAACTTTCGGCAGGTGCCGCATCCTCCGGACGGTTCGACTCCAAGCCGGATGCATCGGCTGATGGCGATAGCGAGACCATGCCTGAATCGATAATGACGGCGTTGACTTCGGGCGGCGCATTTCATGCCCGTCAGCTGGCAGATGCCGCCAAGCGCGTCTGGAATGAGACCTCCGAGCCGGACTTCAACCCAGATACCGGCGAGATTATCCCGCAGGAGTGGAGCGAACGGCAATTCAAGGACGCCTTGTGGAGTCTGGTGTGGCAAGGCAGAATCAGCAATTCCAGTTTTGCACCTGTGCGTGCGCTGACTGCGGGAACTGGTGGCTCTCGCAAGGCTTCGACCTCGCGTCGACGCGGTCGCGTGACACCAATTCGTCGTGCCTCTGCGGATATGACGTTGGGCGGCCTATGGTCGGCTGTTCCCGGTATGGGGGAGGACGAGTCGACGGAGCGTGCGCTCGCATTAGTCGAAGCATTGTTGGACCGCTACGGCGTGATCGCACAGCCGCTGATCGACAAGGAAGATATCCCGGGTGGTTATTCGGCCGTCTATCCGGTATTGAAACGCATGGAGGAACATGGACGACTGGTGCGTGGCATGTTCATACATGGCTTTGGCGCGGCGCAATTCGCCGAAAGCGACACGGTGGATGCGCTGAGACATCCGTCGGCGCATCGCAGCCAATCCGTGGTGGCCGTGAGCGTACTTGATCCCGCGAACCTCAGTGGTTCGGCAATCGGTTGGCCTGATGTGCCAGTAAGTGCAGGCAGGCCTGTACGCCGTGCCGGAGCTGTAGTCGTACTTGGGTCGCAAGGTGCGTTGCTCTATGCAGCCGCCAAAGCCAAGCATTTGACCGCATTCCAGCGATCTGCCGATGTCGGTGTCGTTTCCGCTGGGTCGATTGAAACTGGTGCAGCGTCTAATGGGCTGACTGAGGGTGGTGTCTCTTCTACCGAGTCAGCTTTTGAGACTTCCCCTGATTTCGGCATGACGAATGATGAACAGTTACGCAAGGCGGCCACAGAACTCGCATATGCCCTCAAGCGCAGCGGCAATGGCACCGTAACTTTCAGCGATATGAACGGCGAGCCTCTCAATGCCCGACATCCCTTCGCCCGCATTCTTCATCAGGCCGGATTCATCCCCGTGCCACAAGGTATGCGGTTGTACTGAGACATCATGTGGTCGCATTGGGGTATGCGGCTGTACTGGATGGACGCATGCGGTCTACTACGCCGCATTGTCGTGGGAATTATGGCATCGTGCATTATTTTGTCGAGGATTGTATCTCTCCATCGTGGGCTCAGCGGGGCGACATTGCGATGGCGGTCTGGGTGTCACTTCGCCAAAAAGCCCTAGTGGGGTGGCATCGTGATAGCGGTTTTGGGATTGCCCCTGTTGGGATGACTTCAGCGGGGCAATGCCATGATGGCGGTCTTGGAATCGTCTTGTTGGTATGGCTTTAGTGGGGTTGCACCGTGATGGCGGTCTTGGAATTGCTTTGCTGAGATGAGTGAGCGAGGCAGAATGTTGATAGCTCTCTTGCCGTTGCCTTGCTTAGATGTCGTCAGTAGGGCAATTTCGTGATTCCAGCCTCATCAGGGCCTCGATAAGGTATCTGGAACGGGGCAATAGTACGACTGCCATCTTGGTGTTGCCTCGTTTGGATTTCCCATGAGGGGAATTTCGTGGTTGAGATATCCGATTCGCCTCGATGAAGTGAGCTTAGCAGGGCAAAACTGCGATACCTCTTTCTTCCACTCTATTGAAATGATCGCAAATGAATCGAGATCGGCACCGGGTGGTGGACTTCGGTCGGATGCGATCAACAAAAGATGATGGATTTCGTCCAGTCACGAATTGCGAATTAGTTGCAGGGGAAAGACGATAACGAATGCATCTGGGCGTGAGCGATTTGAGAAAAACCGACACTGCCATATTGCAAAAACGGTATGAGATATTGTCTTCGTCGGATAACTAGACGGGACCAAAGGAAGCTGGAACCACATTACCTGTTCGGGTTTCTGGAATAGTGCATCATTGAATATCGTCGATATTATGAAGCATCACAAAGCAGTGGAAACATTATTGGAAGTGTCGCAACAGGAGCGTCGTTGTGCATTTGGCAGAACCAAAGCAGAGCGAAGCGCATTGGAAAGACGGGCTTCTGCACAGGAGCTTGAACGGGTATTCCCCGGCCTGTTTGTGAAACCTGACTTTTGGAAGTCGCTGAACCCTGCCGAGAAGTCCGCTCATATTGCGCGCACATTGGGACTCCGCCATGGTCACTGGGTGTTTGCCGGTCTGACCGCCGCAAATCTTCACGGGTTCGAACATCAATGGTTACTGCATGACGGCACAATAACCATTGCCACACATACTCAGGGAAGTGATACCGGTAACGGACGAATACGGCGATTGTTCATACCGAAAAGCCAGCAGACGGATATACGGCATATTGATGGTGTTGCCGTGACCAGTGAAGCACGAACAGTGGTGGATTGCGCGCTGACTCTTGAATTCCGCTATGCACTGCCCATTGTCGACTCGGCATTGCGTCGGGGCGTTGCTATTAACGACATCATCGGCATATGCGCCAGTATGCAACGCGATTGCACTGCGGCGCTGCGGTTGTTGCATTATGCTGATCCTACCAGTGAAAATGGCGGCGAATCATTGACACGTGGCACCATCTTCGAAGGCGGATACAAGATTCCCGAATTACAGCAGACCATTATCGATCCCCAAACCGGCATGGCATATCGTGTTGATTTTCTGTGGCGGCTTGAAGATGGTCGCATGATCGTGGGCGAATATGATGGAACCCGCAAATACGTCGACCCAGAAATGACGGATAACAAAGGTGTGAGAGAAGTCGTTGCTGACGAGCGCATTCGCGAAGAAGGTCTGAAGCGAGGCGGAGTCAGTGCCATCGTGCGTTTCGGATTCGACGAAGTGATGAAGCGTGCCCCACTCTTGCATAAACTCCGTATGGCAGGCATACCATTGCGCTCATAATGAGAAAACGCAGTATCTGTCAGAATCATTGCGGCAGAACGATCCAGTGCGATTGATGAGACGCTGATACACTCATATTCATGAGAATGAGCGGCTCAGGATTTGATTCCACGGAATCGACTTATTATCTGGCCTCCCCGAACAATGAGGTAAAGGATACATTCCTGTATCCTTTGATTGCCGGCTCTCTGTCATATCTTCCTGGCTATTCGCTTCGTCACCGATCAGTGGATAATTTCATGCTTGCCTACGTCAGGGAGGGCGAATTGAATATCAAAGTCGCCGGTAGGCTGTTCACCGTCCATGAACACCAATTACTGCTTATGAACTGCCGTAATCCGCATGATTTCTGGACGACTATGCCATGCAAGGATTATTTCGTTCATTTTGATGGGCCAACGGCCAACGCCTACTACCGATATCTGGCCAGAAATGATGAAGTGGCTATAATCCGCGAACGGACAGATCGGGTCGTCAATTCGATGAGAGGAATTATCGACGTTATGTCCGGACGGACAAAACTGGCTCCGTCCTCAGTGGCCCATCTCATTGATGGCATTCTTACAGACTGTGATGCGAACAATGAGATCGATCGGACCGGTAACGCCACTCATATTGCGATAGAACGGATCGTTTCCTATATTGCGGAACATCTTGACGAGGATTTGTCCATCGACCGGCTGGCGGCAATTGCCTGTCTTAGTCGCTTTTATTTCGCTAAGGCATTCCGTGAAATCGTGGGGACCAGCCCGAATGAGTATGTGACACGTTTACGTGTCATACGTGCTAAGTATCTCCTGTCATTAACCGATTTGACCGTTCTGCAGATATCAAAGGATTGTGGTTATCGGTCGCAAAGTACGTTTGGAGCCATGTTCAAACGTTCCATTGGAGTGACTCCGTCCGAATATAGAAGTCAACTCATCATATCGAATCTTTATGACTGATATGCCAAGAATTCTTGAATGATAGCCAAGAAATCAATGTAATGGCAGGTGAATTTGCTGAAAGTTCCTCTTATGGTGGGAACCAAGGCGAAGGAAACCGTCATGCAGTGAGAGGAATCCTTCGTCATGGAGAAAAGCGCGGGAACAGTTGCCAAACGATGGTTCTCGTGGGCGCAAGGAGGCGTATATGCGTAATATGGTTAAATTTACAGCGGCTTCGGTTGCGGTTGCCATGATGATTGGAATCGCCGGATGCGGTAGCCCCAATTCTTCGAATGGAGGAGCCGGCTTAGATGAGAAGCAGCAGCTACTCGTATGGGCCTGGGAACCGACCGTCAGTAAGGCTAAGCAAGGATTCGAGAAAGAACATCCGAATATTGATGTGAAGATTGTCAATGCGGGTTCTAGCAACGACGAGTATTCCGCGCTCAGCAACGCCATTGAAGCAGGTAGTGGTGCTCCTGATCTTGTTCAGCTGGATTTTAATGCAGTACCCCAATTTGCGATTTCCGGTGATCTGGAAGAACTATCTCAATATGGGTTCGATTCCAAGATGTTGTCCGAATACACAAAAGGTGCACAGAGCGGTGTCCACATAAACAACGGCATTTATGGTGTGCCGATTGGTGGCGGTCCGATGGCTTTGTTCTACAACAAAGAGGTGTTCGATAAAGCCGGTGTGACTGAAGCTCCAAAAACTTGGGATGAATACTATGAGGCTGCAAAGAAGATACACGCGCTGAGCCCAGACATGTATATTGCCGCTGAATCTGGCTCCGATGCGGGAATCGCTTTGTCATTGATTTGGCAGGCGGGTGGTCAACCTTTCACCGTTGACGGCGAGAATATCACTATCGATTTGAAGAACGATCAGGGCGTGAAACGCTATGAGAGTTTATGGCAGAAGCTGATTGACGAGAAGCTGATTGACACGAAGACAATCGGCTGGTCGGATGATTGGTTCCGTGGCCTCGGCAACGGCAAAATTGCTTCAGTGGCAACCGGCGGCTGGATGCCTATTACTCTGCAACAATCTTCTTCCGAGGCATCAGGCAAATTCCGCGTTGCACCATTGCCAGGTTGGTCCGAGGACGATACAACGAGTGCCGAGAATGGTGGCGGATCCCTATCAGTCGTAAAAGGGTCCAAGCATGCTCAGGCCGCATACGAATTTGCTAAGTACGTTGGCTATGGTCCCGGGGAGAAGATACTCACCAGCAATGGCATCGTGCCTGATCTGACCAAGACGTTGGAAAGCAGCGAGTACCAGGACCAGAAGAAGGATTACTTCGGCGGACAGCAGGTCAACAAGGTGCTGGCCGAATCGGCGTCGAACGTGAAAACTGACTTCCAGTTCCTGCCCTATCAGGTATACGGTGGCTCCATCTATCCAGATTACATGTCCAAGGCATTCACCGGTGAGAACACCATCGCGGAACAGATGGCTGCATGGCAGGCGCAACTTGTCAAATACGGCAATGGACAGGGGTATCGGGTAACGGCAAAGTAGATAGGACTGTTCAGGGGTCTGGATCTTTGGTGAAGAGGATCCAGGCCTCGCCCTATGAAGGGACATATCATGTGTGTTTTTCATAAAAAGCCGTTGCTCGTGTGTGTTGGCGACAGTATTACACAAGGTGACACGGGGCTTGGTTACATGGCTCAGCGTCCATGGCCCGAGCAAGTGGGGGAACGACTGGGCATCAACGTCGTCAACTGCGGATATTGCGGTGCCAGCACTGTCGACTATCAGACATATGGACCGTGGCAGATCGCACGTCGGATGCTTCCTGATGCGCAATATGCGACATTCGGATTAGGCACTAATGACATCGACTTGGAACATGCTCGCGCCAGCATGGAATTGGATGACGTGGCAGCTCGGATGAGGGGAATCATAGAAGAGTCTATTGCGCTTCAGCCGAGATTGGACGTTACTATTCTTTCCGTCCCGGAATTCGCGCTCGAGCAGCCAATCATGACTCGTTTCAACATGAGGACTCTTATGGAATTGAACCACGCGGTCGAGCAACTAAACGAACGCTACCAACGGATGTGCCAGGACAAAGGCTGGAGATTCCTCAATTATGCGTCGAGTTTCAATCAGCGAAGGATACTGTACGGTAACACCATTCATCCAAATCAGCGGGGATACGATGTCATCGCCGGCCTGATTGCGGAACGTATGGGGCGTGTGATTCGGCCGTAATAAACCGGGTTGTCACTTACTGCGTTGAATTTGGAAAAGTTATGAGGCGGAACCAGAAACGGTGGCCCCGCCTCATTGTGAGCATTCCTATGCAATAAACGCGATGGGGGATGCGAGGTCCACGCCGGAACCGTCGCGGCGCATGTCGGGTTTGGGAAGCTCGACCGGGGAGCCGGCGGATGTGGAGGCGTGCAACGGATAGGGGCCCACCCAGGCGAGAATCAGCGTGTTCTGGCCCTTGAGGAAGCGCTGGGAACGCACGCCACCGGTGGCACGACCCTTGGTGGGATACATCTCCAGCGGAGTCACCTTGGCGGCGCCGTTTTCGGTACCGGGCAGAGCATCCTCATCCCCGGCCACGGTGAGCACCACCGCGCCCGCACCCGAAGTCAGACCGTTCTCGCCTTCCTCGTAGGTCCAAGCCACCTTGCCGGCGGGCACCACATTGAAGGCCATCACATGAGCACCCTCGGCGAGCTTGATGCCGGCCATGCCGCCGGCCGTGCGGCCCTGCGGGCGCACGTTCTTCGCATCGAAGGTGAGTAGCGAGGAATCAGAGGAAACGAACACCAGACGGTCGTCATTCTCAGCCACGGCGGCGAACACCACTTCGTCCCCGTCCTTCACGTCGATGACCGGCCAGGAATCCATGGTGGTAGGAGCTTCTCGGTTCCAACGCTTGACCACACCGTTGCGGGTGCCGATGGCCAGCGACGGCAGCGGCTTGGCCTCCGCCGTGGTTTCGCCGTCGCCGCCGTTTTCGCCGTTATCGGCCGACTGCTCCATGGCGATTGCGGTCACCACTCGTTCCCCGCGTACGGGGTCGGTGGATTCGGTCATGCTGATCAGGTCGTCGGCCTGGACTCCGCCCTGCAGAGAAAGCGTGGCGGACGCCGGCAAGGCCGGCAGATCGACCACATGTGCCAGCACCAGGCGTCCGGCCGAGGTGACCAGACCATAGGTGGCGCGGGTGGAAGTCCGGAAAATCGTGGTGATTTGATCATCGTGCAGACGTTCGTCGGACGCGGAACGTGAGTTGAACACATCCATGGCGCTCGGCGTGGTACGGGCGATCAGGCCCGTAGCACTCATCATCACCACGCACGGCTCGTCCTCGATCTTCAGGGCTCCGGTCAAAGCGGACTGTTCGCCGGTCTTCTTGGCGGCCGCAGCGGCGGCAGCCACATCGGCCTCGGCGGAGGAAATGGTGGTGGCGGACTTCACAGCCTCCAGCGCGGATTTCGAAATTCCGGAAGTGCCGGAACCCTGTGCCACGACCGGCGTCAACGTGCCGTCGGGATCGGCGTCCAACAGCACGGTGCGACGCGGCGATCCCCACTTGTCGACGGCCTCATCCATTTCGCTGGTGACCACATGGTCGAGCGCTTCGGCGGAGGCCAGAATGCGGGTGAGCTCCTCGATGCGCTTCTTCAAATCGTCACGCTCGGCCTCAAGCTCGATGCGGTTCATCTTGGTCAATCGGCGCAGACGCAGATCCAGAATGTACTGGGCCTGGACCTCGTCTAGATCGAATACGGCCATCAAACGGGTCTTCGCGGCATCCGCATCATCCGAAGTGCGGATCACCTGGATCACCTCGTCGATGTCCAGCATGGCCAGGAGTAGTCCCTCGACCAGGTGCAGGCGTTCCAGGGCTTTCTTCTTGCGGTATTCGCTACGGCGGCGAATCACCACGCGACGGTGATCAACCCATACCTGCAGCATCTCTTTCAAGCCCATCGTGTGCGGACGGCCGTCCACCAACGCCACGTTATTCATGGCGAAGTTGTCCTGCAACGGCGTGTGCTTGAACAGCTGGACGAGCACCGCATGCGGATCGAAACCGGTCTTGATCTCGATGACGATACGTGTGCCGTTATGACGATCGGTCAGGTCGAACGCGCCGGAGATACCCTCCAGCTTGCGGTTCTTCACACCGTCGGAAATACGCTCGATCACCTTTTCCGGACCTACCATGTACGGCAGCTCGGTGACCACGATGGCCTGCTTGCGGGCCGTGACATGCTCGATATGGGTGGCGGCGCGCGTGGTGAGCGTGCCTCGGCCGGTGGCGTAGGCCTCGCGAATGCCGTCGCGGCCGATGATCGTACCTCCGGTGGGCCAGTCGGGGCCCGGAACATAGCGCATCAGCTGTTCAAGCGTGGCATCCGGGTGAGCCATGAGGAACTTTGCAGCATTCACCACTTCGCCGAGATTATGCGTGGCCAGATTGGTGGCCATGCCTACGGCGATGCCCGAACCGCCGTTGACCAGCAGGTTCGGAATTGCGGCCGGCAATACGGTCGGCTCTTTGAGCTTGTTGTCGTAGTTCGGCGTGAAGTCAACGGTGTCTTCGTCGATATCCGCGTTCATGCCGAGAGCTGCCGGGCCGAGTCGAGCCTCGGTATAACGGGAGGCTGCCGGGCCGTCGTCCAAGGAACCGAAGTTACCGTGGCCGTCCACCAGCGGCAAACGCATCGCGAATGGCTGGGCCAAACGCACCATGGCCTCGTAGATCGCGGAATCACCGTGCGGGTGGAGCTTGCCCATCACCTCGCCCACCACGCGGGCGGACTTCATGTACGGGCGGTCGGGGGTCAGGTTCATCT
>SKEZ01000991.1_pt1 | contig 17717 bp, 15 predicted proteins | sample 4843881 | NCBI WGS metagenome assembly SKEZ01 (sample SAMN11008796, study PRJNA524170) | human gut metagenome | isolation source: fecal sample from pouch patient p1, p46 | place: Israel: Tel-Aviv | reverse complement strand
CTTTCACTCCCCTCAACCGTCAGTCGTCACGGTTTTACTCCCCTCAGTCCGCTTCGCGGCCAGCTCCCCTCAGAGAGGGGAGCCTCTCGGTTTACAGGTCCTCGCCTTCGCGCTTGGCGAGCTCCATCTGCTCCTTGAACCAGACCTGCTCCGCCGGGTTCACGTCCTGCGCCTCGAGCAGCTTCTGGTATACCGGGTACAGCGCGTGCAGCCACGGGTACATCGCGTAGAGGCGCCGCTCCGAGCGGTGCTCGCGCCAGTGCTCGGGATGCGCCTCGAAGGTGTTTCTGAACCGCCGCATATAGCTGTGGAACGATTTGAAGGACGTGTCCATGCGCCGGGCGGAGATGCCGCAGATCATGCGCTGCGAATACACGGTTTTCATCCCCAGGCCGAGCAGGTGCAGCGAGACGTCGATGTCCTCGTGCATCACGTCTTCCTTGTCGGGGCACACCTCGTCGGCGATGCGGTGCCATGCGGTCGCGCGCAGCGCCATGTTCGAGCCGAACAGCAGCACCTGCCCGCCGTCCGCGCGGTACGTGTGCCTGCGCACGTGGTCGTCGCCCATGAGACCGACGCGCTTGCCGGGCATGTCGTAGTACACCACCGGGCCGGTGGCCCCCATCGCCTCGGCGTCCTCGGTGAAGATGCCGGCCACGACCTCGACCCAGTCGGGCTTGAGCATGCAGTCGGCGTCGATGCGGCCCAGCACGTCGCCGGTCGCCGCGTTCAGCCCGAAATTGCGCGTGGGGATGAGCCCCTGTTCGGCGTCCTGATGCAGCAGCCGGATCGGCGCTTGGGGATGGGCCTCCATGAACCGCTCAACCGCGCCGGTGGTGTCGTCGGTGGACCGGTTGTCGACGACGATCACCTCATGGGGCATGACGGTCTGACGGATCGCGTTGGTCAGGCAGTCAGCTATCCTGTCCTGTTCATTCCAGGCCGGAATGATGATCGAAACGTTCAGCATGCTTACAGCATACATTTTCGCGGCTACCGACGGCGACGTGCCGGCGGGACGATAGAATAGGGAGCCATGACGCAACAGGATGAACAGAGGATTGACTTCGCATCGGTGTTTCCGGCCAAGGGGGACTCGCGCCGGCCGCCGGACTGGTGGGGGCGGGGCCTGCTGTACGCGGCCATCGCGGTGTTCCTGTCGATTTTCGTATGGCGCTCGTGGGGCGAGGTGTCGTACGTGGTGCTCGACGTCGTCATCTCGATGTTCCTCGCGCTGGCGATGGAACCGATGGTGGTGATGATGGTCCGGCACGGCTGGAAGCGCGGCGCGGCTTCGGCGGTGACCCTGCTGGGGCTGACGGTGATCGTCGTCGCGATGCTCACCCTGTTCGGCAGCGTGTTCGTGCAGCAGATGATCTCGATGGTCGGCGGCCTGCCGGATCTGTACAACCAGATCAAGGATGCCGTGGAGCAGTACTCCTCGTTCAGGATGCCGGACATCGCCAATCTGGGCGGCGAGATCTTCAAGAACCTGCAGACCTCCTGGGTCACCAACGTCGCCGGTCAGGCGATCACCACGACGATGGGGCTCTTCAGCGTGCTGATCAACCTGCTGACCGTGTACATGGTGACGTACTACATCTCCGCGGCCGGTCCCAAGATGCGCCGGGCGGCCTGCCAGTGGCTCGGCGAATCGCAGCAGCGCCGCTTCCTGCTCGCGTGGACGATCGTGCAGGACCAGATCTCGGGCTTCCTGTTTTCCCGCACGATCCTGGCGCTGATCAACGCGACGTGCACGGCGATTTTCCTGGAGATCATCAACGTGCCCTATTGGCTGCCGTTGGCGCTGTTCTGCGGCGTGGTATCCCAGTTCATCCCGACCGTCGGCACGTACATCGGCGGCGCGCTGCCGGTCCTGTTCGCCTGGGGATCCAACGGCGCGACGTACGCGGTCGGCGTGCTGGTGTTCATCATCGTGTACCAGCAGATCGAGAACCTGATCCTGTCTCCGAAGATCTCGCAGCGCACCATGGACCTCAACCCGGCCATCGCGTTCCTTGCCGTGCTGGTGTTCGGATCGCTGTTCGGCGCGCTCGGCGCGTTCCTCGCCCTGCCGATCACCGCCAGCCTGCAGGCGATTTTCAAGGTGTACACCAAGCGCTACGAGCTGGTCGACTCGCCGCTGCTGTATGACCCGGATCCGGAAAAGAAATCGAAGGTCGTGGAAGGCGCCGAGGCGTTCAGCGAGCGCGTCATCAAGCCGATGAGCGACCATATGCCGCGCGCGGCGAAGGGCACGAGCGCCCGTGTGCCGATCAACGACGAGCTGCAGGAGCTGACCGAGCAGGTGTACCGGCGCCCGACCGCGCAGCAGCTCGACGATTCGGAAACGGTGGCGATCCCGAAGGGCGTGCTCGGCGGGCGGGGCAAGGCTGGGTTCGCCGGGCTGGCCGGATCGGAGCCGGCGGACGCGCGGCCCGGCGCCGACGAGCCCGGCGCGGATGACGCATCCCCCGACCCCGGAACCGATCGCGGAACCGACCCCGAAGCCACGTCCGGAACCAAACCGGAAGCCGGCCCGGCGGCCGGCCCCGCAAGCGATACGACGCACGACAACCCAAGGAGCAAGTGGCGCTGATGGCATTACTGTCCGTTCTCGATCTGCTGATGGTCCTCGTCGGCGCCGTCGGCATCGGCTACCAGGCGCTGTGCATCCTCATCTCGCTGTTCGCCAAGCCGGTCACCTTCCCCACGGCCCCGATGGACCGGCACTACGCCGTGCTGATCTCGGCGCGCAACGAGGAGCAGGTGATCGGCAACCTCATCGACTGCATCCAGACGCAGACCTATCCGAGAGAGCTGATCGACATCTGGCTTGTCGCCGACAACTGCGACGACGGCACCGCCGAGGTCGCGCGGTCCAAGGGCTGCCATGTCATCGAACGCTTCAACAAGCAGCTGATCGGCAAGGGCTACGCGCTGACCTACCTGCTCGACCGCATGAACGAGTCCGGCGCGTCCGACAAGTACGACGCGTTCTTCGTGTTCGACGCCGACAACCGCCTTGACAAGCACTACTTCGAGGAGATGAACAAGGCCTTCCAGGCCGGGTTCCGCATCCTCACCAGCTACCGCAACTCGGTCAACCTGTCGGATAACTGGGTCTCGTCCGGCTCGGCCCTGTGGTTCATCCGCGAGTCGCGGTTCCTGAGCGCCTCGCGCATGCGGCTTGGCAACAGCTGCCACGTCGGCGGCACCGGCTTCATGTTCTCCAAGGAGGTCATGAAGCGCAACAACGGCTGGAAATTCCACCTGCTCACCGAGGACCTCGAATTCACGATGGACTCGGTGCTGCACGGCGACCGCATCGGCTACTGCGGCACCGCGATCCTCTACGACGAGCAACCGGTCACCTTCCAGCAGAGCTGGCGGCAGCGCCTGCGCTGGAGCAAGGGATTCCTGCAGGTGTTCCGCTACTACGGCCCCGCCCTCATCAAGCGCGCGGTGCGCGAGCGCGACTTCTCCGCCGTGGACTTCACGCTGCTGCTGTGCCCGTTCACCGTGCTGGGCATCACCCGCGTGCTGCTCGGATGCCTGTTCGCCGCGTTCGGGTTCGTGACCTGGCAGAGCCAGATCGCCTCGATGAGCGGCTGGGCGTCGGGCATCGTGCTGAGCGTGCTCGGCATGATGGCGCTCGCCGCGCTGACGATCATCGCCGAGCGCGACCAGATCGGCGCGACGAACAAGGAGCTGTTCGCGTATGTGCTGAGCTTCCCGATCTACATGCTCAGCTATGTGCCGATCTCGTTCCAGGCCATCTTCGCGAAGGCCCAGTGGAAACCCATCGCGCATAAGGGGTAACGGCGGGTAGCGTCGGGTAGCGGCGGGCGGAGGCCGAGGCGCGCGCCGAGATTTGTGTACACGGATGCGGTCCCGCTGTGCGCCTCGGCTAGACTGAAATCCATGAGTACAGACAATGATCAGGCGAATGTCAATTTTGGCCCGATGGTGCAGCCCGGGCGGCCGGCGCCGGCGCGGCAGCCGCTGCCGGTGATGCAACCGGGCGCGCCGACCGCCATGCCGCCGGCCATGCCCGCCGCGCCGGCCCCCGCCATGCCGGCGGTGCCGCCGAACCCGCAGGCCGCCGTCTCCATCCGCGGCCTGTTCAAGCGTTTCGACCGGAAGATCGCGGTCAACGGGCTGGCGCTCGACATCCCGATCGGCTCGTTCTACGGCCTGGTCGGCCCGAACGGCGCCGGCAAGACGACCACGCTCAACATGGTGACCGGTCTGCTGGTGCCCGACGCCGGCACGGCGATGATCCTCGGGCGCGACGTGTGGAGCGACGTGAACACGGCCAAGCGCATGATCGGCGTGATGCCCCAGCCCGACCAGATCTTCGATCGGCTCACCGGCCTGCAGCTGCTGGTGTACGCCGGCATGCTGCGCGGCATGTCCCGCGACGAGACGATGCGCCGCGCGAAGGACCTGCTGAACGCCTTCGACCTCGCCCAGGCGGCGAACACCATGGTCACCGACTATTCAGCCGGCATGACCAAGAAGATCTGCCTGGCCTCGGCGATGATCCACAGCCCGCGCATCCTGGTGCTCGACGAGCCCTTCGAATCGGTCGATCCGGTCTCCAGCGCGAACCTCAAGGACATCCTCATCGAATACGCGCGCACCGGCGGCACGGTGATCATCTCCTCGCACGTGATGTCCCTGGTCGAGAAGATGTGCACGCATGTGGCTGTGATCAACAATGGCCAGGTGCGCGCGGCCGGCACCGTCGACGAGGTCGCCGCGGGCGAGGACCTTGAGGACCGGTTCCTGCAGCTGGTCGGCGGGCGCCACGAGGCCGCGCATCTTGCATGGCTCGACGGCGGCGGCCCGGACGATCCGGCGGGCGGGCAGACGGGTCGTCCGGTCGACCAGCCCGATGCCGGCAGCACCGGAGCACCGGCCGACGGCATGCGGGGCGAACGATGATCGCCACCGCACGCACGCTGATACAACTGCGCTGGGCGCTCACCTGGGCCATCCTGCGCAAGTCCACATTGCAGACCATCGGCTACATCATCGCCTCGCTGATGGCGCTTGGCGCGATGGTCGGCACCGCCGCCCTCGCCTTCCAGGTCGGCGGCGAGTTCCACGCCGCCATACCGGCGGATCTGCTTGAGCGGGTATACGGCTCCGATGGCGTCATTCGCAGCCTCGTCGTCATCGGAGGGACGTCCCTGACGCTGTTCATCGCGATGATCCAGCTGATGCTGATCGGCGAGGGATCGACGATGAGCTCGCGCAGGTTCGCGCTGTACGGCATCGAGGACCGGCGGCTGCAGTTCGGTCTGCTGGCCTCCGGCCTGTCCGGACTGCCGGCGATCACCGGCGTGGTGTGCATGCTGGCATGGGCCATGGCCTACCGGCCGATGGGGTCGGCCGCCGTGGTCGCCGAGCTGGTCGCCGCGCCGCTCATCATCGTCACGATGATGAGCATCGCCAAGCTGATCATCTCGCTGTCCACCACGCTGGTCACCTCCAAGCGGGGCAAGAGCGTCTTCTACATAGTCACCGTGCTGGTGTTCGTCACGATCTGCCAGATCCCGTCGATCCTCCTCAACAACGGGTTCGACCCCGGCAACGGGTTTGGCTCCGGCATCAACCTCGACCTGCGCCAGCTGGCCCCGTTCGCTGCCGTCGCCGCATGGACGCCGCTCGGCGCCGGATTCCAGCTGCCCTTCGACGCGATGGCCGGCGATTGGCTGCCCTTGGCGGCGCGCGTCGCCATCCTGACCGCCACCTGGGCGGTGTGCTTTCTGGGCTGCACCTGGTGCCTCAAGCGGGAGCGCCTGACTTTGGGAGCGGGCGGCCCGGCCGTCAGGATCAAGGGGGTCGGCGCGTTCCGGTCCATGCCGGACAGCGTCTCCGGCGCGGTGTCCGCGCGCCTGGTCACCTATCTGCGGCGTGACCCGCGCCTGGCCATGATGTTCGCGATGCCGGCGTTCTTCGCCGTGATCTTCGGCCTGCAGTCCCACGACATCAACGTCATGGTCTGGCAGTCGCTGATCTGGGGCGGCTGGATGTTCTCGATCGTGGAGAGCAACGGCCTGTCCTACGACGGCCGCGGCTTCACCATGCAGGCGATCAGCGGCGTGCGCGGTCTCGACGACCGCATCGGCCGAGTCCGGGTCTACGCGGGCATCATCGTGGTCTATCTGGCGGTGCTCGCCGTGGCGATCGGCCTGTACACCGGCGACTGGTTCACGCCGTCCGGCGCGCTGACCGGTCTGGTGTTCCTGGCGCTCGGCTATGACGCGGCCTTCTGCTCGCTGGGATTGGCCGAGGTGGTCTCCTGTGTGTTCATGTACCCGGTGCCCTCGATGGACAAGCCGTTCTCGTCGCCGCAGGGCCGCGCGATGGCGCAGGGCTTCTTCCCGTTCATCTACATGCTCGGCAGCTTGCTGCTGGTCCTGCCGACCGGCATCGCCGCGGTTGCGCTGGCGCTGACCGGCGTGTGGGATACGGCGTACTGGCTGCTGATCCCGATCGCGCTCGTCAACGGCGCCGCGGCGCTTGCGATTGGTTCATGGCTTGGCGGTAAGCTGATGGATGCGCGGATGCTGTCGATCGTCAAGACGCTCGATTCGTTCGCCTCGCTGCAGAAATAACCGTTCGTCGCAGACAAGGAGCACGGCGTGGCCAGAAGATCGACGGTCTACCGATCCCGGGATCCTCGAAGGCGCCGAGCCGTCACCGTCACGATCGCCGCATGCGCCACGGTCGCGCTGTTTACGGGATATCTGATCGCCGACATCGCCGATCTGGCTCCGGGGGTGCTGACCCTGCAGCCGGTGGAACGGCCTGCGGTCCCCGCCGCACGCCGGTCGCGCCCCGCCGGCGAGCTTGCCGGCGCGCTCGATGCGACCAAGGCCGTCGACGCCTCGGCCGCCGCCAAGCTGATCGACCAGCTCGCCGCGGCGGAGGGCGTCGGCGATGCCCTGTCCGTGGCCATCGCCGACGCGCAGGGTACCATCGTCGCGCAGCGCGCCGCCGATACGCCCAGGGAACCCGCCTCCACGATGAAGACGCTGACCGCGCTCGCCGCGTCCAGCACGCTCGACATGGGATCGACCCTCGACACGCAGACCTATCTGGTCCAGGGCGACGGGTCCGACACGTTGTTCCTCAAGGGCAACGGCGACATGCTGCTGTCGGCCGGAGCCAGCGACCCCGACCACGTCAACGGGCGCGCCGGGCTGGCCACGCTCGTCGAGCGGACCGCCCAGGCCCTGCGCCAGCGCGGCGTGACCCATGTGTCGCTGACCGTTGACGACAGCCTGTTCGGCAGCGAGCGCTACCCGGCCACCATCGCGTTCAACAATCCGGACAACCTGTACTACACCGGCGTCACGTCGATGGCCATCGACGGCGGCCGCCAGTGGGCGGACGGCGCCGCCCCGGCCGATCCGGACGTGTTCAGCGCCTATCCGACCCTGAGCACCACCACAGTGCAGGACGCGACGGCCGTATTCGTCGCCGGGCTCGCCGAACAGGGCATCACCGTCGACGGCGATGCCGCCGACGGCACCGTGCCCGAGGGGCTTGAGCCGATCGCCTCCGTCAGCTCCGCCACGCTGAGCGAGATCCTGGCGTTCACCCTGCAGCATTCCGACAACACGCTCGCCGAGGAGTTCGGCCGGCTGACCGCGATCGCGCGGCGCCAGGAGAACTCGCCGCAGGGCGGGACCGCAGCCGTGCGCGCCGTGCTTGGCGATCTCGGCATCGACACTGCCGGCCTGACCATGGCCGACTGCTCCGGCCTGTCGACCGGGTCGAAGGTGAGCGTGCGCACGATGGTCGCCGTGCAGGCCCGCAACCTCACCGCCTCGGGCGCTGCGGCCGCGGCCGAAGGCCTATCCGTCCCCGGATTGGTCGGCACCGCCGCCAATCGCGCGGTCAGCGGCGGCACCCTTGGCCTGCTGCGCGTGAAAACCGGCAGCCTCGGCGAGGTCACCTCGATGGTCGGCAACGTCTCGCGCACCGAAGGCGGGGCGCTGGCGTTCGCCGTGATCGTCAACCAGCCCGACGACATGACGGCGGCGCGCAATGCGATCGACGCGTTCGTGGATCGGCTGGCATCACTGTAATGGCGTATTCGGCATGGATCAGGGCCGGCATCGGCGCGGTGCGCGCCTCGCTCGCCGCATCGGGCGTGCGCCGGCAGGACGGGCGGTTCGCCGAGCACGGCGAGCATCGCCCCGATGCGGATGCGCCGCTTGTGCTGGTCGCCTGTTCCGGCGGCCGCGATTCCATGGCGCTGGCCGCGCTGGCCGCCACCGTGTGCGCCACGCTCGGCGTGCGCTGCGGCGCCGCGGTCATCGACCACGGCATGCAGCCCGGTTCCGCCGACGTGGCCGAGCGGGCGGCACGGCGCTGCCGGGCGCTCGGACTGGACCCGGTGACCGTGCGGGCCGTCGAGGTCACCGGCGACGGCAGGGGCGCCGAGGCCGCGGCGCGCGACGCGCGGTACCGGGCGCTGGGCGCCATCGCGCGGGAATCAGGCGCCGCCGTGGTGCTGCTGGCCCACACCAGCGACGATCAGGCGGAGACGGTCCTGATCGGGCTGCTGCGCTCCGCCGGCGTCGACGCGCTCGCCGGCATGCCGGAACACTTCGAACGCGGGGGAGTGCGCTACGCCCGCCCGCTGCTGGACCTGAGCCGTGCCGACACGACCGGCATCTGCGAGGATCTGGACCTGACGTGGTGGGACGATCCGACCAACGGCGACGGCGTCCCCGCATCCGAGGACGCGGGGCTGCCGCTGCGCTCGCGGATTCGCCACCAGCTGATGCCGTTCCTGCGCCGGTTCGCCGGCGGCGATATCGTTGCGCATCTGGCCGGCGGATCCCGCCTGCTGCGTCTGGACAAGGACTATCTTGACGGCCAGGCCGACGCGGCGGTCGCCCGCATCGCGCTGGAGCCGGACGGCGACCTGCTGCGCATGGGCGTGAAGGCGCTGGAACGGGAGCATCCGGCGATCCGGTTGCGCGTCATCGCCCATCTGCTGGCGTCGGCCGGCGCCGGGGCGACCTCCGCGCAGGTGGCGTCGGTGGAGCGTCTGGTCTCCGATTGGCACGGTCAGGGACCGGTCTCACTTCCCAGTGGTTATTCAGCTTTCCGTCAGAAACACGTCATTCGTGTGTGCCAATATGGTGGGCATGCGTATCGCCGACGTTCAAGATCAGATTGACCACGAGCTGGTCAGCAGAACACAGATAGACCATAAGATCCAAGAGGTCGCCGCACGGGTGAGCGCGGACTACGCCGGGAAGAACCCGCTGTTCGTCGCCGTGCTGAAGGGGGCGGTCAACACGCTCGCCGCGCTGTCCCAGGCCGTGAGCATTCCCGTGCAGATCGACTTCATGAGCCTGTCCAGCTATGGTTCGGGCACCCAGTCCAGCGGAAGCGTGACGATCCGGCAGGATCTGTCGACCGATGTTCGCGGCAGGCACATTCTGATCGTCGAGGATATCGTTGATTCGGGGCGGACGCTCGCATGGCTGTCCGAGGAGCTGAAGCGCCGCGGCGCGGCATCCGTCGAGATCTTCGCGCTGCTGGAGAAGCCGGCTCGCCGCGAAGTCGACGTGGACGTGAAATACCGCGGCTACGAGATCCCGGACGAGTTCGTGGTCGGTTTCGGGCTGGACTACGACGAGCGGTTCCGTAATCTCGATTCGATCGCGGTGCTGAAGCCCGAAGTGTATCAAGGAGTGCATGCATGAGTTATCCCCAGGGGCCGCAACAGGGGCCGGGCAACAACCGGCCCAGCAACAATCCGTTTAACGGCAACCCGTTCAACCGCAACAACAACGGCGGGAACAGCGGGCAGAACGGCAACGGCAACGGGCAGCGCCCGTTCTGGCAGTCGCCGTGGCTGTGGGGCGTGCTGGTGGTGCTGATCGCCATCGGGTCGTTCCAGATCTTCGCCGGTTCCGGCACGCAGACCATCGACACCAAGGATGGCTTCGCGCTGCTCAAGAACGGCACCGTGAGCTACGCCAAGATCATCGACAACAAGCAGCTGGTCAAGCTCGAGCTGACGAGCGACTACACCAAGACCGACCCGGACACCGGACGGCAGCGCAACTACGGCAAGGACGTGCAGTTCTACTACACCTTCGCGCAGGGCGCCCAGGTGGTGCAGGCCGTGGAGAAGGCCAACCCGTCCAAGGGCTGGACCTCCGACATGCAGTCGTCCAGCATGATGAGCTACATGCTCAGTTCGCTGCTGCCGATCCTGCTGCTGGTGGCCCTATGGTGGCTGCTCATGCGCAACATGGGCGGCGCCAACGGCATGTTCGGCATGGGCGGCAAGAAGAACAGCGGCAAACTGCTCGAGGGCCAGACGCCGACCACCAAGTTCTCCGACGTCGCCGGTGAGGACGAGGCCGTGGCCGAGGTCGAGGAGATCAAGGACTTCCTCAAGGACCCCTCCAAGTACAAGGCGCTGGGCGCGCGCATCCCGCGCGGCGTGCTGCTGTACGGCCCTCCCGGCACCGGCAAGACGCTGCTCGCCCGCGCGATCGCAGGCGAGGCCGGCGTGCCGTTCTATTCGATGGCCGGTTCCGACTTCGTCGAGATGTTCGTCGGCCTCGGCGCCTCCCGCGTGCGTGACCTGTTCGACGAGGCGAAGAAGAACGCCCCCGCCATCATCTTCATCGACGAGATCGACGCCGTCGGCCGCAAGCGCGGCTCCGGCATGGGCGGCGGCCACGACGAGCGCGAGCAGACGCTGAACCAGCTGCTCGTCGAGATGGACGGCTTCGACAACGACACCAACCTCATCATCATCGCCGCGACCAACCGCCCCGACGTGCTCGACCCGGCCCTGCTGCGCCCAGGCCGTTTCGACCGCCAGGTCGGCGTGGCCGCGCCGGATCTGGAAGGCCGCGAGGCGATCCTCAAGGTGCACGCCAAGGGCAAGCCGTTCGTGCCGGACGTCGACCTGCACATGATCGCCGTGCGCACCCCGGGCTTCACCGGCGCCGATCTGGCCAACGTGCTCAACGAGGCCGCGCTGCTGTGCGCCCGCGCCGGCGCGCAGCTCATCGACAACCGCGCCATCGACGAGGCCATCGACCGCGTCCAGTCCGGCCCGCGCCGCAAGTCCAAGGGCATGGCCCTTGAGGAGCTGCGCAACACCGCGTACCACGAGGGCGGCCACGCGCTGGTCGCCGCCGCGATGCACGACACCGACCCGGTGACCAAGGTCACCATCCTGCCGCGAGGCCGCGCGCTCGGCTATACCGCCGTCATGCCGACCACCGACCGCTACTCGCAGTCGCGCAACCAGCTGCTCGACCAGATGGCCTACGCGATGGGCGGGCGCACCGCCGAGGAGATCGTGTTCCACGACCCGACCACCGGCGCGTCCAACGACATCGAGAAGGCGACCGCCATCGCCCGCACGATGGTCACCCAGTATGGCTTCTCCGCCCAGCTCGGCGCGATCAAGTGGGGCGACGAGGACGAGCAGACCACGGTGATGGACGGTCTGCAGCCGCGCAAGTACTCCGACCGCACCGCGCAGGTCATCGACGACGAGGTGCTCAAGCTCGTCGAGACCGCGCACACCGAGGCGTGGAACGTGATCAACGAGAACCGCGACGTGCTCGATGAGCTGGTGCGCCAGCTGCTCGTCAAGGAGACTCTGAACGAGAAGGAGCTGGCCGCGATCTTCGCGAACGTGAAGAAGGCCCCGGTGCGCGAGACCTGGCTGTCCAACGACCGCCGGCCCGATTCGGACAAGCCCCCGGTCGAGATCCCCGAATCGCTCAAGCGTTCGGTCGGCATGAAGCCCGGCGAGTGACCGATGCCATCGCCATCGTGCCCTGAATGACTACGTTGCGGCGTGCTGCAGGCGTGCAGCACGCCGCAACGTATGTCTGGGGCGGGATGGACGTGGCGCGGCCGCGCGTTGCGGCGTGCCGCGAATGCCATGCGAGATGTCGAGATGTAAGGAGAGGAATCATGCCATACGATGAGGAGGGCGTGCGCGAGGCCGTGCGCCTGTTTCTGCGGTCGATCGGCGAGGATCCGGAACGCGAGGGGCTGGTCGAGACCCCCGACCGCATCGCCCGCGCCTGCCGCGAGATCTTTTCGGGCCTTGGCCGCGACCCGCGCGAGGTGCTGTCCAAGCGGTTCCCGGTCGACACCGACGAGATGGTGCTGGTGCGCGACATCGAGCTGTACTCGGTGTGCGAGCATCATCTGCTGCCGTTCCACGGGTTCGCGCATGTCGGCTACATCCCGTCCAACGGGCGGGTCGTCGGGCTGAGCAAGCTCGTCCGGCTCGTGGAACTCTATGCGCGCCGCCCGCAGGTGCAGGAGCGCATCACCCAGCAGGTGGCCGACGCGCTGATGGAATACGCGGACGCGCGCGGCGTGATCGTCGTGACCGAATGCGAGCACATGTGCATGGCGATGCGCGGCGTCAACAAGCCGCAGTCGCGCACGGTCACCTCCGCGGTGCGCGGCGTCATGCGCAATCCGGCCACCCGGGCCGAGGTCATGAGCCTGATCATGGCCAAGCACTGACGGGCCGGGTCCGCCGCAATGGCGCGAATGGCGCCGGGCCTGGACGCGGCGCCGCACATGATAAACCGTGGACGACAACCAAGGAGCGTACATCGTATGACCAGTCTGAATGATCTGCACAATCCGACCCGCACGCTGGTGATGGGCGTGCTCAACATCACCGAGGATTCCTTCTCCGACGGCGGGCTGTGGCTCGACCCGGACAAGGCCTGCGGGCACGGCCTCGCGATGCTCGACGAGGGCGCCGACATCATCGACATCGGCGCGGAATCCACCCGTCCCGGCGCCAAGCGCGTCGGCGAGGAGGACGAGCTCGCGCGCGTCACCGGCGCGGTCGAGGCGCTGGTGCCCCACGGCGCGGTGCTGTCCATCGACACGACGAGGGCCTCCGTCGCCGCGGCGGCGCTCGATAAGGGCGCGCTGATCATCAACGACGTGTCCGGTGGCACGCTGGACGCCGACCTGCCGCGCGTCGTGGCCGATCACGACTGCCTGTACATCGTGCAGCACTGGCGGGGCTGGCTGACCGGGGCGCACGGCGGCACGCCCGACGCCGACACCTCGCACTACGAGCATGGCGTGCTCGCGGACGTGCGCGACGAGCTGCTGCGGCAGGTCGACGCCGTGGTCGCCGCCGGCGTCGCCCCCGAGCGCATCGTCATCGATCCGGGACTCGGGTTCTCCAAGCCGGGCATCGAGCACAATCTGCCGCTGCTCGCCGGTTTGGACGCCTTCCGGGATTCGGGATACCCCGTGCTGATCGGCGCTTCGCGCAAGCGTTTCGTCAAGGCGGCGCTCGCGCAGGCGCGGCCCGGATTCGGGGAACCGGCCGGCGCCACTGCACCGGACCAGCCCTCGCTGGCGGACCTTGACAACGCCACGGCCGCGCTGTCGGCGCTGTGCGCCGAACACGGCGCCTGGGGCGTGCGCGTGCACGATGTGGCCCGTTCCCGCGCCGCCGTGACGATGGGTTCGCTCTGGCGCGAGTACCGGGAATCCGCGCGCTAGCGGATCATGCAGCTGGCTCCCCTCTAACGGCTTGTTCCGTGAATAATTGATTGATCCTCCCGCTGGCGGGAGGTGGCGCGCAGCGCCGGAGGGTGGTCGGACGTTTGATGTTGCATTGTTTTCGACCACTCCCAGTCGGCTTCGCCGCCAGCCCCCGCCAGCGGGGGCATGAACTACTCAGCCATTTACGAGACAGACCGCCAGAGGGGAGCCACTTCGCGATGTGTGCCGCCCCTCACCACACTCAACTTAACGTATGCGAAAGGACGTAGTCATGGACACGATTCGCCTCACCGGCGTTCAGGGCATGGGCACGCACGGCGTGCTGGACTATGAGCATCAGCGCGCGCAGCCGTTCGTCGTCGATGCCGTGCTGCACCTTGACCTGTCGCGCGCCGGCGCCAGCGACGACCTGCACGATACGGTCGACTACGGCCGCGTCGCCAAGCGGATCGTATCCGTCATCGAAGGGGATCATGTCGATCTGATCGAACGGCTGGCGGCCCTTATCGCGGATGCCGTGATCGCCGACCATCCCGCGGTCCAAGGCGTGACCGTCACCGTGCACAAGCCCAAGGCACCGATCACCGTGCCGTTCGCCGACGTGAGCGTCACCATCGAACGGTGGCGGAACGGCCACGGGGCAACCGCCGCCCCAGCCGGCGCCGCGGACGCGCATGCCGCTCCGTTGACGCGGCATGCCGTGATCGCGCTCGGCGGCAATCAGGGTGATGTGGCGGCGTCGATGCGGTCCGCGATCGCGGCCATCGACGGACTCGACGGCACGCAGGTGACCGGGGTGTCGCCGTTGTACCGCACCGCGGCGTGGGGCATGGCCGAGGGCACGCCGGATTTCCGCAACGCCGTGGTCGAGGTGTCGACCACGCAGCGCCCGGAGGAGCTGCTGTCCGCGCTGCAGTCCATCGAAGCGGTGCATGGGCGCACGCGCGAATCGCACTGGGCGTCGCGCCCCATCGACCTGGACATCATCGATTTCGAGGGGGAAGCCCGCGACGATCCGCAGCTGACGCTGCCCCATCCGCGTGCATGGCAGCGCGCCTTCGTGCTGGCGCCGTGGCATGAACTCGATCCGCTGGCCGTGCTGGGCGGCCGACACGGGGGACCCGTCGCCGAGCTGCTGTCCGCCGCGCCCGACCGCGACGACGTGCGGCTCGAATCGCGCGGGTGGATGAGCGCGGGCGGCGCGGGCGGAGACGTCCCCGCCGCCGCCGACGTCTCCGGCGGCACCGATGCCGATGCCGATGCCGACGCCGGGAACGGGGCTCGCGTTGACGGGGAATCCGGTTCCCGTGCATCCGGAGTCTCACCGCGCGATGACGAGGCTCCGGTGAGTCGTACCGCGGTCGTTTCGATGGACAGCGTGTCGAAGGACGCGGAGCATCTGTTCCGTACGGCCATCGTGGCGCTGGACGGCATTCCGGGCAATCAGGTGGAGGGCATTTCGCCGCTCTACCATGTGAGCGACTTCGACGGTCCGGACATGATGTCGGCGGTGATGCAGCTGACCACCAAGCTGGACGCCAGGGCGCTGGTCGCCGCGCTCGGCACGGTCGAATCGTCGCTGCCCGGCGACATCGATCTGGACCTGGTCGACATGGCCGGCGTGACCATGGACGAGCCCGACTGCCGCGTGCCATGGCCGAGCGCACGCGAGCACGCCTCGGTGCTGGCGCCGTGGATGGACATGGATCCGGAGGCCCGGCTGGGCAAGGACCCCGTGTCGTTCCTGCTGGCCATGGCCCCGGATGCGGGGCGTGTCGGCATGATATCCGACAATTGGATCATCGGAGGCACGGTATGAGAGCAAGACGAACCCCATGGTGGCATTATGTGGTCGCCTGCGCGCTGGGACTGCTCGCCGGCATCGGGCTGGCGCGGTACAGCGAATCGTCCGATCTGTCGCTGATCGGGGCGCCATGGATCGTATCCGTGCTGCTGGGCGTTCTGGGCATCACGGTGCTGATACTGGCGTTGCAGGTGCACAAGTACGCCACGACCGACCCGCGCAAGCGCGCCGACATGAAGCCGCTGAACCCCGACAGGGCCGTCAACACGCTGGTGCTCGCCAAGGCGCTCGGACTGGCCGGAGCGGCCCTTGTCGGCTGGTACGGCGGCCAGATCATCATGATCGTCGGCCATATCGAAGCGGCCTTCTACACGCAGGCCGTCGCCGAATGCGCCGTCGCGGCGGTGGTGTGCCTTGCCGACATGATCATCGGCCTCGTGGGGGAGTGGCTGTGCCAGCTGCCGCCGAGCGAGGGCGCGGAGCACCCCAAGATGAAGGAGGCCCAGCGCCGCCGCGGCGTGAGCCCCGCCACGGCCAAGACCTCGAATTAGTGGTCCGCGTCGTCAATTCGCTTAGTAATTCCAGCTCCCCTCTTGGAGGGGAGCTGGAATTACTAAGCGAATTAATAACGCGGACCGTTAGTCCTGCGGCATGCGGATCATGGCCTCCTGCGCCATGGCGGCGACCAGCTCGCCGTCCTGCGAGTAGACCTTCGCGACGCCGAGCCCGCGTCCATGCGCGGCGGTCGGCGTGTCCTGCACGTACAGATGCCACTGGTTGATGTCCACGTCGCGGTACCACCACATCGAGTGGTCGATGGACGCGTACGAGATGCCGGGCGTGGCGATGCTCAATCCGGCGCGGCGCAGCACCGGCTCCATCATCACCTGGTCGCAGCCGAGCGCCAGCATCGCGCGGTGCATCACCTGCGGCATGTCGGCGTGGCCGTCGGCGCGCATCCACACCAGCTGCTTGCCGGAATCCTGCTTCGCGCTGTCGTTGTCGGCCCCCAGCATGATCGTCGGCGTGACATGGCGGATGTCGAACGGCGACTTCTCCGCATAATAATCCGCGAACGGCGACTTGCCGGCGAACGGGGCCATCAGCTCCTTGGCGGAGGTCAGGCCTTCCGGATCGGGCACGTCGGACGGCATCGGATCGGCGAACTCGACCCCGGCCTGCCCGGTCTCCTGGAAACTGGCGATCGCCGTGAGGATCGGCCCCTGCGATTGGGTGACGTTCACGCGGCGGGCGGAGAACGAACGGCCGTCGCGCAGCGACTCCACGTCGAACAGCAGGTCCTGGCGGATGTCGCCGGCGGTGATGAAATAGCCGTGGATGGAATGCGGCAGACGGCTCGGCGCCACGGTCTTCGAGGCGGCGACCAGCGACTGCGCGATCACCTGGCCCCCGTACACGCGGCCGGTCGGGAAGTACATGCTTTCGCCGTTGATGTAGGTATGCCCGCGGTATTCGGACGGTTCCCCCAGTCTCAGCACCTTCACCAGCCGCTCCAGTGGTGTGAGATCATCCGCCTGTGTCATTGCTGCAACTCCCGTCACGACGTTCGGTTATTTGATTGTGCTGTGAGCAGTCTACCGGGCGCAGGTAAAGAGTGTCGCGGGGTTTTGTAACAAGCGAACAACGAGCGTGAACATGGGGTGAAGAGGAGTGCTGGCGGGGGCGATCCCTGAATAAAAAAAGTGGCTCCCCTCATAGAGGGGAGCCACTGATATGGAGAAGAGACTAGCGGGTCAGCTTGCGGTGCAGGCGGTGGGGCTTGGAGGCCTCCTCGCCCAGACGCGCGACCTTGTTCTCCTGATAGGCCTGGAAGTTGCCCTCGAACCAGTACCACTTGGCCGGGTTCTCGTCATCGCCCTCCCACGCGAGGATGTGCGTGGCGACGCGGTCGAGGAACCAGCGGTCGTGGGAGACGACCACGGCGCAGCCGGGGAACTCGATGAGCGCGTTTTCCAACGATTCGAGCGTCTCGACGTCGAGATCGTTGGTCGGCTCGTCGAGCAGCAGCAGGTTGCCGCCCTGCTTGAGGGTCAGCGCCAGGTTCAGGCGGTTGCGCTCGCCGCCGGAAAGCACGCCGGTGAGCTTCTGCTGGTCCGAGCCCTTGAAGCCGAAGCTGGCGACGTAGGCGCGGGTCGGCACCTCGACACCGGCGACCTCGATGAAGTCGAGTCCGCCGGACACGGCCTCCCACAGGTTCTTGTTCGGGTCCAGGCCGGCGCGGTTCTGGTCGACGTAGCTGATCTTCACGGTGTCGCCGATCTTCAGCTCGCCGCTGGTGAGCGGCTCCAAGCCGACGATCGTCTTGAACAGCGTGGTCTTGCCG
>SKEZ01000980.1_pt1 | contig 17940 bp, 15 predicted proteins | sample 4843881 | NCBI WGS metagenome assembly SKEZ01 (sample SAMN11008796, study PRJNA524170) | human gut metagenome | isolation source: fecal sample from pouch patient p1, p46 | place: Israel: Tel-Aviv | reverse complement strand
TTCGATGGCGGTACAGCAGGTTTTCGCTCAAGCAACAGCGCATTCTGGCGCATGATCCGGTAAACACGTTTGGCATTGATCGCAGGCATACCATCAAGTTCTGCCTGTCTGCGAAGCAGCGCCCATAACCTTCAGGTATCAATGCTGGCTGATACTGCAGCGCAAGACCCCGGTCAGATCCCTATAGTTGGCATGGAGCAAATTCGTGGACTTGAGAAGCACTGGGAGGCTCGCAACAAGAAACGACCAGCGTTCTTGCCGTTGCGCGAAGTGAGAGATAAATCTGGCAACATTATCGCTGGAGCTACCCCGGCAGGATATACACAGCCTGCGGTTATGAATCAGGCATTGGCTGCATTACTACAGCAAACCAGTGCAGATATTCAGGAGGTTACAGGCGGCAGTCAGGCCATGCAGCAGATGCCAAGTAATATTGCTCAGGAAACGGTTAACAACTTGATGAACAGAGCAGATATGGCTTCGTTTATCTATCTGGACAATATGGCGAAAAGTCTTAAACGCGCTGGTGAAGTATGGCTGTCAATGGCGCGTGAAGTGTACGGTTCAGAACGTGAAGTGCGCATCGTTAACGAAGATGGAAGTGATGATATCGCTGTCCTGAGCGCACAGGTTGTTGACAGGCAAACAGGGGCTGTTGTTGCGTTAAATGACCTTTCTGTCGGTCGATACGATGTGACGGTTGATGTTGGACCAAGCTACACAGCACGACGTGATGCAACGGTTTCTGTACTGACAAATGTCCTTAGCTCTATGCTTCCAACAGACCCAATGCGCCCGGCAATTCAGGGTATTATTCTGGACAATATCGATGGCGAAGGCCTTGATGACTTCAAAGAGTACAACCGAAACCAACTGCTGATATCTGGTATTGCAAAACCACGCAATGAGAAAGAGCAGCAGATTGTTCAACAGGCGCAAATGGCAGCACAAAGCCAGCCAAATCCTGAAATGGTTCTCGCTCAGGCGCAAATGGTAGCAGCGCAGGCAGAAGCGCAAAAAGCAACTAACGAAACTGCTCAAACTCAAATCAAAGCATTTACTGCCCAGCAGGATGCGATGGAGAGTCAGGCAAACACTGTCTATAAACTGGCTCAAGCCAGAAACATCGATGACAAAGCAGTGATGGAGGCAATACGCCTTCTGAAAGATGTCGCCGAGTCACAACAACAGCAATTCCAGTCACCACCACAGTCACCGGCAGACTTAATGCCGAGTTAACCAGGAGTAATCAATGGAAAACGAACTGATCATCGACGGTCAGGTTATTGACCTGTCTGAAACACAGGAAAATGCAGAAGAAACCATCATCCAAACAGAGTCACAGCCTGAGAATGAAAGCCAGGATGACAACGGTAAAGAGGTGGCAACTGAGCCTGAAAAAACCGAAGAGACACCAGAAGATTACGCCTTGCGTATTGGTGATGAAGAAATTCAGCTTAACGCTGACGATGATGATCACATTGACGGGCAACCTGCACCGCAATGGGTGAAAGATCTTCGCAAAGGCTTCAAAGAAACACAGAAAGAAAACCGTGAGTTGCGCCGCCAGCTTGAGGAAGCATTAGCCAAGCCTGCGGAACATCAGCAACCACAACCAGACGCTATTCCACCAAAACCGACTCTTGAGTCGTGTGATTATGACGAACAGGCGTTTGAACAGGCATTGACTGATTGGCATGAGAAAAAAGGCCGTGTCGAACAGCAGCAGCAACAAAAACTACGTCAGCAACAGGAATACCAACAGCGTTTCCAGCAAAGGGTAGAAGCGCATAAACAACGGGCAGCCAAACTTCCTGTGAAAGATTATCAGGAAATGGAGGCCATTGTTCTTAGTGAGCTACCACCAATTCAGCAGGAAATCATCATTCACTGTGCAGACGAAGGCTCTGAACTACTCGCCTATGGCTTAGGTAAGAGCCAGCAATTACGCCAGCGTGTAGCCGCTGAGACAGATCCAATTCGCGCAGCATTCCTCTTGGGGCAGATTAGCAAACAGGTAAGCCTTGCTCCAAAACCAAAGAAAGCCATCAAGCCAGAGCCGGAAGTACGTGGTGGCGGTGCTGATGCGAAACAAGACGAATTCAACAAATTATGCCCCGGCGCAAAAATCGAATAAGGAAAAGATAAATGCCTAACAATCTCGACAGTAACGTCAGTCAAATCGTTCTGAAAAAATTCCTTCCGGGTTTTATGTCAGATTTAGTTCTGGCGAAAACCGTAGACCGTCAGTTGCTGGCAGGTGAAATCAACTCCAGCACTGGCGATAGCGTTAGCTTTAAACGTCCGCATCAATTCTCATCCCTCCGTACTCCCACTGGTGATATTTCAGGGAAAAATAAAAACAACCTGATCTCAGGTAAAGCTACGGGGCGTGTAGGTAACTACATCACTGTTGCTGTTGAATATCAGCAACTGGAGGAAGCGATCAAGCTTAACCAACTGGAAGAAATTCTCGCGCCGGTTCGCCAGCGAATCGTTACCGACCTTGAAACAGAGCTTGCTCACTTCATGATGAATAACGGTGCGTTGTCACTTGGTAGCCCCAATACTCCAATCACCAAATGGTCTGATGTTGCGCAGACGGCATCTTTCCTGAAAGACCTCGGCGTTAATGAAGGTGAAAACTATGCTGTAATGGATCCATGGTCTGCACAGCGACTTGCTGATGCGCAGACTGGTTTGCACGCTTCAGATCAATTGGTTCGTACTGCATGGGAGAATGCGCAGATTCCAACCAATTTTGGCGGCATTCGCGCACTGATGTCTAATGGGCTTGCCTCTCGTACGCAGGGGGCATTTGGAGGAACACTGACAGTCAAAACACAGCCAACTGTTACCTATAACGCAGTTAAAGACTCATACCAGTTCACTGTAACATTGACCGGAGCGACAGCCAGCGTTACAGGTTTTCTGAAAGCTGGTGATCAGGTTAAATTCACCAATACCTACTGGCTGCAACAGCAGACCAAACAGGCGTTGTATAACGGAGCCACACCAATTAGCTTCACTGCAACGGTTACTGCTGATGCTAATTCAGACAGCGGTGGCGATGTGACGGTTACGCTTTCTGGTGTTCCGATTTATGACACTACAAACCCGCAGTACAACTCTGTAAGTCGTCAGGTAGAGGCAGGCGATGCCGTATCTGTAGTAGGCACTGCTAGCCAGACAATGAAGCCAAACCTGTTCTATAACAAGTTCTTCTGTGGACTTGGCTCTATCCCACTGCCGAAACTGCACAGTATTGATTCTGCTGTTGCAACATATGAAGGTTTCTCCATCCGCGTACATAAATACGCAGATGGCGATGCCAACGTGCAAAAAATGCGCTTCGACTTACTTCCTGCATATGTGTGCTTTAACCCTCACATGGGCGGTCAGTTCTTCGGTAATCCGTAATAACAAGGGGCTTACGCCCCTTTTATGTTTTAAGGAAACAATATGGATCGCATGAGTGTATTCCTTGCCGCAGATAACGAATCCGGACATGTACAGGCCGTTATCGCAGAAAAAGACTTCCAGTTTTTCGAAAAGTTGGGCTTTGTTGCCTCAGTTGATGAATTGAAACCGACCAGTAAGCGAGGTCGTAAGGCGGCAGACAATGGCAACAGTACTGACAAAGGGTGAGATCGTCCTTTTTGCGCTTCGTAAGTTTGCTATTGCTTCTAATGCATCGCTGACTGATGTTGAGCCGCAATCAATTGAAGATGGTGTAAATGATCTGGAAGATATGATGTCCGAGTGGATGATTAACCCCGGCGACATTGGTTACTCTTTCGCAACTGGAGATGAGCAGCCATTACCAGATGATGAGTCAGGTCTTCCAAGAAAATACAAACACGCAGTAGGCTATCAGTTATTGCTGAGAATGCTATCTGATTACAGCCTTGAACCAACTCCGCAAGTTCTCAGTAACGCCCAACGCTCATATGATGCCTTGATGACCGACACTCTGGTTGTTCCTTCAATGCGACGACGTGGAGATTTTCCTGTAGGACAGGGTAATAAATATGACGTGTTTACATCTGACCGATATTATCCAGGCGATCTCCCTCTGATTGATGGCGATATCCCAAACGCATAGGTGAATAAATGCCGATTCAGCAACTTCCGCTTATGAAAGGTGTCGGCAAAGACTTCCGAAACGCCGACTATATCGACTATCTGCCAGTGAATATGTTGGCTACACCAAAAGAAATCCTTAACAGCAGCGGATATCTTCGCTCATTCCCGGGCATTGCCAAACGTTCTGATGTGAACGGCGTATCGCGTGGCGTCGAGTACAACATGGCGCAGAATGCTGTTTATCGCGTGTGTGGTGGCAAGCTGTACAAAGGCGAAAGCGAGGTCGGTGATGTTGCCGGAAGTGGTCGCGTATCAATGGCGCATGGTCGGACATCACAGGCGGTAGGCGTTAATGGTCAACTGGTCGAGTATCGCTATGATGGCACGGTTAAAACCGTCTCAAACTGGCCTACAGACAGCGGATTCACACAGTACGAGTTAGGTTCAGTTCGCGACATTACGCGCTTACGTGGTCGTTATGCGTGGTCAAAAGACGGCACTGATTCATGGTTTATCACTGACCTTGAAGACGAATCGCATCCTGACCGTTACAGCGCACAATATCGCGCAGAATCGCAGCCGGACGGCATCATCGGTATCGGCACATGGCGAGACTTCATCGTCTGCTTTGGTTCATCGACGATTGAATATTTCTCCCTGACTGGCGCAACCACCGTTGGTGCTGCTTTGTATGTCGCACAGCCATCGCTGATGGTGCAAAAAGGCATCGCCGGGACTTACTGCAAAACGCCGTTTGCTGATTCCTATGCATTCATCAGCAATCCGGCAACAGGTGCGCCGTCTGTGTATATCATCGGCTCCGGGCAGGTGTCACCAATCGCCAGCGCGAGCATTGAGAAAATCCTCCGCTCCTACACTGCTGATGAACTGGCTGATGGCGTGATGGAATCGCTGCGATTTGATGCGCATGAGTTGCTGATTATCCACCTTCCGCGCCATGTTCTAGTATACGACGCATCTTCAAGTGCCAATGGTCCGCAATGGTGTGTGCTGAAAACAGGCCTGTATGACGATGTGTACCGCGCTATCGACTTCATTTACGAAGGCAATCAGATAACGTGCGGCGATAAGCTGGAATCCGTGACCGGGAAATTGCAGTTCGATATCAGCAGCCAGTACGACAAGCAGCAGGAACACCTGCTGTTTACTCCGTTGTTCAAAGCAGATAACGCCAGATGCTTTGATCTGGAGGTGGAATCATCGACGGGTGTTGCGCAGTACGCCGACCGCCTTTTTCTCTCTGCAACCACTGACGGCATAAATTACGGGCGTGAGCAGATGATTGAGCAGAATGAACCGTTCGTTTACGACAAACGCGTTTTGTGGAAGCGAGTTGGGCGCATCAGGAAAAATGTCGGCTTCAAATTGCGTGTTATCACGAAGTCACCTGTCACTCTGTCAGGCTGCCAGATAAGGATCGAGTAATGGCTGATTCGAATCTCAATACACCTGTTGTGGTTCAAGCTACGCGGCTTGATGCTTCAATTTTGCCACGCAATATATTCAGCCAGTCTTACCTGCTGTATGTCATTAATCAGGGAGCTGATGTCGGTGCAATTGCTGGGAAGGCAAATCAGGCTGGTCAGGGCGCTTACGATGCCCAGGTAAAAAACGATGAACAGGACGTAGAACTGGCTGATCACGACGCAAGAATCACCGCAAACACAAAAGCGATAAATCTCCTTGAGGTCAGGTTAACAACCGCCGAAGGGAAGATAGTCGTACTGCGTAGCGATGTTGATTACTTGCTGGATGAGGTTATCGATATTCAGGCGCATCTGGTCACTGTTGACAAAAGACTGGATGGCGTAGAAAGCGATGTATCTGACATTAAGAGTGATTACGTATCGAAAACCGTAACCGAATCGCAGTCTCTTGCGTCACCGCTGGATGTAAAAACATCATATTCAGTTGATGGAATTCAGGTTGTTGGAGCAAGGCAGACCGGATGGACTGCGGCCACAGGTACGCCACTTCTTGGCTCATTCGACGCTAACCAGTCATACACTGTCGGCACTACGTACACGCAATCCGAAGTCGCAGATCTCGCTACCGGTTTGCACCAGGCGCGACAGCGTATTCTGGCGCTTGAAACAGCACTTAGATTGCATGGGCTGATTGACTGATGATTACATTCAAACCAACGCGAAACATCGACCTGATCGAAGCAGTAGGAAATCACCCTGACATTATCGCCGGGAGCAACAACGGCGATGGATACGACTACAAACCTGAATGCCGTTACTTTGAGGTGAACGTGCACGGGCAGTTCGGCGGCATTGTTTACTATCAGGAGATTCAGCCGCTGACATTCGATTGCCACGCCATGTACCTGCCAGAGATTCGCGGCTTCAGCAAGGAAATCGGGGTGGCGTTCTGGAGATACATTCTGACTAACACCACCGTTCAGTGCGTCACATCGTTCGCTGCACGCAAATTCCGCCACGGGCAGATGTACTGCGCAATGATTGGCCTTAAGCGTGTAGGGACCATCAAGAAATACTTCAAAGGCGTGGATGACGTGACGTTTTACAGCGCCACACGCGAAGAACTAATCGACTTCCTGAATCACGGGAGATAGCCATGTTATATGCATTTAAGCTGGGCAGAAAACTGCGCGGAGAGGAACCTTATTGCCCTGAAAAAGGCGGGAAAGGTGGTAGCTCTGATAAAAGCGCAAAGTATGCAGCAGAAGCCCAGAAGTATGCCGCAGACCTGCAAAATCAGCAGTGGCAGACGATCATGAAAAACCTTGCTCCGTTCACGCCTCTTGCGGAGCAGTATGTTAACCAGCTTCAGAACCTTTCCAGTTTAGAAGGTCAGGGACAGGCACTTAATCAGTATTACAACTCTCAGCAGTATAAAGACCTTGCAGGTCAGGCTCGTTACCAGAGTCTTGCTGCTGCGGAGGCTACGGGAGGACTTGGTTCGACAGCCACAAGCAATCAACTGGCTACGATCGCGCCGACTCTCGGTCAGTCTTGGTTATCAAACCAGATGAGCAATTACAACAATCTGGCAAACGTTGGGCTTGGTGCTCTGCAAGGTCAGGCAAACGCCGGGCAGACGTACGCCAACAACATGAGCAGCATTGCACAGCAAAGCGCAGCTCTTGCCGCTGCTAATGCCAACAAACCATCAAGTCTTCAGACAGCAATTAGTGGCGGAACGTCTGGTGCGATTGCCGGTGCAGGTCTTGCCAGCCTTTTGGAAACATCAACACCTTGGGGAGCTGGCATTGGTGCTGGTATCGGATTGCTTAGCTCGTTGTTTTAAGGGGTAATCATGGCTACTTGGCAAGGATCAAATGGCGGATTGTTAGCTGGTATCGGCGGCGTCAACTCAAACGCTCCGAGCGTAAATGACATCGGCAATACGCTTCAGCTTATCAGGCAGAACAATGATATTGAGCGTTCAGGCGCTAACAATGTTGGGCTTACTGCTTTGCAAGGCCTTTCAGGCATTGCAGGGGTGTTTCAGCAGGAAAAGCAGGCTCAGCGGCAGAAAGAATTTCAGCAGGCGTACGCTAATGCTTATGCGTCTGGTGATCGCGGTGCTTTGCGTCAGTTGGCTACTCAATATCCAGACCAGATTGAATCCGTTCGTAAAGGCATGGGATTCATTGATGAAGACCAACGCAATTCTATCGGCACCTTAGCGGCTGGCGCACGCCTTGCGGCATCGTCTCCAGAAGCAATGCAATCATGGCTGCAAAACAACGCCAAGGAACTGACTCGCGTCGGTGTTGACCCTAACAGCGTTGCTCAGATGTATCAGCAGAATCCTTCAGGATTTGGTGAGTTTGTTGATCACCTTGGGATGGCTGCTCTTGGTCCAATTGATTACTTCAATGTTCAGGACAAGATGGCTGGTCGTGAGATTGACCGAGGCAGGCTGGCTGAGACAATCCGCAGCAATCAGGCTGGTGAAGCACTTCAGGCGAGAGGGCAGGATATTAGCCGAGCAAATGCGTTAACGTCAGCATATGCACCAACAGCCGCAATGCAGAATTACAATCAGTACGCGCAAATGTTAAAGGTAGATCCAGATGGTGCAGCGGCATTTGCGGCAGCGGCGGGAATTAATCCCAATGCTAAGAAATTACTTAAGGTTGAAACCAATCCTGATGGCTCGGTAACTAAGTATTACACCGATGGCAGCGAGGAAGCCGGAAAACTAAACCAACCTATATCTGGTGATGGCATTAAACCAATTAGCTTGCCACAAGCGCAAAGCATCATAGATAAGGCTAATGAGGGTTCCAAGAAGGCGGCGGGATTTGCTTTGCGATTAAAAGATTCAATGGACTCAATGAATCAGCTTAGTAAAAGCATTGACCCTAAGCGAGTTGCATTAATAAATCGCTCTCTTGGTGATGGGACTATTGCAAATTTAAGCCTATCACCAGCGGAGCAGCAATATATGGTAAATGCGAGAGACGCCTTGTATGCAATTTTGCGCCCAGAAACAGGTGCAGCAATTACTCTGCCAGAGATGCAGGAGTATTCCAAAATGTACCTGCCTCAGCCCGGTGATTCCAAGGCTGCTACTGAAACAAAAATGCGAAAAATGCAGGGCCAATATAACTCATTACGTGGTCAGTCTGGTCGCGTTTATGATGCTTTGGTGGTTTCAAGTGCTGCAAATAGTCAACAACAGAGCAATAGCCAACAACCGACAAATACCCAACAGCAGCAGAGTCAATCCGGATCATATACCTCAAAATCAGGCATTCAATTTACGGTGGAATGATGAAAGTAACTGCAAACGGTAAGACATTTACCTTTCCTGATGGTACGAGCACCGAAGATATTGGCACCGCTATTGATGAGTATTTTGCTGGTCAGGCTGTTCAGCAACAAACAGTTAATCAGGCCAATAATGCACCAACACTGGAAGAACCATCATTGATGCAACAAGCTGGCGATTGGCTCACTGGTGGTCAAAGTGCAGGGCAAATTGCAGAACAGGCTGGTCGTGGTCTGGTAAACATACCATTTGACGTATTGCAGGGTGGCGCAAGTCTGATTAATGCAATCAGTCAGGGGCTTGGTGGGCCAAAAGTTTTGGATGATGTTTATCGTCCAGTAGACAGACCGACAGACCCCTACGCTCAAGCTGGAGAAACAATTGGCGGGTATTTAGTTCCAGGAATTGGAACGGCAGGAAGCATGGCTATTGGATCACTGGCAGAGGCCGCAAATCAGAAAGGCGATTTCGCACAAAATGCAGCTAAAAATGCCGGAGTTAACCTTGCCGCTCAGGGTGTTCTTTCCGCAGCAGCAAAGGGAATAGGGCGTGGAATAACGGCTATAAAAGGTGATATTGCGCCAGAAGTGGCGAAGAAAATTGCCACTTCAGAATCGATGGGCGTGACACCAATGACATCTGATGTTATCCCGCCGAAAAATGCTTTCACTCGCGGCCTTACTCAGGATGCCGAGGGGGCTTTGCTCGGGACAGGCTCAAAGCGAGCGGAGCAATATGCAACGCGTAGTAAGCTGGTAAGCAATTATTTTGACCGTTTTGGTGAGTACAACCCTGATGATGTGGTGAAATCTCTGACCACCACGTTAAGGGGGCGGAAGGATGCTGCTGGCGCTGTTATCAATGACGTCACCAATAAAATGGGTAATGCCGCAGTTGATACCACAAATACCATGAATGCTCTGAATACAGCGATCGCAAGACAGGAACGACTTGGGACGTCTGCCAATCAAAGCCTGCTTACATCCTTGCGTAACCTACGTGAAGAATTAGCAAACCCTGCAACTGATTTGGATGTTACGTTTGATCTCTTGCGTCAGCACAGAACGGCATTTAGATCTAATGTTCAGGGAGATGCTATGGTCTTCCCCAACCAGGCAAAAGCAGCTACCAATATGGTAGAGAATGCAATGTCAAAAGACCTTCGTAACGCAGTTGCAAAAAACCTCGGTGCATCAGACGCAGCAAAATACCTTAAAGCAAATTCTGATTATGCAAACGTTTATAATAAGGTGCTTAATAAAAACATTGCTAACAAACTCAACAAGGCAAGCAGTGAAGCCAGCCCTGAACTTATAAATACCGTTGTATTAAGCAGAAAACCATCTGACGTGAAACGAATATGGAGCGCACTGGATGATAAAGGGAAAGATGCTATGCGTGCAGCTTACGTCAGCAAAATAGCGGAAAAGGCCGGTGTCTCTCCAGCCAAGTTCATCACTGAAGTTAATAAGCTGAAATCTCAGTCAGGCGGTGAAATTTACAACACTATTTTTTCTGGAAAGCACATGAAAGAGCTTGATGCTCTTCATGAAGTTCTACAGCAAACAGCAAGGTCAGACACCGCAAATGTAGTAACTCAGACGGGGCAATCACAAGCCAACAGGATAAGGACGATTGGCGCAACTGCGACTCTTGGCGTATCAATGGGGATTGAGGCTGGTTTCGGTGCAATGATGCGCTTGTATGAGTCCAAAGCAGCAAGGAATGCGCTCTTACGTCTGGCAAACACCAAAGCAGGAACGCCAGCCTATGAAAGAGCATTAAGTAACGCTGCAAATGCCATCAGACCGCTGCTTGCCACTGAGGCAACACAGCAGTGACTAAATGCCATGGATGGTTATTTCCTTAGCACATGAAACAATGTTTGCTTTAATTCCACCCATACAATTATGACCACTATAGACAGACAAAAGAAACTGAATGCATTGGCATCACGATCGAAACCTTCTCCGGCACTAAATCCGTAAAAGGTCATAAAAAATATAAAAATTGCGCACTTTGCAACGTTTACAAATTTTTTCTTCACACCAACCTCCTTAGTTTTGAGCAGGATACCAGATGATAATGTGTAGTTGGAGTAGCGCGGTTGTAATGCAAGCATTTTGTTTTAGTTTTATGCTTGCTTGTATGTGTGTACAGTGCATATAATGCAAGCATACATCACAACAAAGGTGCTTGCATTATGACTGAAAAGAAAAGTGGCGAAGGGAAAGCTAAGGGCGGGATCGCTCGCGCAAAGTCGCTGACTAAAGAGCAGCGTTCTGAAATAGCAAAGAAAGCAGCTGCTGCAAGATGGAAAAGTAAGATTCTCAGGGCAACTCATCGTGGTAACTTTTTAGATGATTTTGGCATTGACGCTGAATGTTATGTACTGGATGACGAGTCGAAAACTGTCGTTGTTACGAAAACTGGATTATCTCAGTTGCTAGGGATTGGTGAACATGCCAGGGATTTAGATCAACTGCTTGGCGCTCAGTATATGAGCAAATACCGAGATCTAGAATTGCAGCGAAAAATGGAAAATCCCTATAAATTTCAACTTACTTCGAAGTCTAAAACCGTTCATCAAGCGTTAGGTTATGACATTACAGCAATTGTTGATATTGGTAGGGCACTAATAGAAGCCAAAGATAATGACGATCTACCACAATCACGGTTAAAGGCAGCCGCCGCAGCACAGAGACTTATTAATGCCTCCGCTAAGGCGGGAATTAAGGGGGTTGCGTATGCGCTTGCTGGTTATCGTCCAGAAGTTCAGGCTGTCATTGACGAGTTCAAAGCGTTTGTTCGTGAAGAGGCTCGTCAATATGAAAAGGAATTTCCAGATGAGCTATACGAGGAGTGGTATCGACTGTACGGCCTGAATAGGCCAGAGAAAGGACGGCCTATTCGTTTTGGGCAGCTAACCAACATGCAGATATACACCCCGCTAGCAAAGAGTAAAGGTAAAATCCTTGAACAGATTCGAGCCAGCCGAGACGAGAACGGAAAACAATCTGATAAGTTGCATCTGTTCCTTTCTGAAATTGGTGTCAAGGCTTTGCGTCAGCATATCGGTAAGCTTCTTGGTGTCGCAGCGATGAGTGAGACAAGAGAAGAATACGAAAAAGGAATAGAAAAGGTTTTCGGAAGAATGAAACCAGAAATCTAATTATGAAACCCACCGTCAGGTGGGTTTTTTGTTGGAGATAAAATGGTTAACCAAATCGAATCTTTCCGCATGGATGAGACTTAAGAATAAAGAATTACCTCCTTCAGTACATAGCTACTGACAGATAACCAACGCAACGACCCAGCTTCGGCTGGGTTTTTTTATGTCCAAAATTCATCGTAGCCATGCTTCGGTGATTCCTTGTATCTGGAGCAAATTAAATGACAGATTCAATAAATGCCAATGTTGTAGTGAGTATGCCTTCGCAACTCTTCACTATGGCTCGTTCTTTTAAAGCAGTTGCCAATGGCAAAATTTATATCGGTAAAATTGACACTGACCCGGTAAATCCTGAAAACCAGATTCAGGTTTATGTAGAAAACGAAGATGGTTCTCATGTTCCTGTTTCGCAACCAATAATCATTAACGCTGCTGGTTACCCTGTATATAACGGACAGATTGCCAAATTCGTAACTGTGCAAGGTCATTCTATGGCTGTTTATGATGCGTATGGTGCACAGCAGTTCTATTTCCCTAATGTGCTGAAGTACGATCCAGATCAGTTATCAGTCATGTTAAATCTATCTTGGCTTCGAGGAATGAATGGATTTTTAGGTGGTGAGGTTTATCCTAATAAAATTGGAATTGATGCAAAAATAGGAGACTTAATTCCCGAAGGTGTAAGATTCGTTAGGCTTGATGGCGCCCTTATGATGATGAGCACACCATTATCATCACCATTGACAATTACCAGTTATGACTCAACTGTAATTAATGATAATATTGAACTTTACCCAATATCATTTTTTAATGAGGTTAATTCTGGTTGGAAAATTGCACAAAATGACGCTCAACTTAGTAGACTACTTCCACTATCTGGAAATATCGGGATCGCTTACTCTCCCGTAACTGTAGAAGGTATATTTAATATTCAGGGAGACATCCGACTCAAGCCATTGCTGCCAAAAGTAACCGTTGATTCACGTCAGTTCTGGTTGAGATCGCCGCGCACATGGAACGAAACAAATCAGGAATATGACTATACGCCATATGACATCCGCATTGTTGGCAACTTCCTGTTTGATTTCTACCGACAGGATGCGTCATTTGACCCTGGGGTTGGGCTGGCTATGCAATCCGCTGGGACTCTTGAGCTTTCAGGGTGTGAATTACAAGGTGCGTGGAACAGTAACGTAACAATGGATTATGGGCGCTGGGCGCTGGCTGACAACCTGTATTCACACGATTGCGGGCGGGGGAAAATCCAAAACCCAGACGGTAGCAACCGCACTGGCATGGCGATCATTGTCAATGACCCTACAGAGGCGCACGTCCATCATATCCGTTGCAGAAACACTTGGGCCTCATCTTTGTTCTTCTCATCACGCCGGCCAAACCGTACTCTTAATCTTATGATTCACGATGTGAGCATTAATACCTCTGGCGGTAACGGTTTGCGTGTTCAATCAGACGACCTTGTGAACGGAAGCGGGGAAGGGACAGCTATTACAAGAGTTAACATAAACGCCGCCACAATCAAAAACTGTGAAAGCCACGGGCTTCGTGGGAATTTCCGTAATGGAGTAGTTACTGGACTATATGTAGAAGGTTCGAACGCAGGTGTCGCAATTGAAGGAGCTAGTGACGTATCCTATGATAACGTTGTTATTCGTAACTGCTCGCAGGGTTTGTTATGCCGCTTCTATCCGGTAGAAAACACAAGGATGCGTTTTTCTAACTTCTTGATATCAGGTTGCTCTGCTGAAGCTGTTTATTTTTTGAGAAACTCAGCCAATACCACGACTAATCTTGCCGACATCGAGTTTGACGGCATTACGATACACGCACTTGCAAATGGTGCAAAAGGGTTTGTTTTCAACGGTGGGCCTGCTGAGGTGCCAACCACAGATTTAACATTAAAAAATGTTCGCATAGTAGGCGCTTACCCTAACACAGAAAATGGGCATTATATCGTCATCATTAACTGCCGCCACATAGAGGTTGATAATGTGAACTTGAGGGGGTGCAATGGAAGCGCAGAATCTTATTTACAAGCACTAGCCACACAGAGTGTTATTGTTAACAGGCTGGTAGCTGTGCAACCATTCGGGACAGTTAACAGGCCAATATATACAAATGGTAGTGGTTCTGACGCTATAGTGAACATTACGAACTGTGTGGCCCCTGACACAACCACAGGTAGTATTGGGTACAACCCTGTACCAACAAAACGTTATGAGGCTAACAACCAGTTTGCCAATAGCTCACAACCTCAGCAGTATCCATTTACCAATTCCGGTGCGTTACGCGGTGGAGACGTAAACACCCTATCTACTAAGGATGTTGCTAACATAGTGGCAACACTAGTTAACGACATTAGCAATGGCAAATTTGTTGTAAGGTGACTATGATGGCGCGTAGAAACGCGCTATCATCCTGTACTTTCTTTAAAGATCGGGTAAAAATAGTCATTTTTACATACAATATTATGAATATTTATGAATCATTTTTTACTTATGTGCTACCTGCGTTGTATGCCATAACATTAATATATTTAAGTGCCGTGTCATTCAAAAAACATGGCGTGTCATTCAAATCTGTTGGGATGTTATTCCTTGTTTTTACTCATTTTTTTGGGTATATATCGCTTCCGTTTAGAGTTGGGGCAAAAGTTAGTTCTGCAGAATATATGCCGTATCAATATATAAATGATGTGTCTACGTTGTCGTTTATTGGTATAGTTTTGTTTTATGTATTCTCTCATACAGCGGCAGGAAGAAATAAAATAACTTTTTCTGATAAATATTTTATTGGTAGCCCAAAATTATTTGTAAGAACAACGTTGTTTTTAAGTTTTGTTGGAATGATGGCTTTTTATGCTATAAACGGCATATCTTTTAATTCTGATGATTATGCTTTAAAGCTTGGCGGAAATGCTGGTAGTGGTATTATTATAATGATAATGTCATCTTTTGTTTCTGCTGTTATAGTGTATGCAATTACATCTGACGATAAGTATGTGTTCGTTAAATCAATTATAATGTCATTGTTATTTGGGATGGCATATTATGTGCTTATTGGTGGCTCAAGAAATGTAATGTTTTCCGCAATGTTTATTGTTGCTCTTATTTGTCACTCTAGAGGCCTAATTGGCATATTGAAGTTAATATGCATAGGCTCTGCGTGCTTAATTCTAATTGGTATAATGGCTATAGTGAGATACTCAGATGTTGATATTTCAGAGTCTGGCTCTCTGTTTGGCATTATAGTAAGATATTTAGCTGATAGCGTATCTCCTATCAATTATCAGAGTATAGCTGTTAAATACTTTAGCAATGATCGCAATGTTGGTGGTATCTATTATTTCTTTACTCAATTTTCAGGGTTTATCCCAAGATTCATATGGCCTGACAAACCAATTGTCACAATGAATAGCTCATATTACTTTACCGTGAGTGCTCTTGGTCTTAGCAATGGATTGAATATGGCATCAACTTTGCTTGGGTCATCGCTTGTTATTTTCGGAAAGTATTTTTTCTGGTGCTCATATGTTATCTCAGGCGTTGTTTTTAGATTTCTTGATAAAATCATATTGATGAGGAGAGTTGGTGTATTACAAATAGCTGCACTTATGACAATGCCTTTTTCATTTTTTATGGCAAGGGAGAGTCTTGAATTCTTTTTATTTATTTTCTTGAAAAATATAATAACTGTATCATTTGTCTATTTTTCATATAAGGCAATATACTATATATTGCCTAAAAAATAAAAAACCGCACGCGATAAGCGTGCGGAAATTCTCATTTATTTTGCATGTATAGTAACTTATTATCTTTTGTGCATTTTACTAATATTTTTTCCTCGCCCCTTGAAGCTATGAACTGGCTATGGCTGTTGAAATCTATGTTATGACCAGCAAAGTCTAGCGCTATCATTTTGAGGTTTGATATGCATGATGAATATTCTCTTGAGAAAGAAGATCTTAATTTAAAGTTGTCACCTGAAATACTTTGCGTATCATGCCCTTTTGAGCTTGATGACATAGGATAAAAAGAAATAACAATTATTGTTATAATGATTATTAATATAATTATATTTAAGCATTTATCCTTATTCATTTCCGTTTGCCTTGTAATGATGTGGTAAATTCGCAACATGGTTGTGCATAAAATTCAGTTAAGTATATCACCAACAAAAATAACGATCGATATGTCTATTCATGCATAATTTCTCTAGTTTGTTAGTGACATAAAACCAAGTATGTAACAAGATGTTTCCTGTAATTGCTGCAACGCGCTGTTATTGTTCTTTAATCAACCTTCCCATCAAGCCAGTCTGCCCACCACTGCATCATTTCTCTGCGTTTATCGAGATACTGAGCATGGTTGTATATTCCACGCACAGATCCGCCGTTGGCATGTGCCAGTTGCACTTCAATAGCGTCAGCAGGCCATTCGTGCTCGTTCATAATTGTGCTGAATTCATGCCTGAATCCGTGACCGCTTTCCAGACCCTCATAGCCGATTTGTTTGATCACAAGCAGCACCGCGTTCTCGCAGATCGGCTTCTTCTTATCGTTGCGCCCGGCAAAAACAAACTCTGATACTGATTTAGTGATGGAGCTTAGCGTAGTGAGAAGTTCAACCACCTGGTCTGACATAGGAACAACATGAATCTTGCGGCCCTTCATCACACTGGCGTCGATGGTGATAATCCTGTTTTCAAAATCGACGTTCTTCCATAGCATGGAACGAAGCTCTTTCGTTCTTAGGGCTGTGTAGCGTAAAACTTTGGTCGCAATGAGCGATACGATACTTCCTGAAAATGTTGCAAGTGCTTTGTTGAATGCCGGGATCTGGTCTGCAGGAAGAAACGGGAAGTTCTTCTTGCGGTATCCCTTCATGGCGTCAGCAAGGTCAGGTGCTGGGTTATATTTAGCCCTGCCGGTGACAATAGCGTAACGGAAAACCTCGCCGCATCTTCTGCGGGCTTTGTTGGCTCGCTCCATTGCACCGCGATCTTCAAATCTGCGGATTACTTCCAGCAGTTGCATCGGCTCAATATCCTGAATCTCAAGGCCGCCGATGATAGGTAAAATGTCGTCATCAAACATTTTTGCAAGTTCAGTTGCATAGCCTTCTGACCAGACTTGCTTCTTGTGCTCGTACCATTCCTTGTAAATCGCACTAAAGGAATTGTTGTTAGACGAAGCCTTTTTCGCCTTTACCGGATCGATGCCAACCGAGATGTCTTTCCTCGCAGTCCATGCTTTATCCCTTGCCTCTTGCAAAGTCATAAGCGGATATTTTCCGACGGTCAGGATTTTCTCCTTACCGTCAATCTTGTAGCGAAGCTGCCATACCTTTTTCCCTGACACAGGGACATAAAGGTACAGTCCATTACCATCGAGAAGGCGGTATGGTTTTTCTTTCGGCTTTGCTGCTTCAATCTGCTTAACGGTGAGCATGGGTAAAAATCCGGTGGGTAAAATTATTTTATCCACTTTTTACCCGTCATGGTGTGCGGCTGTCAACGATCTGACGCGAACCATTACGAACTGTGAATCTACGGAATGCTTGATATTCAGGGGATTTTGCGGACTGGTACGGATGGGAGCGAACTGATAAATGGTGTCCCCTGCAGGAATCGAACCTGCAATTAGCCCTTAGGAGGGGCTCGTTATATCCATTTAACTAAGAGGACAATGCGGCATGAGTATACCCGCTAATGGAGTGCGGGGTAAGTACGCTGCCGCTCGATTGCTTAAACCCTCGCCATTTATGCCGGGTTTTTATCATTTTTCTTAATGTTTTCCGCACGTTCTGCTTTTTGGCGTGCTTCTGCTTTACGCTTGTTGCTCATGTCGTTACGAATCTGTGCATGACTCATTAACGCGAAGATAAAGGTGCCGC
>SKEZ01000974.1_pt1 | contig 18040 bp, 19 predicted proteins | sample 4843881 | NCBI WGS metagenome assembly SKEZ01 (sample SAMN11008796, study PRJNA524170) | human gut metagenome | isolation source: fecal sample from pouch patient p1, p46 | place: Israel: Tel-Aviv | reverse complement strand
TGATGTATAGTCCAAGTGGAATGAATACTAAGGGCACAATGATTCGCGTGTATTTTTCAATTATCTCGGATATTAACGGAATAGAGGATAGCACCTGACTAAGCTTGCAAAAGATAATTTCGCCAATTTTTGATGCAGCCTAATGTCATATTGCCTGGTAATTGGCATTAACACCGCGACTGCCAGTTAATATTTTCATATAATATATACCCACAAGTTAATTGACTTTTTTACGTGGCTTTTCAGTATTATTGGAATTTTGTTGAGTGTTGTTTCCACAGCCGCCCATACTACCAGAGCCACCGTGCATACCCTTGTGCATAAATAGCATCATGAGTGGGTGTGCTAGAAGAAAAAGGGCTATCAGAATCCATTGTGACATAGTTTCACTTCCTTTTGCTTTGTTTCTATAATAAGTTTTTGTCATCACTTAATTATACGTTTTTTATCTTTTTACCAGTCAATCCCATCGCATTAATTGCCACGATAATTGACGACATCGCCATGGCCACAGCACCAACGGCTGGGTCTAGAGTGATTCCCACAAATGACAACACACCGGCAGCGAGTGGAATTGCGACAATATTGTAGCCTGCTCCCCACCAGAGATTTTGAACCATTTTCCGATTTGTGATTTTAGCCAAATCAAGAAAATGTAAAATATCGCTGGGTTCTGATTTAACCAACACAACATCAGCGGAATCAATGGCAACATCGGTTCCGGCACCAATTGCAATTCCAATATCGGCCGCGGAAAGACTTGGTGCGTCATTTACGCCGTCACCAACCATGATGACGTGATTGCCCTTTGCTTGATAATCAGCAATAATCTTTTGCTTATCATCTGGTAATAGGCCTGCATGGAATTCAGTCAATCCTAGTAAGTTAGCAACGTGTTCCGCGGCTTTTGGATTATCGCCAGTGAGCATTACGGGGGTAATTCCTCGCCTCTGAAGACCACTAATTAATTCCTTAGCACTCGCTTTGATGGTGTCGCCTTCAGCAACCATTCCTTGAACTTGGGTACCCTGCAATAGGAAGCTGACGGAATTACCCTTAGCAGCCCATTTATCAGCAGTGGCCTTGTCAAACCTGATCCCTTGCTTTGTTAAATAGTTACCATTAACAATCATATAGTCAGTGCCATCAATATTACCGGAAATACCAACGCCCGGAATATTTTGAGACTTTTCAGCCGCAACGACTTCAATGTCCTTCGCTTGGGCTTCAGCAATGATTGCTTGGGCCAGTGGATGAGTCGAATTATTTTCAAGGGCGGCCAGTCGGCTTAATAACGTTGTTTCGTCAATCCCATCATTTGGAATCAATGCATTCACCGTAAATTTACCTTCTGTTAACGTGCCAGTTTTATCCAAGAGAACGTGGCTAACATGTTGACTTGCTTCAATGGCTTGGCGATTTCGAACTAATAGCCCATTTTGAGCGCCAATCGTAGTAGAACGAGAAACCACTAATGGAATCGCTAATCCTAATGCATGCGGGCAAGCAATCACGAAGACGGTCACCATGATCGTCATTGCAGTCGCCAATCCCTGGGGTAACCAGGCAAAGAAAGCAATAATCCCAACACTAAGTGCCGCGTAAAATAGATACTTGGCAACTAAATCAGCTTTATCTTCTGCTTTAGATTTAGCTTGCTGGGCATTTCGAACCATTTTCATTACTTGAGAAAGATAGCCGGAGTCACCAGTACCACTAATTTTAACCGTTAGCGTCCCGTTATTGTTGATTGTACCACCAATGACCTTATCGCCAACGTTCTTGGTAACGGCAGCAGATTCACCGGTTACCAGTGCTTCATTCACGGTCGACTCCCCAGCCGTAATAACACCATCGGCTGGAATACTCTCACCTGAACGCACTTGGAAAGCTTGACCAACTTTTAAATCAGATACTGGCACTTCTTTTGTTTCACCATTATCTGTAACTAGATGGGCCGTCTTAGGCAACAGAGCCGCCATCTTTTGTAATGCATTCCCAGCCCCCATCAATGCATTCATTTCAATCCAGTGTCCTAGAAGCATAATTAAAATCAGGGTTGCAAGTTCGAACGAAAAATCCATTACAGGATTTGCCGGGTTCAAGAAGTTGTTGGCAATAAATGCGTACAAACTGTAGAAATACGAAACGGAAATTCCAAGGGTTACTAGCGTCATCATTTCAGGAGATTTATTCTGAATTTCCGCTTTAGCCCCCTTTAAAAAGGGCATTCCGCCATAAAAGTAAAGTGCCGTATCAAACAAAACGATGATAATGCCAACAATTAGCGGTGAACTGAAACTAAGGATGGAAACGTTTAAACCCATGATTGGTGCTAACAGTAAAACTGGAATCGCTAAGACAACGGAGACCCAAAATTTAACTTTCAAATTCCCCATATGCATCATTGAGCCACCGTGCATCATCATGTCGGTCCCAGCCATATCCATATCACCGTGATTCATGTTCATTTTGCTGTGATCCGTTTCGGTCATATCGTGATCCATATGACTCATATTTGATTCATTATTTTTCATATTCTTAGCACTCATGTTTTTCATGTTCATATGTTCCTCTTTATTTTCCATGATTATCGACCCTCCTAAAAATAAGTGTGCGTAGCAAAGCGGTTAGAAGCCTAAATATAAGTTCCTTGTGTGGAAATCCCCGGGCTCGGGATTTTTGTGCAGCAATCCTAAAAGTAAACAGAACACCACAGTCTTAACACGTTTGATCACCTGGCAAGCAGTTACACTGAACTTCTTCGGGCGCTGTTTTGGCCTTTTCAGCTAGAATCGCCTGTAAGTTCGCAATATCCGCCCGTGAGAGTTCCCTTGACTGAATAACGCCGGCAATTGTTGAACCAGCCCGCATCGCACACATATGGTCAAACAAATCATCTGCCGCTACCGCCATTGATTCCTTCTCGCCAACAACCGGCTTATACGTGAATGGTCGACTGCCGCCATGCTGCGCAACCGCCCGTTTTTGAATCAACCTGTGAAGTAGCGTTTTGGTTGTTGAAGCTGACCAGCCTTCTAATTCGTTCATAGTATCAATTAGTTCACGACTAGTCGCGTGTCCCATTGTCCAAATTACTTTCATAACCATCCATTCAGAATCGGTGATGGTTACATTCTTTGCATCCTTCAATTGGCTTCCTCCATTAATTGAATTCTAAGTTTACGTTTGTAGACTCCTAACATTTATTAGTTTACACTTGTAGTCACAATAATGCAACCTTTCTGCCAGAAAATACTAGGAATTTTTCACTATAATGAATACTTGCTAGAAAATAGTTCTTTATATCAAGAACTTAAAAGATATTACCGTGGGAAAGATTAACATATTTTGTATTCAAGAGTTGAAAGTAGTAACCCGCCTTAGAAATGCTGATCTTTCAAGTTATGAGCCAATTATCCTCGCAAGCTTTATAGATACTAACACATTTTATAGCATCTAAATCAACACAAAAAAATAAAAAAGTTACTAATCAATGTAACTTTTTCATTGTGCTTATGCAATTTTTTCAACGTTATTCATAATTTCAACACATAATGCTTATATCAGCATTTCAACTTCAAAGCTACGTTTAGCAAGCTCAGTAGCAAAATAAGTATGTGCGTTTTAGCTAATAACAGTAACTTGACTACGGTTAAAGCAAGTTTATCATCAATACTTTCAGCATCAAGTTCTGTTTGAGTAGCATAATAATGTGCATCTGCTACACTTTTCTGTAGTTCTTCATTGTTTTCATCCAGTATTCCTACAAGGAAGTAGCTAATAGCTTCGTGCATTTCAAAAAGTGCTGTCACGGCTTAGAGCAATGTCTCAATAGTGACTTTGAGACAGGTAAGTTGATCAGCAAGAAATTACAGGCAGCAGCTAGAGATAACTTAAAGCGGCGTCATGAAACGCACATTGGAATTCAACATGGAGCGTTAACAACAGAAGTTGCTGGCGGAAGTTATTTAAGTAAATTCAATCGAATGTTAAACCACATAAATTATTAAGGAATTAAGGTCAGACTAATGGTTTTTAGGCTACCGTAAAAACATTTACACTTACACCAAATTTTAATTGATTGCAGTTTTTGGTTTTATTTCATATAATAATAAAAGAACAGGAGCTAGCAAGTGCAAGTTGCTAACTCCAATCGTAACTCAGGTGACGGTTCGTGCTAACCCTTGTGGTTAGCTTTTTTTATTATCGCATAAGCTTTTGCTAGATTGATGACAAATTTGCCAACTGCGTCTAGCGTTATACTTATTGCAATAGACCAAGCTATCACGCGGCTTTCGCACTCTGCAGTCTATTCAATTTGGCATGACTCATCACCTCCGTAACATCAGGATTTGTGAGGGGTGTGGAGTCAGCACTAAGTTACTAAGCTTTTGCGGTAGCTAACCGTTGCTGAAAGCCTGCTTTAATTCTACTGAATAATTCATGAATATGTCAATTTTACTATGATAGTAGTACAAGTAATAATACATGCATTTTTATCTGTACATGTATCAATAGTCAACTACCCTAGACTGAAGTCTTGGGCTTGGTGGCTTGTTAGCTTGCACCAACCAGAACACCAACTTGCTTAGATACGGATTTGACTTACCAGCAATAATCTTTTGACTATTGCCGATAGAGGTCGTCTAATTACCAAAGCCTTTTGAGTCCGCGAGTTGCTAGCGGACTGCAGCCTAGCTTAGGCTGCTTTTTTTATTTTAGGATTTTGCCACTTGCCTAATCCTTTTTCTAAGATGTTCACGGCGGCATTCCAATCACGAATATGGTGCGTTCGACAGATTGGGCAAGTCCACTCTCGATCCTTAAGGGTTAATTTCTTATAACCGTTTTGGCCCATAATACTGCCACATTGATGGCATCTTTGGGTGGTGTAGTTAGGATCAATTGTTAGAAATTCTTTGCCATATAGATCTGCCTTATAAGCCAGCATGTTCAGGAAACTACGCCAGCCAACATCTGAAATAGCTTGAGATAAGGCATGATTCTTTAACAGGTTTCTGCTTCTTAGTTCTTTTTTCATCCCAAAAATCACGCAGCGGACAAAAACCACCCTTTCATCGCTTGGCAAAAATCGAGTACACAATATACGTGCTTCAGGCGTGTCGCCTGTACGCATGCTGATCCTTCAGCAAGACTACTACCTCATGAGAGTTATAAACTCATGGATCTTGCTTTGAATGATTTTGTACATTATAGGCTCCTACATGCTGAACCTATGGCCTATTACATTTTTTTATATTTCAAGGAGGAAAAGACCACATGAAGAAAAATTTAAGAATTGTTAGCGCTGCTGCTGCTGCTTTATTAGCTGTTGCTCCAGTTGCTGCTTCTGCTGTATCTACTGTTTCAGCTGATACTGTTCAACCTGCTGAAACTACTGTTAAGGTTCCTGGTGTTATCACCCTTGACCGCGGTTCAAACACTCAATTTTCACTTAGCTTGAACCAAACTCAAAAGGACAGCTTATTACAACAAATCGGTGGTATGCCTGCTGGTGCAGAAGTTACTAACGTTAAGGTAACCTCTGTTACTGCTGCTGGTACTGACGGCAAGTTTACTCAATCATTTACTTTTGACGTTGTAAATGGTAACACTACTGTTAAGACTGGTGTTAAGGGTGAAGCTACTGCTCAATTTGCTAGCCAACAAGGTACTCCATACTTCTACAACATTAAGGACAACACTGTTATCGACAACGGTAGCACTGTTAAGTTAAACAACATTGCTAACGGTTTCAGTGCTTCAGATCTTTTGAAGGAAATCCGTGATAACTACGCATGGAAGACTAGTGATGCTTCAGGTTCTAAGGCAGAAATGACTACTACTGCTTCAGACGTTGAAAGTCAATTAGTTGCTCAAGGTTTAAAGCGTGCTTCAAACGGTGACTTTGATTACCCAGCAAACGGCTTCAACCTTAAGTTAAGTGCTAAGTCAGAAAACGGCAACACTGCTTCAATCACTGTAAGAATCAACGCAGACGTTAACTACAACGCTCCTGTATTCGTAGTTGATGGTAAGGTTTACCAAAACAACGAAGTTGTTGATGGCTTCCTTAGAGATACCAAGGACAACAAGGTTATCGTAAACAACAAGCTTAACGACAAGGCTGTTACTGCTGCTGTTACTGCTTACGTACAAAGTGCTTACGGCAACAGCTACGACAAGACTGCTTTAGACTTAGCTGCACACCAACAAAAAGTTAGTGCATCAAGCCTTAAGATTGACAGCTCAAAGGTTAACGCTAGTGTTGCAGGTGTTTACCCAGTAGTTGTTAGTGCTACTAACCCAGCTGGTTACACTTCAAAGATCACTCTTTACGTTGCTGTAATGGGTCCTACTGAAAAGGCTCCACAAGAATACGTAAAGGCTGACAACACTAAGGTTTACAACATTAACGGTAACGTTGTAACTGAAGCTGCTAATACTCCTGCACTTGCTAAGGGTGCTGCAGTTTACACCTTCGGTAAGGTTACTGTAAACGGTGTTGAATACACTCGTATTAACAGTGAAAACTCAAACTTGTTCGTAAAGAGCTCAGACTTGACTGCAACTAAGCCAGACACTACTGTTCCAAGTCAACCTAAGACTATTATGCACAACGCATACTACTACGACAAGGACGCTAAGCGTGTTGGTACTGACAAGGTAACTCGTTACAACACTGTAACTGTTGCAACTTCAACTACTAAGATCGGTGGCAAGGCTTACTACGAAGTAATCGAAAACGGCAAGGCTACTGGCAAGTTCATCAACGCAGACAACATTGATGGTACTAAGCGTACTTTGAAGCACAACGCATACGTTTACAAGTCTTCAAAGAAGCGTGCTAACAAGGTTGTTCTTAAGAAGGGTGAGACTGTTGTTACCTACGGTGGTACTTACACATTCAAGAACGGTAAGCAATACTACAAGATCGGTGACAACACTCACAAGACTTACGTAAAGGCTTCAAACTTTTAATTAAGTCTGTGGTATACGCTGACAAATAAGAAAGGCAGAGCGAAAGCTCTGTCTTTTTTTGGAGGAAATAATAATGAAAAAGAATTTTAAATTTACTAATATTGTAGCGGCAGCTTTGTTCGCTGCATCGCCTGTAGTTTCATTGGTAGCTGCTCCAAATACTATTCAAGCAGCAGCAGTTGTAACTAAAAGTAGTGTTATTACTCACTATCTTCGTGATAGAAGTGTATACACAAACAGTACTAAAATTAGGGCTTCCACCTCAATTAACAATATCCATTTGACTAATAATACTGGTACTGAAATTGAAACAAACGATGCAGTTTTAAACAATGGTAAATATACCTTAAATGCACAAGTAACAATAATGGGTTTGACGCCAACTTCAACTGATCGTTCAGTTACTATTGTTAATAACAATGGTGAAATTATTGGTTCTGCTAGTGTTAATGCACACAGTACTCTTGCACAAGGTAATCTTGAATTTGATTTTGCGGTCAAGAATGGTCAATTAAGTCATACTAGTTTGGGTAATATTACTGGAAATACTATTAAAGTAAGCAAGAAGAAAGTTACCAAGAAGAAACATAATAAAGTAGCTCATAAGAAGAATCACAAAAAGGCACATAAGAAAACTGTCAAACATACTAAAAAGAGAAAATAATTTAAAACGAGGCAATTGCCTCGTTTTTCTTTTGCTCTTAAAAAATAAGTACGATTTTGACTAACGTTTGAATAAAAATAATTGAATTTAGGTATAATATTGTTATAATTTTTCGTAGAAAAAATCAAATCAGGCTGATATAATGCTGTGTTTTTTCGCTGTAGTTGTGAGGCGCTATGGTGCCCGACAGAGGCTTTATATCTGATCGTTAGTCTTGATAGGCGATACGGTTCTGTCCGTCCTCTTATTACTAGACTGTTAGGCTGTATATTGTGCAGCCTAACAGTCTTTCTTTTGCTCTAAAAAAGATGCCGCTTATGCGACATCTTGGAAAATATTGTTGTTACAGTGTTACGATCTAGCTCTGTTTCAGAAATTCTTCTAACTGCTTATCAGAGAACACATTGCCATACTTTTGCTTTAATTGTTGCAGGATTTGTTGGCTAGTGCAGCCAACATCTTTCAAAGAAGCGACTAAGGTAAGTGCACCTGTTTTAAGACCTTGCTGCTGGCCTTTCTTTTCGCCTTCTATACGGCCTTTCTTTTCACCAACTTGCTCGCGTTCAAGCATTCTAGTTTCAAAGTCCATAATAGTATCCCTCCATTCTGGATCAGCATTCAGTGATTCAATGCGTTTTTGCGCTTTATCAAAAAGCTTGTCACCATGTACTGGCTAATTTTAAATCCAACTCTATAAACCATTTGTTATAATAAACGTTGACGTTTGTGCCTTCCAATATCAGATCTCGCATTGGGAGGTGAACACATGCTAGATTTGTTTCATTTTTTATTAGGCTCTATCTTAGCGCCACTTTTAGTGAACGTAGTTTCTTATGTCTTAGAGAGACTATTTGACAAGCGGCTAGGCAATGGTCATAGCAAAAGGCGTAAAAATTATAGATTGGGCTCTAAAAGACATCACAAGCGTCACTAGCCTCAGCCAATACATTTAGTTTTAATGCTATAAAATTTGGTGAAACAAAAAATCGTTACTCATTTGTCCGATTAGAGTAGCGATTTTTTTGTGTCTTAATTCTCGCACATGCAAGTTGTTTCATCTTTATATGAACATGTTAGCATATTTTTCTATATTTTTCTATATTCATGGTTTGTTTGCAGTATTTACGTTTAAATTAATGTATTGGCTCAAAAAAGATGCCGCTTATGTGACATCTTGGAAAATATTGTTGTTACAACTTAGCTCTGTTTCAGAAATTCTTCTAACTGCTTATCAGAGAATACGTTGCCATACTTTTGCTTTAATTGCTGCAGGATTTGTTGGCTAGTGCAGCCAACATCTTTCAAAGAAGCGACTAAGGTAAGCGCACCTGTTTTAAGACCTTGCTGCAGGCCTTTCTTTTCGCCTTCTTTTCTGCCTTTCTTCTCGCCTTCCATACGGCCTTTCTTTTCACCAACTTGCTCGCGTTCAAGCATTCTAGTTTCAAAGTCCATAATAGTATCCCTCCATTCTGGATCGGCATTCATTGATTCGATGCGTTTTTGTGCCTTATCAAAGAGTTTATCGCCATGTACCGGTAAATCTTTCATGAGTTTGACTAAATTAAGTAATGTTTCAGTCTCGGTTCCATCAGGAACTCCGTTTGAGTTAATTATAATTTTAGTCAAGCCATCCTGCAATATATCTGCATGATTGTCTACATTAATAGTTTGGTATGTAGACTTGATTGCAACTTTTTGCTTAGTTTTGAACGTGCAAAGAAAAATAATGAAGACATTTTTCAAATCATTGTAAGTATAGCCCTGGTGGAGAGTATACCTTTGATCGTTTTTCGAAGCATAATAGCGCATGCGACGAGCAATATCGTCATCGTCTGACCGCTGCATCTCAATATTGTAAAGGTTGCCGTTAATATCCTCAACCAAAATATCGAGTCGGACATCTTTTTGATCGCGATGCTCAGGATCGATGATTACTTCTTGCTTCTTAGGCGGAAAGATCTTCTTAATTGGGATCTCCGGCAGAATTCCTTGCAAAACATGTCTGCAAAAAGCTGGATTGGACATGATTTCACCAAAAACTTTGTCTTCTGAAAAACCAAACCATTGCCTGTTATTGTGCGTATTTTTCATTGCGCACCTCTTTCTAAAAAATAGTAGGATAAAATTTACCCTCTATTGTTTATTACGCAAAAAATCGGCAAAATTTTTTATAAAATTGTTTTTTCAGCATAATAATTTCTAGCTATACAATCAATGCTTCATACTGTATAATACTATTCAATATTTAAAATAATATAGATATATTCAAACATAGGGAGTGTGATGAATGTGTCAGCCTACAAGCAACGTAACTTGGGGATTATTAGCTTGCCCACTGACATAAAATATCGTAATTGGTCCAAGGACCTTACCAAGCGGAGAATTGAGAATGACGCGCAACTAGCGCAGTACATTACGTATGACAATAAATATCGGCTCAATAAGAACACATTGGCAGTCTATGAGTTCAAGCAAAATCCTATCTTAGGCAAATATAAGGCGGTAGCCTTCGACCTGAATCGTGGAATTGTGCTTAGTCAAAAGTCAACACATGCCATGATGCAAGGTTTGATGCGGCATGCCGTACATTGCGATATGATTTGGCAGAGAATGCTAGCTCGCGAGGCTGGAGTTGATATCTATCAAGGGATTGTCATGTACAATGTGCTTTATTTTTCAATGCATGCATTTAGTGGAAACTTCTTCACGGACTGGATTTGCTTGCACTGGATTAAAGACTTTCACGTTAAACGCCATGATCAAGCTATTTTCAACAGTATTGCACTTGATAAAAATGGCTTGGTCTATAATTTTGCCTTTGATTCGCCTAAGCCTAATCTTACTAAGATAATTGGTCAGTATCTGTTTCATAATCATTATTATTCTGACTTGTATTATCAGCATATGTTGCAAGAAAATAATCTTCGCGTAACAGTCATTAATTCTGACTCAATCCTGCATAATTCCAACTATTATGTGCAACTGGACTTGTATGCTGTTGATAGTTTCAAAAAGCTAGCTGACAAATTCTATAATCATGTTTTAAACTTGCATCTACTTACAATTGTAAAAGAATTTAAGCCATTAGATTATTTGCACCGTGAACACCGCTTTTTTACTAAGCAGATTATTAAGATCAGATATAATCGTTAACAGCTCTCATGAGCTGTATTTTTTTGCACTTTTTTGACTATCATCTGTTCTTCGTCAGGTACTATCTGACTTGGCTTTGCTTATCGTAGAAATTAACAAACACATGCGACACTTGGGATTAGAGCATCTCACCACTAAGTTTTTCTGCGGATTCAATCTTGCTAATCTAATAGTGCACAAGCGCTTGTGACATCATTTAGGAGAGTGTCACAATGACAAGTCAAAAATATTTCGAAGAAGCATGGAAAAATCGTAAGTTAGTTGGTGGTGCCTTAAAGGCGGCACATGTTCGACCGGACTATCATCTCTATGAAGATCTGTTGCAAGAAGGTGTAATTTTGTATGCCGAGATGTTGTGCAAGCTAGATGGTCAAAAAACGCGTACGGAAATTGATAAATTGAGTTTCAAGAAGCTTCTCTGGCATATAATTGATACTCTACGCCGCGAACAACGAGTGTGCGAACGTAATACAACCATCGATAAAGCCTATGATCTTGGTGAAGCTGCAGCTTGGGACAACCTTGTTGCACTAAAGAATGAAGCTAAGAAGCTTAGTCAGCTTGAACAAGTAATTCTGTTTGAACATTTGCTTGAGAAGAAGACAATCACGCAATTAGTTGAGGAATGCGGCGTACCACGCATTACATTGAAACGATTAAAAAAGCAGTTATTAGGTAAATTACGTGCTGTAATGGAACAATAGTAAACAATGAACTAGGTGCTAGACTATACAGAGAAAAAAATTATGTTATACTAGGTGTAGGTTATATTAAGAAAGCTGCATTATATTCAAAAAAGTGCAAACAAAAACCATTACTCGAATTCCGGTTGAGCAATGGTTTTTATTTTCGCTAAATTATTGAAAGCACTACAAAAGCCTTCTCATAGCTAACTATCGGTGCCTGTGCTGTCTTCTTTTATTGCGCTTATGCTTTCGCTTCTTGCAGCGATGACTCTCTAGCCAATCGTCATAGGCTTCGTTAAGTGCATGAACGGAAACGCTCACCACAATCGGCGCAATTACAGCCGTAATAGTTATATTAAGAATGTCCCGCATTATACTCACCTCCTTTAATGGACTGGACATTAGGAGGTACAAGCACCGAATAAAATTATAACAAAATCAAAATAAAAGTAATATGCAACTTTATATAACAATTAAGAAAGAAAAGTTACTATTTTTCACGATATCACGGAACTTTTAGATAAATTACGTGCTGTAATGGAATCAAATGAAGTAAAATATGTTTAAACTAAAAGTCGATATCCGAGAATTCAAGACTGGTACGCACGTTAAGGTTTTCAATTCCAAGGGCAATAATCATGATCTAAACCAAAAGATGGTTGATTTCCTAGATTACATGAACGGAATCATCAACCATCCGGAAGGCTATATCGCCAGCTTGCAAAAGGATGTCGACCATTACGTGAACAGCGGAAAGTGGGTCGAAGACATGGACAAGCTAGAATACGAAATGAATGAGGTTGCTAAAAAAGCAACTAAAAAAGCAAAAGTAGAAGATGCTAAAAAGCTAGTCCTAACTATTAAGCGAATGGATGGAACTAAAGATACAGTCCTACAAGAACTCACAAATAATTATGGCGATATGCTTAGCCACGATAAAATTATCAAACTAGTACATGAAGTTTATAGTAAACAATAATCAATAGTTCACAGCAGAATTATCTTCCAAGGTGTCGCAACAGCGACGCCTTTTTTAGAGCAAAAGAAAAAACGATACTCTATTTGTTTTGATGTATCGTTTTGAAAATATAATTATAGTGATTTATTTGATATCTTTAACATTATTTTGCATTTATCAACCTAAATCAGTAAAGAAGTAAACTCCGCGTTTTTCCATTCGCATAATTCCAATCTCTCTACATTTTTGAATAATTTTCGATGCAGAATTTGGTGCTATCTCTAAAAAATTAGCAAGTAAATTTCGATTAAACGAATACTTAGAGCTATATCTCATATAAAATTCTAATAATTTTTTAGTGGTTTGTCCTCTAAAGATTTTATTTATACCTTTTTCATTCCATTTTTTTATTATATTGCTTTCTTTATTCTGAAGTGGACTCTTCTCACTCTGAAGTGGACTCTTTGGCGTAGCAATTCCTCTGTTGGGCAAAGTTGCTAAAAATACTGTATCATCTGAATAGAAGATAGGCTGCTCTACAAAATCGGTATATGCACTCAAAATTCGTTGGATACCACTACCACGGCGATCCATGTAATGTAATCTACCAAAAATGTCAGAGATAATTTCATTTCTTCTCATAGAAGGAACATGCTTTAGATTAAGATCCTGAATTCTACTCCCATTAATCATGCCACCAGGCGACACAATTTCCATCCGATCATCAAACATATCAACATGTACTTCAGAACCCTGAATCTGATAATCACGGTGAATTAATGCATTAACTAAAACTTCTCGAACAGCCTTGAATGGATAGTCGCTATTTTCTTCTCGTCGCATTCCACGAATTGTCCAAGGATTCTTAGAATTGGTTCTAATAAATGCTTCTGCATTAGATAGCAGAGTAATCAAACTTGCATCTGTAAATTCTTCATCATCTAAGGCATCTCCATCAACACTGCCTTTTTCGATTCCTTTCCACCGAGTACAGACAATCTTAGACTGGCGTAAATAACCTTGATCACACAGTAATAGCCCTGCGTTAGTCACGATATTATCTTGTGTTACAAATCCCATCGAAATTAAATCGCGTGAAATATCAAAGTCTTCACCAGTTTCTTTCTTAAAGGTAGCAGCTAATAAGGTGAAACTTACATCTGGTAATTTATAGCTAGTCGGAAGTGCATCAAATGTTTTGTTCATTCCTTTTAGCAGTAAATTATTTTGCTCTATCGGTGTTGCTTTTTCTGAACGATCTCCATGCCGCATAAAAATCGCATGCTCTTGCGTATTGATGTAATAATATGGATAATCTGGACCAGGAGCTACTTCTAGATCAATGCATTTCTTATCTGGATATTCACTATCAATAGGAGCTAATGTAAATCTAGGCCAAGGTGAAACTCGGGTAGAAATAAGTTCAGAGATTTTAGAAGAAGTTTGTTGTAAATTATCTATTCCGATAAACTTATGCTCTTCATCAGTCACGCCAAAGATAATGTGTCCGCCTTTTGTATTTGCAAAAGCTACAACAGATTTAAGCCAGCTTACAGGTTTAGTAGTTTCTAATGATTCCTTGTAATCAAGATAAGTAGCTTCCATATTTTTAATGTCATCTAGTTTCATTAATACACTTCCTCGTATTATATACTTGCTTAATTATATCATGGAAAATACAGTAGATTAGCTACTTACTGTTCGCCTTAACTAATATGTGTGACTACAAATGAAGTGTAAGAATAATGAAAACTAGAGCAAAAGAAAAACGAGGCGAATGCCTCGTTTTATCTTTATCTACTACATAGACTTAATTAAAAGTTTGAAGCCTTTACGTAAGTCTTCTTAGTATCGTTGCCGATCTTGTAGTATTGCTTGCCGTTCTTGAATGTGTAAGTACCACCGTAAGTAGTTACTTCTTCACCCTTCTTAAGAACAAGCTTGTTAGCACGCTTCTTTGATGAACGGTATACGTATGCGTTGTGCTTCAAAGTACGCTTAGTACCATCGATGTTGTCGGCGTTGATGAACTTGCCTGAAAGCTTGCCGTTTTCAACTACTTCGTAGTAAGTCTTGTCACCAATCTTAGTAGTTGAAGTTGCAACAGTTACAGTGTTGTAACGAGTTACCTTGTCAGTACCAACACGCTTAGCGTTCTTGTCGTAGTAGTATGCGTTGTGCCTAATAGTCTTAGGTTGACTTGGAACAGTAGTGTCCTTGCCGTTAGCAACATTAACAGTTACAGGTAAAGTAGCGTCAACACCATTAATTGATGAAGTTGCCTTTACATTAACTGAGAATGAAGTTGGAGCAGTAAACCAACCAGCATTGTCAACTGGATTATTAGCAGCCTTTAAAGCAGCGTTAACATCAGCAACTACAGCCTTTTGGTCTGGCATTTGTGATACAGCCTTACCATTTGAAACTTGGTAAGCAGCAAAGTTCTTTAAGATTTCACTAGCAACAGTTGAAACGTTCAAACGACCGTTAAGACCAGCAGTTACATTAACTGAACCTTCATGTACTTGTGAACCGTTTGAAGCGTTGTAGAAGTTAACACCGTTAGCATTTGAAAGGTCAAGTGCGTTAACATTTGAAACTTGAACTGAGATTGGGGTAGTTAAAGTACCATTTTGACCAAGTTCAACCTTTACAGTATCAGCAAACTTACCGTCAGCACCTGCAAATTTAACATTGCTGTTCTTTGAGCCAAGAGTGATAGTCTTGTTTGCGTTAGGAGTACCAAAGTTGAATGATACGCCACTTACAGTAACAGTGTATGAACCATTAGTAAGTTTTGAGAAATCAGTAACAGCAGTGCCCTTTGAGTCAGCTACAGAGACCTTACCATTCTTGGTGTCCAAAGTACCAGTGTATGATTGACCGTTGTAGCTAGCAGTAATGTTACCAGTGATGCTACCATTAATAGTTTGACCGTTTACAGTAGAAGCAGCAGTAGCAGTAAGGCTAGGGGTTACATCAACATCGTATTTTGCATCAGCTGGAGTGTTGATTGCTGAACCACCAGCGTTAATTACAGTGTTTGCTGTGTTGGTAGTAGTAGTTGCAGTAGAGTCAGCAGCGTTAACAGAAACAGCAGAAGCAGCGACAGGAGCAACAGCTAATAAAGCAGCAGCAGCAGCGCTAACAATTCTTAAATTTTTCTTCATGTGGTCTTTTCCTCCTTGAAATATAAAAAATGTAATAGGCCATAGGTTCAGCATGTAGGGAGCCTATAATGTACAAAATCATTCAAAGCAAGATCCACGAGTTTATAACTCTCGTGAGGTAGTAGTCATTGCTGAAGGATCAGCATGCGTACAGGCGACACGCCTGAAGCACGTCCTATTACTTACCACGATTCATATTGTACTAACCTCACCAAAAAATAGCAAGTTAAATTGACTAGATTCTTGCTTTTGTAATAATTCACCTATTCCCTATCCCAATACCATTCACACAAATCTAAAATAACAAAATGCCGTAATCCTAGACACAACAAGAAAAAGCGAGCATGCGCCCGCTTTACTGTTTCTTTACTTTTTCTTAAATTTTACAACGATGTAACAAAATCAATTGAAAAAGTAATATTACTATACGATTTCTGTTAAAGGTCTAAGTGTGAACTCTACATCTTGCGATATTTTCTCCTGAGCCTTTTGACCAAGCTAATTAGTTGGTCAAGCAAGTCCAGATTAGTCTTGCTTAGCTGCAGGCTCAACTGCAGATTCTGCTGAATCATTAAAGATATCAGTAACAGTGCGTTCAATGTATGCAGCTGATTGAGGAGTGTGATAATATGCAACACCGTCTTTCTCGAATGCATCGGCTTCCGCAATCGTGTTCATCGCACCGCGTACTTGATCCGCAGTTAGATTATCGACTGCATCCCCCAACGTAATACTAATTTTCTTCTTTTCTCCGTCCAAGAAAGTTAACTTCATAGTCTTAGTAGTTTTAGCCATCATTTTTTCTCCTTATTTCCTAAATATGTTCGTTAATTTATTCAGCTGCTGGTACAAGACGTGACTTCTGCACTAAGTATGCTTCATCAAGTGAGTCATCTTGCAAGCTAGCGATCGCTTGACCCACCTTTTGCAAGTCGTCTGCCTTAGCGCCAGTCTTTACGTTCTTCAAGTTACGGGTCTTTTGCCCATTCTTATACTTCTTGTTGCCAAATACATATTGGATTGATTGTTCAGTTAATTCGTAATTCATATTTTTCTTCTACCTCTTAATAATTAGTTAAAATTGAGTATTTTGTAATCAACCTGCCGGCCAGATGTCTTACACTATAACTAACGATTCAAAGTCACCAATTGGCTCAAATTCGTTAATATTTTTCCAAAAATAAGGAGAGTTTATTATTATGAAGAAATTGGTCTTTTGGGGTGTTATTGCTGCGATGTTCATCTTAGGTGGAGGTGGCGCCGGTGCTTACATTAGCCATGCCAACACTCAAACGCACAATAATACTTCCTATAATAATTCCAATAAAAAGAACGCTGATCCTGACCAGCAAAAATCTAATAATTCTGATGCAGATTCTAACAAAGATAATTCTAGTCAGGATGATTCTGCAAAATCCTCATCTGATAAGGATAAAGAGCAGTCCAAGAAGTCCAGCTCATCAAACAAGAAGTCAGATGATCAATCAAGTTCTTCATCTTCTTCAAGCGATCACCAGCAGGAACAATCATCCAGCAGCCAATCCAGCGCGGCTTCATCAAGCAACGATCAATCATCTGCCGTAAGTTCCAGCTCTGCTGCTGATGATAACAAGTAAGCAAACGAAAAAGGAGCCAATTTGTGGCTCCTTTTGTTTGTGCTCACTGTATTCACAGTATATACTTAAATAATAAAATATTTTTAGCATAAGGAAGGCTTATTATGATAGTCAAGGCTAGAAAACAAGGAAATTCAATAGTGCTTACCATTCCAAGTACTATCAAAGTTCCACTTAATACAGAATTCTCTGTTGATGTAAATAAAAACGGTGATATTGTATACAAAAGAATTGCTAAAAACAATTATGATTTATGGTCAGACCCCGCTTATGACGATTATGATTATGATACTGAAATAAAGCGAGAATACCAAGAATTAGGATACAATCCTAGAGAAGTCAAACCTGTCGGAAAGGAACTAGCAAATGAGAAGGATTGATGTCCATCAAGGTGACATAATAATGATCGATGCTGAACCACATGCTGGTCACGAAATGGGTGGACATGATCCTGAAAAAGGAAATATTCGTAGACGCTATTTAGTAGTGAGCAGACATGCTTACACTAAAAAGTCTGGATTAGTAATAGGACTAGCAATTACTCATAACCATATTACAGATGATCCATTTAGATTCTATGTGCTAGATTATGCTAGTCACACAAATGGAGATGCATTATTATTTCAAATGCTATCGTATGATTTCATTGCCCGTCATGGAAAAATAATCGGCCACATAAAAGAATCAACAGAATTCGATAATTTACTCCAACAAGTAAGAAATATTTTTTCAAAAGAATAATTACTTAAATTATCATCCATCAACCAATCCAGCGCGGCTTCCTCAAGCAACGATCAATCATCTGCCGC
>SKEZ01000971.1_pt1 | contig 18082 bp, 14 predicted proteins | sample 4843881 | NCBI WGS metagenome assembly SKEZ01 (sample SAMN11008796, study PRJNA524170) | human gut metagenome | isolation source: fecal sample from pouch patient p1, p46 | place: Israel: Tel-Aviv | reverse complement strand
CATGAGCGAACATGTGGAGCATGGGTTTGGGCCGGTGTGGGATGGTGAGTCCCGGGCTTTGATTTTGGGATCGATGCCGAGTCCGAAATCCCGAGCGGCGGCGTTTTACTATATGCATCCGCAGAACCGGTTTTGGCCGGTGATGCAGGCGCTGTTTGCCAACTCCGCTGATCCTACTGACGCTGTCGGTGATTTACCTGAGTCCCGTCGTGCGTTTGCTCTGCGCCACCACATTGCGTTATGGGATGTCATTGCTTCTTGCGATATCACCGGAGCCAGCGATGCCAGCATCCGCAATGCCGTGCCCAACGACTTGGCACCAATCTTGCGCGGCGCTCCAATCGCCCACATCTTCGCAACCGGCGCGAAATCAGCGCAACTTTACCGCAAACTTATCGAGCCGCGCCTGACCGAAGCCGGCATCGCCATCGGTATGACCCAACTGCCCTCCACCAGCCCGGCCAACGCCTCAATGCGTTTGCCGGACCTTATCACCGCCTATCGCGAAGCTTTTCAAAAGGCAAACGTACTAGAGAATGCGTATTGGAAAAACTAAAAGTAGATACCTAAAAGTATGGCGAAACCATCAATCTCGGACGGCAAACCCAGCATCACGAATCCTATCTTGCATCTCATTGGCAATAGCAATACAGCGCGTCCGCGGAATACCAGCCTTCACACCAACACCAGTCAAATCCGCAACAGTGACGCTCTTTTCCCTTCCGTTCACCGAAGTCGCTTCCAAGCCCAGCCAGCTGGAGAACAACATGAAGGCCGCCGGCTTCAAGATTCCGGCCGATGCGATGGCCGAGATCGACAAGATCACTGGCTTCCACCGCTTTGAGCGTCACGTGGGTTGACGAATCTGAGACTTCCTCCAACGGGAGCGATTGTTAAGCGCCGAAATCGGTATCGCCTTGGGCCTCGGCCTGAGCGATGGCGGTTTCGGCGTTTTTTGCTGCCTGCTCGATGACTTGGCCGTAACCGGTCAGAGCCGCGAACGGCATGAATTGGGCAGCCCGCTGGCGGCGAGACATGTGTGGATGCTTGCGCGACTGGTGATGGGGCAGGTTGATGATGTCGTCGTATGCGCGAGTTTCTTGCAAGGTCATGCGCGATGACCTCCAATCTGACGGTTGCGAGCCTGACCGGTGGCACCGTCTTCCATATCCATGGCTTTGATGACGGCGTTGCGGCCGAATTTACGTTTCACATCCAGCAACGCACGCTGGATATCATGCTCTCGAGCCAACGTCTGTGCGGCGGCATCGTCCCCACAAGCCGGCATACGCCCGCTTCCGTCGCCACCGGATTCCGTGCTATCACAGTCATATCGCATATCGCCATCATCACCGAACAAATCAAGCTGCTCATAGCGTTTGCCCGCCGCCAGTTCTTTGGGCGTGGCCACATCATCGGCAACAACTGTGAGTCGACGCACCAGCAACCGCGCATCCACAATACGCTCGTACAGCATGGTCATCGCCTCGCGAATACGTGCGGCAGACGACGTAAAATCACCCAATCCAATCGACCCCACGGCCGACTTAGGCACCCGACGACCGAAACGGTCAACGGTCACCGGCCCTTGATAGGTCTTTGCCGCGCGTTCGGCGGCACGCCTCATCGCCCGGTCTGCGCATGAATCAAGCTTCGAAGCATCGAGACTGCCAATGTCATAGCCGACCGCCAGTGTCAGCCGATTCGCCATCACCCCCTTATCGACCAGATCGAGGGCCAGCGCATCAGCCATCTCCTTGGTGATCAGCCGGGCCGTGGCATAGTCGGCGGGGCCGGTGAGCACCTGCCCACTGCTAATGCTGTGCGCACCTGGCTCATAGGATCGGATATCCGCGATTTCGCACGGCTCCCAGCCCCACGCATGGTCGATGAGCAGTTCGGCATTGACACCGAACATGCGATACAGCAGGTCTTCGTTGTAGTAATCCGAAGCACGACCCACCGAGCATCGGGCGATATCGCCCATGGTCATCAGTCCGGCATGCTCGAGCTTCTTGGCATAGCCGCGCCCAACCCGCCAAAAATCGGTGAGCGGACGATGATCCCAAAGCAGCCGACGATATGACATTTCATTCAGTTCGGCCACGCGCACGCCGTCCTTGTCGGCGGGCATGTGCTTGGCGACGATATCCATGGCGACTTTGGCCAGATACATGTTGGAGCCGATGCCGGCAGTGGCGGTGATGCCGGTTTTGGTGAGGATTTCGCGCACGATGGTTCGCGCCATCGCATGCGGCCCCATACCCAGCGAGCGCAGATATGGCGTGGCGTCGATGAACACCTCGTCAATCGAGTAGACATGGATGTGCTCGGGTGCGGCGTATTTGAGGTAGATGCCATATATTTGCCCGCTGATTTCCAGATAGTGCGCCATGCGCGGCTTGGCGATGACCATCGAGGCTTTGAGCCCCGGCGAGCGTTCCAGGTCGCACGCATCGCAGGACTCCCCGATTAATCGGCCGCCGGGAGCATGGACCGCGCGCTCGATGTTGACTCCATTCAGGCGCTGTTTTACCTCAAACAGCCGCGCACGGCCAGGAATGCCATAGTTCTTCAGCGAGGGTGAGACCGCCAAACATATTGTCTTATCGGTGCGGGTTTCATCGGCCACCACCAGATGCGTGGTCAACGGGTCGAGCCCACGAGCCACGCACTCCACCGAGGCATAGAAGGACTTGAGATCAATGGCAATATAGGTATGCTCGCGTTGCGTCGATACCGTTCCGCTGCCCATCGCCATCACCTCCTTACCACCGCTGGCCCGACCAGCATATCAACACAGTCGAACATTTGTTCGATGCAACATGCCTGTTCGAAGCTGCCGAAGTCGACGCACGCAACGCGCCCAAGCACGCTCTTCACCCACGCCACACGCGCAGCGGCGGAGCAGCGGCATGCATGCGTACCATGGGGAATATGAAGAAAAGCATTACAGCAGACAGCGATTTTGCAGCGTGGGCGGCAGCCCGATCCCAGAAGACGAATCGATCACTGGCAGGAGCCCGACTCGCGATTCCGGAGCCACAGAAGCATGCCGAAATCAAGTCTCAGGCCCAGCAATGGGGCATGACCGTCGAAGATGCCACGATGACCGACGGGCACAGCGAGGAATTCCTATGCGACGGCACACAAAGCATCGATTCCATCACCGATATGCGCAAGGCAAGCGGACTGGAGGCAATGGAGTACGCGGAACAGCACATGCCGGTATTACGCGACACCATGGATAGCCTCACCACTCGCGTCGATTTCTCAGGCATTCGTATTGCCGTCTGTCTGATACTGGAGCCAAAGACCGCGATTCTGCTGCGCAAGCTTAAGGCCGCCGGCGCAATCGTCGGCGTATATTGCGGCCCGGATTCCACGGATCCCCGAGTGGCGGAACAGCTGCGCCGGGAAGGAATCACGGTCGAATCCAGCCGAGACTGGACCGCGGAACAGGCGCACGAGGCGGCCCTGCACCTGCTGGACGAAATACAGCCGGACATCATCATCGACGATGGCGCCAGCTTCGCCCGCCTCGCCTCGCTCGAACGCCCCGAACTCACGGCGAATCTCATTGGAGTGGCCGAGGAAACGACCAGTGGCGTACGCGCGTTCCAGCAGATGCAGGAAGCGGGAGCCCTCACCTACCCGGTCGTAGCCGTTAACGACAGTGTGCTGAAAACCGGATTCGACAACGCCCACGGCACTGGGGAGACATGCGTGACCACCATGCAGCGCATTCTCGGCGAGCATGCATTCGACGGTAAGAACGTCACCGTCATCGGCTACGGCCCGGTCGGCCAAGGCTTCGCACGGCGCATTCGCGCGCTTGGCGCCGAAGTCACCATCTGCGATATCGATCCAGTGGCTTCACTCAAAGCGGTGTTCGACGGCTTCGCCGCACAAGACATTGACGAGGCACTCCCTTGCGCGGATATGGTGGTGTCCGCCACTGGCGTGAGACATACGGTCACACTTGAGCACATGCGCGCAATGCACGAGGGCGCGGCGCTCGCAGTGATCGGCGGCATCGCCAACGAAATCGCCTTGGACGAGGTAAGCGACTTCACCCCACAGGTCAACAGGGACACCGTGCAACTCAATGTTCCCAACGGACCAACGCTCACGCTAATCGCCGACGGCGATGGCGTGAACTACACGGTGGGAGGCGGCAATCCAATCGAGATCATGGATCTGAGCTTCGCCGTACAGGCCAGCGCCGTCGCATATCTTCTGGAACATCGAGGCACACTGGATCACACGCTTATCAGACTTGACGCAGCGACCGACCAGCGCATCGCCGCCAGCGCGCTCAAGGCGCGCGGATACCGAGCCAGCCATGCCGTGGAGGACAACGGCTACAATTGGCGACTGACCAGATTCGCGGAAAACGACCGAGAGAACGCCGACCGATAGCCATAGACACGGCACCGAACACAACGCAGCGAGGAGAATATGACCGACAACACCTGGCCGACCGTCGATACCGAGCTTATCGATGATGTGACACTGTATTCCGCCAAACTCATCATCCCCGTGACGGGCCCCGTCATCATCGATGGCGCAGTTGCCATACATGGCGACCGCGTGGTTCATGTAGGTAAACGCCGCTGGGTGCTGAAGGCGCTGAAGCAGGAAATGACGGCTCACGGCACCATCCATGAACGGCATTGGGATGGGGTGCTCACCCCCGGATTGATCAACGCGCACACTCATCTGCAGTACAGCGGCATGGTGCAGGTCGGGCAAGGCACCTACGATCGGTTCCGCGCCTGGGAACTGGCATTCAACGAGGTGTACGCCGAGGCGCAGAAGACCCAGCCATGGAAGCAGTGGGCCGAGGACGGCGCTCGCCAGATGGTCGAATCGGGAACGACGGCCGCCGCAGACATCGTCACCGATTTGGACGCCGCCGGCGCGCTGGCTTCGCAGGGCATGCACGGCATCGCTTATTGGGAGGTAATGGGCTGGCACAACGCCGAATGGATGGAAAAGGGCCGCACTGAGCTCATCCGGCAGTTGCGCCGGATGAACGAGGAGCAGCTGCCAAACCTCGGCATCAGCCCGCATGCTCCGTATACGCTGGAGTCCGAACCGTTCGTTGATCTTCCAGACATTGCTCGTCAGCTGAACATGCGACTGCATATCCATCTGGCGGAGACCCCGCTCGAGGCCGGCACTTATCCGCCGGTGCTCACCACTTATTCGGCGGCCGACTGGAGTGACCACGATTGGGAAAGCTACCGGCAGCTCAAGGAAGTGGGCAAAGGCGCCTCCGCCATCCAGTTCGTCGATCAGCTTGGCTCGCTTGGACCGGATGTGCACATTGCACACGGCGTGTGGGCCAATGGCGAGGATCGGCGTATTCTACGTCAGCGCGGCGTGGGCGTGGCCTTGTGCCCCCGATCGAATCGCATTACCAACACCGGCAAAGATGCACCGGTGCGCGAATACCTCGAGGAAGGCAATCTGGTAAGCGTGGGCACCGATTCGCTCTCCAGCACGCCGACCCTCGATCTGCTTGATGATGTGTCGATGCTTTACGACCTGGCCCGCGAACAAGGCTATGCCAGCGACGATCTGACACATCGCCTGATTCGTATGATGACGCTGGGCGGCGCCGCCTCCATGGGCATGCACGTGGGCCGCAACCGCATTGGACAAATCAACGCGGGCGCATTGGCTGATTTCGCGTTCTTCGACATCCCCGTCGACACATCATCTCCGGCCGGCATCGAAGAAACGCTGGAAACACTGGTGAGGCACGGCGCAGGCACGAACCGAGCCACGGTGATATCCGGGCGCGAAGCCTACAACAACGCCTGGTGACACCGCTGACCTGACCTGATATCAAGAAGCCAAAAACCAGCAAACCCGCCAAGAACAGGAGATCTCATTATGAGCGTCGCTTTGCAAGACATGAGTCCATACGCCCGGTCCATAGTGGAACGCCTTGGACTGGAAACCCACCCCGAAGGCGGCTGGTACACGCGTGACTGGCAATCCCCGCACACGGATGAGGCCTCAAGCCGACCGCTATCGTCACTGATTTACTTCCTGCTGCCCGAGGGAGATGCCAGCGCCTGGCATAAGGTCGATGCGGATGAGGTCTGGCTGTGGCATGGCCCGGCATCGGTCAAACTGGAGCTCGGCGGCAGCGACGAGACTCCGGAATCCGACGAATCCAAGCGAACCGTAATCACCTTGGGTTCCGGCATCACCACCGATCAGGCCGACGTAACCGTATCGGGACATGCGGTCGTACCGGCTGGCGTCTGGCAGCGCACAGTGCCAGGCCAGGGCGATGCGCTGGTCTCCTGTGTGGTCAGTCCGGGATTCGTATTCGACGGCTTCACACTCGAACAGTGAACGCCATTTCGCTCTGCGCCAATATGAGATATCCGTCCGCTTACGCACCAGATTGCGCGGCTCTAGTCGGCCATAAGCAATGGCGATAGCCAGCATCCGAAAATATCGATGTTTTGTAACCCAATAGCCATACAATTGGCGCGAATGCATCAAGCACGGTTTGAACCGTGTGCATGACGAACACTTGAGGAGAGGAAACCCATGTTCAATAAGCGACACATCGTCCGTACCATTGCGGCCACCGTCAGCATCCTGGCTCTGTCGTTCACCGCAGCCTGCGGTTCCGGCCAGTCCACCGCATCCAATTCCACCGATTCGGACGACATCACCCAGCAGACGTACAAGCCGGGCAAGCTGACCATCGCCACCGGACAGCCGGCCTACGAGCCGTGGGTTATGAACGACAAGCCGGAAAGCGGTGAGGGCTACGAGGCGGCCGTCGCCTACGCAGTGGCCGACAAGCTCGGTTTCAAGAAGAGCGACGTGGTGTGGACCCGCACCGCATTCGACACCGCCATCGCTCCCGGCGCCAAGGACTGGGATTTCAACATCCAGCAGTTCGGCATCACCGACGAGCGCAAGAAGGCCGTTGACTTCTCGTCCAGCTACTACAACGACAGCCAGTCCGTCGTGGTCAAGAAAGACAGCAAGTTCGCCAACGCCACCAAGGTATCCGATCTGAAGGATGCGACCGTGGGCGTCATGGTCGGCACCCTTGCCTACGACTACGCCAAGGCGAACATCAAGGACGACATCCAGACGTTCAATGATGATGCCGCACTGGCTCAGGCACTTGACGCCGGTCAGATCGACGTACTGGTCACCAGCACCGTGGAATGCGTGTACATGGTGCAGTCCGAGCAGGTCAAGGACTCCAAGGTGCTCGGCCGTCTGCCTGACTCCGAAGACAAGAGCGGCATGGGCATCGTGCTGCCGAAGGATTCCAAGCTGACTGCAGCCGTGACCAAGGCAGTGGATGACCTGAACGCCGACGGCACCATCAAGAAGCTTCAGGACAAGTGGCTGGCCGAGTACACCACCGACCTGACCGAACTGAAGAAGTAAGTGAAGTAGGCTTACATCATAAGGTCACAACACCTTGGCCGGGCGCTGCGGGAATTTTCCTGTGGCACCCGGCCATCCCGGCATTCAGGAAGCGAGCGACATTCATCACATGACCGCAGCACCAACCGAAACCAGGCAGCACAATGCCCCTGACGGACACGAGGTAAGTCAGGTCGAGCTCGAACGACGCCAATATCGTGTTCATCAGCAAATTCAATCGACGATTACCAGTCTGATCAGCACCATTGTGTTCGTGGTGGTCATCGTCATCGGCTTGAAGCTCTCCCCCGGCTGGCCACGAGTCAAGGAGACCTTCTTCTCCGGCGAATACTTCGTCAAATCGTTTCCCCATGTGCTTGACGGCCTATGGCTCAACATCCGCGTTCTGCTCGTCGCAGTGGTCGGCGTGGCGATTCTGAGCACGCTGATCGCGCTGGTGCGCACCAGCCGCTCCCCTATTCTGTTCCCGCTGCGTATCCTGGCATTGATCTACACGACTGTGATGCGCGGCGTGCCTATTATCGTCGTGCTGTATCTAATCGGTTTCGGCATTCCCGGCCTAGGCTTGTTCGGCCGTATCGATCCCTCGGTACTCGGCACCATTGCAGTGGTAATGGGATACAGCGCCTACGTCTCCGAGGTGCTGCGTGCCGGTTTTAACGACGTACATCCTTCTCAGCGAGCCTCGGCCCGCTCGTTGGGCCTGACCTCCGGCCAGACGACCCGACTGATCGTCATTCCTCAGGCATTGCGCAAAGTGGCGCCCGCACTGATGAATGACTTCATCTCCATGCAAAAGGACGTCGGCCTGATTTCCGTGCTGGGTGCGGTGGATGCCGTGCGCGCCGCACAGATCGACGTGGCCAGCACCTACAACTTCACGCCGTATGTGGTCGCCAGCCTGCTGTTCATCCTGATGAGCGTGCCGTTCATCCTGCTGAACGACTGGTACACGGAACGTCTGCGTAAGCGCGAACTCAGCGGAGGAACGGTATGAGCGAAATGACCAATATCACCACCGAGGCGAGTGACTCCCCCGTGAGCAACAAGACGGTGCTGCGTCTTGATGACGTGCGCAAATCCTTTGGAAACACGCAGGTGCTGCGTGGCATTTCCTTTGACATTCACCAACATGAGGTGGTGGCTTTGCTGGGGCCTTCCGGTTCAGGCAAATCCACATTGATGAAATGCGTCAACCTGCTTGAACAGGTCGATGACGGCCAGATTTGGCTGGGCAATACCGATATCACCGACCCGCGTGCCGACCAGGACAAGATTCGCGCACGTATCGGCGTGGTGTTCCAGCAGTTCAACCTCTTCCCCCACATGTCGGTGCTCAGGAACGTGACCCTTGCCGCAATCAAGGTTCACCACTGGAGCAAGGATCGCGCCGAAACCCGCGCTATGGAACTGCTTGAACGCATCGGCATGCGCGATAAAGCCAGTGCCTACCCCGATCAGCTCTCTGGCGGCCAGCAGCAGCGCGTGGCGATTGCGCGCGCACTGATGACCGACCCGGAACTGCTGCTGCTTGACGAGATCACATCCGCTCTTGATCCGATGCTGGTCGGCGAAGTGCTCAACATGGTTGCCGAGTTAAAGGCCCAAGGCACCACAATCCTCATGGCCACGCACGAAATGAGCTTCGCCCACGAAGCGGCCGACCGCATCGTACTGCTCCGTCACGGCGTCATCGCCGAGAACGGCACACCCGCTGAGGTGATGGACGAGTCGCAGGATCCCGAGACCATCGAGTTCTTCAGCCATTTCAGGCACTGAGACGAAGCCGAAAAACAAGCACCGGATTCATACGACGAAAGGCTCCGACGGATAATACCGTCGGAGCCTTTCAAATTGCGTTGACGAAAGTCAACCGATCACGTCACACCGACAATTCGGTATCACGCTTGAGCACAAAGTGGAGCACCAGGTAATGCGGCGGTGAACAGGTAAGAGGTATCCATGCTTCCAACCTACCCGTCGGCATCACCCCACACCACAACCACCCACCACAAACAGCGAAAGGCCAAAATCCTAAGCCACTATTCATACTTGACTGATCTGGTGCTTAAACCGCGTCCGCAAACCCCAACAAGTTCCACCACCCCACAACACGCGATGTAGCCGCCGATTGGTAGGGTTGATAGATAGTTAATCCCCTGTTTGAAAAGGAGCTTTGGCTTGTCGGCTGAACTCGAAGACATTCACGAGGAATGTGGCATCTTCGGCGTATGGGGCCACCCCGACGCCTCACGACTCACCTATTTTGGCCTGCACGCGCTGCAGCATCGCGGTCAGGAAGGTGCCGGCATCGTCTCCAACGATAACGGTCATCTCATCGGTCATCGCGGACTCGGCCTGCTCACCCAGGTGTTCGGCGATGAGCGCGAAATCGAACGACTGAAGGGCAATTGCGCCATCGGCCACGTGCGTTACGCAACGGCCGGCTCGGGCACCACAGACAACATCCAGCCGTTCATCTTCCGCTTCCATGACGGCGACGTGGCTCTGTGCCATAACGGCAACCTGACGAACTGCCCGTCACTGCGCCGCAAGCTTGAAGACGAAGGCGCCATCTTCCATTCGAACTCCGACACCGAAGTGCTGATGCACTTGATTCGCCGTTCGATGCAGCGCACCTTTATGGACAAGCTCAAGGAAGCGCTCAACACGGTGCATGGCGGTTTCGCCTACCTGCTGATGACCGAAGACGCCATGATCGGCGCACTCGACCCGAACGGCTTCCGCCCGCTCTCCCTCGGCAAGATGAAGAACGGCGCCTACGTGCTCGCCTCCGAAACCTGCGCACTGGATGTCGTCGGCGCCGAGCTGGTGCGCAACATTCGCCCGGGTGAAATCGTGGTGGTCAACGATCACGGCTACAAGATCGTGCAGTACACCAACAACACGCAGCTGGCCATCTGCTCGATGGAGTACATCTACTTCGCCCGCCCGGATTCCGATATCTATGGCGTCAACGTGCACTCCGCCCGCAAGCGCATGGGCGCACGTCTCGCCGCCGAATCCCCGGTGGAGGCCGATATGGTTATCGGCGTGCCGAACTCCTCATTGTCCGCCGCATCCGGCTATGCGGAAGCAGCAGGCCTGCCCAACGAAATGGGTCTAATCAAAAACCAGTATGTGGCCCGCACCTTCATTCAGCCCACGCAAGAACTGCGCGAGCAGGGTGTGCGTATGAAGCTCTCTGCTGTGCGCAGCGTGGTTAAAGGCAAGCGCGTTATCGTCATCGATGATTCCATCGTGCGCGGCACCACGTCCAAGCGCATCGTGCAGCTGCTCAAGGAAGCCGGCGCCGCTGAAGTGCATATGCGCATCAGCTCCCCGCCGCTGAAGTACCCCTGCTTCTATGGCATCGATATCTCCACCACCAAGGAACTCATCGCAGCCAAGATGAGCGTGGAGGAAATCCGTGAATACATCGGCGCGGATTCCTTGGCCTACCTTTCGCTCGACGGTCTGGTCGAATCCATCGGACTGAACGCCGACGCCCCATACGGTGGCCTGTGCGTCGCCTACTTCAACGGCGACTACCCCACTGCGCTCGACGACTACGAGGCCGACTTCCTGAAGTCCCTCACGCCCGAGGACCGTGTGCGTCTGCCTGAATTCGCGCTGTACAAGAGCAAGTACATCGGCAACGAGTACAACACCGTGCAGCCGGATGCCGAATAGCTCACCACCAATCCACTCAATAACAATTCTTTGAACCAGAGGCGCTTGCCTCCCCTCAGTCGGCTTTGCCGACAGCTCCCCTCCAGAGGGGAGCCAAAATAAGTAGAAAGGCCAACCAAATGCCAAAAGCATATGAGAACGCCGGCGTGAGCGTCGAAGCCGGGTACGAAGTCGTCAAGCGCATCAAGTCGCACGTGGCCCGCACGAACCGCCCCGGCGTGGTCGGCGGCATCGGCGGCTTCGGCGGCCTGTTCGATCTGGCCTCCTTGGGCTACAAGGAGCCGGTTCTCATCTCCGGCACCGACGGCGTGGGCACCAAGCTCATGGTCGCCAAGCTGGCCAATAAGCACGACACCATCGGCATCGACTGCGTGGCCATGTGCGTCAACGACATCGCCGCCCAGGGCGCCGAGCCGTTGTTCTTCCTTGACTACATCGCCTGCGGCAAGAACGACCCGGCACTGCTTGAGCAGGTCGTGGCCGGTGTGGCCGACGGCTGTGTACAGGCCGGTTCCGCGCTGGTCGGCGGCGAAACCGCCGAAATGCCGGGCATGTACGACGAAGACGAATACGATCTCGCCGGATTCTCGGTCGGCGTTGCCGAAAAGTCCGCCATCGTGGACGGTTCCACCATCGCTGAAGGCGACGTGCTCATCGGCCTGCCCTCCACCGGCGTACACTCCAATGGCTTCTCCCTGGTGCGCAAGGCCCTGTTCGAGCAGGCCGGCTACACCGTGGACACCGAACTCGACGAGCTGGGCGGCGAAAAGCTCGGCGACGTGCTGCTCACCCCCACCAAGATCTACGTCAAGGCCCTCTCTCCCCTGTTCAAGGCGGGCGTGGTCAAGGGCGTGGCCCACATCACCGGCGGCGGCTTCATCGAGAACATCCCGCGCATGATTCCGGACGGCTTGGCCGCCGAAATCGAGCTCGGCACCTGGCCCGTGCTCCCGATCTTCGACGTGCTGGAGAAGGCTGGCAACATCGATCATAAGGAGATGTACAACATCTTCAACATGGGCATCGGCATGGTGCTGGCCATCGACCCCGCTCGCAAGGACGAGGCGCTGAAGCTGCTCGCCGACAACAACGAGCCCGCCTACGTGCTCGGCCAGATCGCAGCCGACACCACCGGCACGCAAATCGTACTGAAGTAACTCGCTTTCCGCAGGAAAGGAACAACATGGGTCAGAAAGTATTGGTTATCGGCTCCGGCGCGCGCGAGCACACCATTGCCTACACGCTGCTCAAGGCACCGAGCATCGACGAAGTCACCGTGGCTCCCGGCAACCCGGGCATGCTCAAGGACGGCATCCACACCACGCAGCTGAGCCAGTCGAATCACGCCGCACTTATCGAATTCGTGAAGAACAATGGTTATGACTGGGTGTTCGTAGGCCCGGAAGTCCCGCTGATCGAAGGCATCGTGGACGATTTCGCCGCCGCCGGCATCAAGGCGTTCGGCCCGTCCAAGGCCGCCGCCCAGATTGAAGGCTCCAAGGACTTCGCCAAGCAGCTCATGGACCGACACAACATCCCGACCGCCCAATACAAGACCTTCAGCGATCTCGAGATGGCGCAGGACTACGTACACGAGCACGGTGCCCCGATTGTCATCAAGGCCGACGGTCTGGCGGCAGGCAAGGGCGTGACCGTGGCCATGGACGAGCACACCGCCCAGCGCGCACTCGAAGACATCTTCATCGACCATCGCTTCGGCTCCGCCGGTGCCAAGGTCGTTATCGAGGACTTCCTGGACGGCCAGGAATTCTCCCTGATGAGCTTTGTCAACGGCACCGATTTCTGGCCGATGCCCATCTCCCAGGATCACAAGCGCGCCCACGATGGCGACGAGGGTCCGAACACCGGTGGCATGGGTGCCTACAGCCCGGTGCCGCAGATTCCGCAGTCCGTGGTCGACGAGGCCATCGAGAAAATCGTGCGCCCCACCGTCGAAGGCATGGCCGAGGAAGGTACGCCATTCACCGGTATCCTGTACGCCGGTCTGATCGCCACCGCCGACGGCCCGAAGGTCATCGAATTCAACGCCCGCTTCGGCGACCCGGAAACCGAAGTCGTGCTCCCGAAGCTCACCTCCGACCTCGGTGCCGGCATCTCCGCCATTCTCGACGGCGAAACCCCCGAATTCACCTGGGATGAGTCCAACGCCACCCTCGGCGTGGTCATCGCCTCCAACGGCTACCCGGAGAACGTCATCAAGGGTGCCCGTGTGCCCGAAATCGAAGTCGACGAGGATTCGCACGTCTACTACGCCGGCGTCGCCTCTGACGAGCACGGTAACCTTGTGGCCAACTCTGGCCGCGTGCTGCTCGTCGAAACCTCCGCTCCGGACATCAAGTCCGCCCAGGACAAGGTCTACGCAATCATCGACAAGCTCGAGCTGCGCGGACTGTTTTACCGCCACGACATCGGCTTCAAAGCCCTGAAGTAACAGAAGCGGCGCATCTGCTGCATATTTTTGGCCTGGCAGACATGTCAATCGATTGACGTGGCTACCGGGCCAGATTTTTCTGTCCCGGTAGCCGATTTCGGCTCTTTTTCGCAAACCAGGACAGCTGAACCCCTCGAATATAGGAATATTTGAAATTCCCTTCCATACGAAACCGCACTATTCCGCCATTTTCGTAATACGCGGACGATACTTCCGGCGTCAGTTTTGTCCCGGTAAGCAAAAATGACCCGAAATCAAATACTAGGACAGAAAAATCTGGCCCGGTACACGAATCAATCGATTGACGTAATTACCGGGACAGCGAACGTCACTATGACAACGCCATCACCCAATATCAGCGAGCGATATCACGCTAGCTGAATTTGGCGATGATGTCGAACAGTTTGGCCTTGGCTTCATTGAAGGGCGGGTACACGAGGCGCAGAGTGTCGGGGAACTGCGGCTTGGTAACCACGGTTTTGACGTGGCTGAAGGTGAGGAAGCCTGCTTTGCCGTGGTAGGTGCCGATGCCGGACGCGCCCACGCCACCGAACGGCAACCGGCTGGACAGCAGATGGCCCAACGGCAGCGAATATCCCAAGGCTCCGGAGCTGGTCTGACGTTCGAAAGTCAGCCGAACCTCGTGATCGCGCGAGAACACATATGCAGCCAACGGCCGGGACCGCTTGTTGATGAATCGGATTGCGGACTCGGCATCCTCGACCACCAGAATCGGCAGAATCGGCCCGAAAATCTCCTCCTTCATTACTGGCGCATCTGGCGACGTACCGTACAGCACGGTAGGCGCGATATACCGGGCGGCACGATCGACCTTGCCGCCGCAAACGATTCGACCGGCCAGGTCGAACACGCCGGGCACCTTGTGAATCTCGCTCGGCTCAACAGCGGCCGAGGCAGTCGCACCATCATCAGCGGCTGCCATATTCGAACCGGCCGTCGGCTTCGCCGCATTGTTCGCGCTGCCGGCCATCTCCCCCGCGCCACCGCGCCCAGTAGTCACGGCATTGAAGCGCCGCCCAACCATATCCATGGCCGCGCCTACCGCCGATGCCACCTGCACCAGCGGCGAGCTCGGCTCCTCAGGCGGCACGGTGCCGACCGGCAATAGCTTGCACAGTCGTTCAAAATGACGATCGTTGATAATACGACCAAAATCAGGCGAGGCCTTCGGATCTTCGCCATAGAATTCGGTGATGGCTACGGCGATGCGCTCGGCCAGAGCCTCGGCCACATCCGGCGTGGCGAGCACATAGTCGGGTGCCACGCAAGTCTGCCCGGCATTGGTGAATTTGCCCCACGCAATGCGGCGTGCAGCCACATTGATGTCCGCAGTGCGATCCACAAAGCATGGCGACTTGCCGCCGAGTTCCAGCGTGACCGGCGTCAGATGCTCGGCCGCCGCGCGCATGACGATTTTGCCGACGTGGCCGCCACCGGTATAGAAGATGTGGTTGAACGGGCATTTCAGCAGTTCGCCGGTTTCCTTGGGCCCGCCTTCGACCACGCGCACGGCCTCGGAGTCAAGGTATTGCGGCACCAACTCAGCAAGGAGCTTGGACGTATTCGGTGAAAGCTCGGACGGTTTCAAGCAGACGGCGTTACCGGCAGCGAGCGCATCAGCCATTGGTTCCAAGGCCAGCAGCACCGGATAATTCCACGGTGAAATGATGAGCACCACGCCTTTGGGCTCGGCAATTGTCCATCCGGCAGCCGGCTGCAACATCCAATGCATCGCTTTGGGATGCCGGGCGGTCCAAAGGCTCAGACGATTGCGCACGAACTGTGCTTCGCCAGCCACCAGGTTCAGTTCCATGAGCACGGTTTCAGCCGCGGGCTTGCCCAAGTCAGCCATAGCCGAGGAGACAAAGGCATCACGGTTCTCCGTAACCAGACGGCGTAGTGCGTTCAGCTGCGCGCGGCGCCATGCCAGCGGCCGGGTACGACCGGATTCGTAAGTCTTCTTCAGTTGTTCGAAAGTCTGGTTCGTCATGAAAGCACCCCCTGCTTTACGGCAGCGCTACTGCAATTTTGGACGGGCTACGCCCCGCGCCTTGCTGGCTCGTCTGTCGGCTCGCACGCTGCCTACAGACAGCCTACTAGGCTGTCTGTAGGCAGCGTCATAAAGTCCGTGTCTTTGAGGTAGTTTTTGCCGGCGGTGATGTCGTATTGGATGAGCTTGTAGTCGGCAAGCAACTGCTTGGTTTCCTTGTCGAAGTCATCGGTGGACATCGGGTTGCCGTTCTGATCAAGATAGATGTTCTGGCCTTCGGGGATACGATCCCAGCCTTGGATCTTGTTGACCACAGGCGGTTCCATGGCGGCGATCTTGGAATGCATTTCGGTCAGGAACGCCAGATACGGGCTGACCTTGGCGTTCATGTGATCGGCGGCCTGCGCCACGAAGAAGTTCGGCGAGGAGTAGGCTGCATCGCTTGCCTTATTGCCTTGGGAGCTGGAAGCCTTATTCGACCAGATGAAGTAATCGGTCAGGTGCAGGGCCAAGGAGTTGTTGTCATCCTCGCTGGCGGACGAGTAGATGCCCGGCAAGTGGTCGCCATAGAACACCACGGTGACGGGCTTATCCAGCGCATCCAGTTCATTCAGGAACTCCTGAGTGGCCTGATCGGTAATCTCCACACCCTTTTGATAGGTCTCAATCGACTGCTGTTCATCATCACCCAGCGGCGTACCCGTGGTGGATTCGGCGGTGTAGTCGTTATTCTCATACCACTCGTGGTAGGGCATGTGATTCTGCATGGTAATGATCTGAATGAACTTGTTCGTCTTGCCGGACTTGATGCCTTCCAACGCAGAATCATAGGAAGACTTATCAGAGACGTACGGCGACTCGTCGATCTTGTCCTGATACTTGATCACGTCCGGACCGGTCAACGTGTAGAAGTGCGAGAAGCCGAACTTCTTGTAGTTCGTGGCACGCGAGTACATGCTGGATTCGTACGGGTGGTAGCCGAGCGAGTTGACGGGCGCGCCCCACAGCTGGTTGATGGTGGGAGTCCAATGCTGGCTCGGGACCAGCTGCTGGTACGGGCTGGACAGGGAGGACTCGAAATTGGCCATGCTCAGGCCGGAAAGTCCCATGTATTCGAGATTGGCCGTACCTCCGCCGTAGCCGGAGGAGAGCATCAGGCCGGAGGTGGTGCCCGCCTTGATCTTGCGGATGTTGGGCATCGAATCCTTATTGGTCTTCAGTCCCGGCACGCGGCTCGGGTCAGAGAAGGATTCGGACAACACGTACACCACTGTCGAATCAGTGAGGTTGTTGGTGCGGGAGGCGTTGATTGTCTCCGCTTCCTTCTGATAGCGAGCGGCGACCTTCTTCATGGTCTCCTCGGAGTAGTTGCTCGGCTTGTCCATGATCTTCGGGTTGAGCTGGCGGGTGAAGGCCACGAGCGGACCATTGCGCTGCGCGTCATACACGGAATCCCACATGGATGGCGTGTCTCCCAAGGCGCGGGAGAACTTGTTGGCCAGCGAATCGGTGGTGCTCACATGAATGCAGTACAACGCGAACACCAGAATCGGCAGCAGCAGAAGAATCAGACGGGAGGTGAGGTTCAGGCTCAGGTTATCCGTACGAATCATGCGACCTTTGCGCCCATCGAAATGACGCAGCACCAGAATCAGCGCGAGCAGTACGGCGAACGCGCCGAGTGCCACGAGGATGGTCACATGCGCACCGGCCGGAATGAAGGTGAGCATGTTGCCGGTGTTCGAGCCAAGGAAGCCTAGATCGGCGGGCAGAATGGCCTCGTAACGGATCTCGACCTTGAAATGTTCGATGGCGGCCACGATGATTCCGACCGCGAGAATCACGATGCTTGCCGTCCAGAACCGGTTGAACAGCATCAGCAACATGAGGTACAGCAACGCGACAAGTATCACGTTGAGCACGAATACGAAATTGCCGTCGGTCCACATCTTGCTCACGAAGCCGAATCCGACGATCGGACTGGACAGCTGCACACGGGTGGAGCTGGACGAAACGCCCACTTCGAGCGCCGTCACGACAATGATGTCGAAGATAACGAAGAGCACGCCGTACACCCAGCCGGGGAAGGGCTTGTGGGGGTGTTGGGGCGTGACTTCATTGGCTTCGACCTTTTTGGCCCAAAGCTTGAAATGGGGTTTCACTGTGGTGGTATTACTAGTGTTCTCGCTCATTCGCCTGTTTCCGTATGTGACTTTTCAAGGGCATATTGTTGCCGCTGAACCTTGGAAAATCCATAGTTCCACTATTTTTCTTACCGTTTCCTAACTATTCACCCTAACGCAAAGGGTGCCTCGGGACATCCCCGAAGCACCCTGATATATAAGGAGCCTATCCCTGATAGCGAAGTGTTCTGTTCTCCCCTAGACAACGCCTCGCTATCTGACTTGATTATTCCCCTTATCGCTGTTGCGGATTGACGGCTACTGCCGCATTACTTCACGGCGGCGGCGAACTGGTCGACCAGT
>SKEZ01000952.1_pt1 | contig 18358 bp, 16 predicted proteins | sample 4843881 | NCBI WGS metagenome assembly SKEZ01 (sample SAMN11008796, study PRJNA524170) | human gut metagenome | isolation source: fecal sample from pouch patient p1, p46 | place: Israel: Tel-Aviv | reverse complement strand
ATAACTACAACTTTTCTATAAAGTTATAGATATAATACAAAATACATTAATTATGTGAACATAATTAATGTATTTTGTAGAACGAGATAATCCCAAGAGTTTAAAGAAACTAGATCGAGATGAATTAATTTTATTGAGAAAAGAGCAATGTAAATAAGACCTATCATCATTTTTATGATGGGTTTAATCAAATCTAGTTTGAATAGAATATATTCTTTATAAGACCTCTTATTTTTGTAAGAGGTCTTTTTTTGTGAACTTTAGATGAAAATTTTAGGCGTGTGTTGATAGAGTATGTAAACAAAGTATAAAATAAATTAATATGAGTTGATTTTTAGGAGAGGGAATGTCTATGGGTTATATAAGTAATTCGAAATCTAGTATAAGTGGATTGGATCAAGCATTAGGTAATATTAATAATAATATTATAATTACTAATGATAATGTATTAGCTGCGTCCGATACTATACGTTCAGCACATGATGAACTATTAGCTGTTGCGAAGAGACTAGATGAGTTTGTATTTTATCAAATACGACAAAATAGATTGGCACAGGCTAGAACGGAGTTAATTAAAATTCGGCAGGAACTAGAGAAACAATTTGGACATTATGACTCTGTTCGTCGTACGACACAGGGGATTCTTCAATCTAATGATATTGGATTAGTTAGAAAGAATACTATTGAGACTGCTACTGAAGAGTTGATGATTCAAACACCTGGATATTGGCTGGCGCCGTGTTTAGTTGCACTATCTGCTTGGATTACAAATAAAAAAGAGCTTGCTGACAAAGCTTTAAAAGAAGCGTTGCATCGTGATGAGAAAAAGACATCTTTGTTTTTCTTGTTGGTTTGTCGCCGTGCAAATAGAAATATAGCGACCTTAAAATGGTTGGATAAATATCTTAATTTACAAGATGCGGAGGCAGTTGATAAAGAAACTATTATCATTTTGGATGCTTATGCTAATGGTGTGTTTTCAACTGACAGTGAAAGTATAGTAAAAGATAAGATATTACAATGGATTTCATATTTACAAGCTCAGCCAAGCTATCAAGAAGCACAATTGAAGTATTGGCGGATAGCATTAATTGAATCTGGGACTAATAATGTTAAGTTTTCAGATTTTGAATACTTGAGTAAGTATTGTCCGACATGGGAGGAATGGGCGTTTATTTTAAGTACAGCTCGTTGTCATGAAGCGATTTATAACCATTTTAAAAGAGCTTTAGAGAAGCCAATTCAGCCAATGGATTTAGTTAAGCGGTTGGATAAAGTATTAGAACAATTGGTATCTAATTATGATAAAGAGGAGTTGTCATTACGCAAAGATGAGGCCTATGAATCCCTTATTATTAAACATAAGGGAAATGAAGAGGCCGCAAATAAAGAAATGGAAATTGAGGCTATTAATCTTGCTCCTACTAGGGATTTAGCATCTATCCTTTCTGAAATGGCATTAAAGCCAGAATTAACACAATCATCTCCGGCAGCTCAAAAGCTTGCAATTGCATTATCAAAAGATTATATTCTGACTGCTTATTCTCAAGTTGTAAATAAATGTCGTAAACATATACCAACAAGCATCCCATTACAAATAGATGGTTTTAGTGCTACCACTCAAGATGGTAGTAATGAATTAGAGGTAATTGCAGAGTTTAATGCTTATTTGAATAAGTTGATGGAAAAAGATTTAGAGCCGATAGCGCTTAGTCTTTTAGATAAGTTTTCAGTAATAGGTGGCGGTACACTTATACTTATTTGCTTAGTTATGATTGTTACAGGTAGTTACTTAATGGGCTTTACTGTGGCTATTTTGGGAATTTATATGATTGTTGCTTTTTTATCAAAAAATAAAAGTGTAAATGCCGCACGTAATAAAGTAGTTAACGATTACGAATTGCGTAGCAAAAAAGGATCAATTATTATTCAAAATTTTATGGCTGAAGTGGTCGATTATTTTGATGAATTCTATACCCGAGATAAAGAGGTTAATAAGGTACAAGAATTACTTGAGTTGGTTACACCTGAACAATATATTCAAAAAAATGCAGATATGAAATCCCGTGCGGTTAAGTTATAGGAGTTATGTATGAATCCAGCTGATAAAATTGCCTTTTTGAAGTCGCTTTCAAAAGCTGCAATAACTAATAATGAAATAGAGAAGCCTAGTATAAAAGCATTGCCAACATTAGATACGGTAGAACCAAAGATACAGCCTAAGCGAGAAAGCTATGTATCATCTATTTTAGAGAGTACTGCTGAGTCTATAGAACAAAGCTTGCAAGTGGATGCAGTAAAGTTGGAAAAAATGACATCGACAGTCTTAGAGGCATCTATGTTGGCAGATGGTCTAGCAGAATGGGATATTGAGCCACCTATTAATTTAGTAAAGCGTAGAGGGTAATTATGGAAAGTAATCCAACAACCTATGCAGAGTGGGTAGTATTACTTAATCAAATCAAAGAGGGACCTTGTGATATTGAATTATTAAGTCGTGCTAGAAATGGTAGTTATACTAATCAAACATCGGCGCTTCAACGCTGGTTAAAGAGGTATAAGGATGTAGTTGATATACGAATTAAGACAGCTCATCAGCAATTTAGCCTTAGCTATGGAAAGTCGAATGGACATGAGGCAGCTATGGTTTCTTCGTTACTTGCACTTCGTCGTGAATATCAGTTCCTAATTGATATTTGTAGCATTCCAGCAATGCCTGAACGAGAACGTAAAGCATTTCTTGAAAAAATAATTGATATTGCCAATAAAACTCAAAAAACATTAGAGCATAATGCATCCATAGATTTATATGGAAAATATAAATCTATAGTTCAGCAAAATGGTGTTAATAAACTAAGGAGATCTATTGATAATGAGCAATAGTATAGAAGCAAAAGCCTTGATAGAGCGATATCTAAAGGCTCGGATACCCTTTGTGGCGATAAACTCTATTGAGCGTGCTGGGGTATTGGGGATATTAAAAGATATTGCGGTAGATTTATCATTGCCTGTTTATGTCCATACCTTATCTCGGGGGCTTTTTGATATCACGACAGATCGGATTATTAACGAAGACAAATCCGTATATAGCGCTATTGAATTTATGTCCGATCAAATGATGAGACGACAAAATTTAACCATATTATTTACTGAGGTTCCGGATTTATCTGGTGCATCTAGTGATGCAAAGCGCTTTAAGGATCTTGTGACACTTGCCAATGAAATGGGTGGCACAATCATGGTTCTTACTAATGATGCTGTATGGAGTCAATTACAGCGATTAGGTCTTATTGTAAAAGTGGATCTGCCTAATGAAGATGAAATGTATGATATTTTAAAAGAGTACATTGATAGTTATAGAACGTTGATTCCTATTGAATGGACTGATTCAGATGTTCGTGAGGTAGCATCTATATTGGCTGGTGTTACTCGCATTGAGGCAGAGAATGTAATTGCAGCATTAATTGCAAATAATCAGATTTTAAAAACGGATATTGATGAAGTTAGAAATTCAAAAAATCGTTTGTTCTCAAATATTTCTGGTCTTGAAAAAATTGATGTAGATTCGTCTGCCGAATCTGTAGGAGGACTCTCGGGGTTACGAAGTTGGCTTAATGAAAAAAAGGTGCTTTTTACATCTGAGAAAAGACAAATATTAAAAGAAAAAGGGTTAAGATCGCCGCGTGGAATTTTGCTTGTTGGTGTTCCAGGTTGTGGTAAATCTTTATCAGCAAAATCTATTTCTGCTAATTGGAAATTGCCATTATATCGACTTGATTTTGCTACGGTTCAAGGTTCTTATGTTGGACAAACTGAACAACAATTACGAGATGCATTATTAACAGCAGAAAATGTATCGCCTTGTATTTTATGGATTGATGAAATTGAAAAAGGATTATCAGGTGCAGGTTCTAAAAATGATGGTGGCGTATCTACACGCATGGTAGGGCAATTTTTATTCTGGTTACAAGAGTGTAAAAAGCAGGTGTTTGTTGTGGCTACTGCAAATGATGTATCTATGTTGCCTTCAGAACTTTTACGCAGAGGTCGCTTTGATGAATTATTCTTTGTAGATTTACCAACTGTAGATGAGCGGAAAGAAATTATTTCAATGTATTTAAAAAACTATATGGATTATAGTATTGATCAATCTATTTTGAGTTCTTTAGCACTTGTTACTGAGGGGTTTACTGGAGCCGATTTAGAATCCACTATTCGAGATTTAGCATATAGATCGATTGCTAATTCAGAGTTTCAATTAACAGAAAGCACAATTAAAGATGCGTTTAATAATGTTGTGCCACTAAGTCAGACAAGTCCAGAGAAAATTGAGTCAATTCGAGCATGGGGGCGTGAACGAGCTGTACCGGCTTCTGGTAAACCAATTGGTGAGGAGAAAATCACTATGGTTGAGGGGGCAAAGAAAATGCGCAAGATATTAATATAACTCTCTATATTATTATTAGTTGGTATATAACAACAAAAACTATGTCACTGTGTTTATAAAGGGTAAGTTATCCTAGGTTTTGTATGGTATTTTGGATTGGAGATAGGTATGGAGTTTGTAAAGAATTTTATTAGATTAGGTGTATGTGGTTTGTCTAAATCATATTATTGGAGAACATTTATTTGGGGTGCAATACCTATGATTTTGATATTAGGTATTTGTGCTCTTATGATAGGTGATTCTTCAAAGAATATGGATATTCTATTAGGTAAAGACTCTACGGCATCAATAGCTATGTATAGTGTGATGTTAATAGCTGTCATTATTGCATTACTCTGTTATCCTTTTGCGAAATATGTATGGGATTGTATCATGGAGTATTTGTTCCCAATAGAAAATAGACCAACCATTATTATTTTTTCTAAAACATTTTTGTGGATTTTTTGGTGGGTATTAGTTATTCGTTATTTCATACTTTTTAGTTTTTCAGTTTATATTGCACCATTTGTGTGGATTTATTTATATAGACAAAATAAAAAGTTAGTGTCCTTTGAAGATGCTAATAACTTTTGATAAAAAGATACTTAATCTATGAAATATTTGACAATTTCCCCGTTTGAGTCCTATAATTATCTATTATATGAATATTGCGTTGAAAAAGACGGCATGTCTCAGACGGATTTAGTAGAGACCAAACTCATGGGCTGAAAGGTTTGGAAATCTAGAGATTTGCGGATCACTTTGGAGCAAGCGGCAATGCCGCCGGTGAACACCGTTATATGTTTAAGTGGCTTTCACAATATGAGAGATGAGTTGCGTCTTATGTGTTACAATCATGTGCTAGCATGGTGTGACAATCGCAGAAATGGCGGTGGCGCTAGCTTTCACAAGTAACGAGAGTCAGTAGGGTGGTACCACGGATATGACGTCCGTCCCTTCGGGGGCGGGCGATTTTTTTATGTAAAAGGAGCACAGCATGGATTACGGTAAGACGTTACATTTGCCTGAAACAGAATTCCCAATGCGCGGCAATTTGCCTAAGCGCGAACCAGAAATCTTAAAATTCTGGGAAGATAACAAGATTTATCAAAAACGTTTGGAATTGCGTAAAGACGCAAAGCCATTCATTTTGCATGATGGTCCTCCATATGCGAACGGTAAATTGCATATCGGTCATGCCCTCAACAAAACGTTGAAGGATATCATCATGAAATACAAGACTATGACTGGTCATTATACTCGCTACATTCCTGGTTGGGATACGCACGGTTTGCCAATTGAGCATGCGGTTATTAAAAACACTGGTCTTAACCGTCATGAAATGGCTCCATTGGACTTGCGCAATAAATGTAAGGAATATGCATTAGAGTGCGTAGAAACACAAAAACAAGATTTCATTCGTTTTGGTGTGTTAGGCGAATGGGACCGTCCATACTTGACATTGCGTCCTGAGTTCGAAGTAAAACAACTTGGCATCTTCGGCGAAATGGCAAAACGCGGTCACATCTATAAAGGTCTTAAAACTGTATACTGGTGTACGCACTGCGAAACTGCATTGGCAGAGGCAGAAATCGAATATGCTGAGAAAAAATCCTTCTCCATTTACGTAAAATTCCCTTACGTATCCGAGAAAAAAGTTACATTGCCAGCTGGCGTAGATCCAAAACAAGCATACTCTGTTATTTGGACAACTACTCCTTGGACAATGCCTGCCAACGTAGCTATTTCCGTTAACCCTGAGCTTGAATATGGCTGGGTAAAAGTAGGCGACGAATACTACTTGATGGCTACTGAACTTGTTGACGCCGCTATGAAAGATATCGGTATCGAAGACTACGAAATCGTAAACCGCTTCTCTGGGGCAGATTTAGAATTAGCTGAATTTAAACATCCATTCGTAGAACGTACATCCACTGTATTGTGTGGCGACCATGTAACACTTGAAGCCGGTACTGGTTGCGTACATACAGCGCCTGCACACGGCGAAGACGACTTTAACATCGTTATGCGTTATAACAAGGAAGGAAAAACTGAACTTCCTATCGTATCCCTTGTAAATGAAACTGGTAACTACACGAAACAAGTAGATGACAACCGTTATGGCGATACTGAATTCCCATTGGCTGGCGTAGAAATTCACGATGCAGAAGTGCCTGTAATCAAAATCTTGGCACATAACAATGCATTACTTCACAAATCTAGTTTGCGCCACCAATACGCTCACTGCTGGCGTTGTAAAAATCCTGTTATCTATCGCGCTACAGAACAATGGTTCTCCTCTGTAGATGGGTACCGTCAACAAGCGCTTGATGCAATCGATAACCAAGTGCAATGGATTCCTAAATGGGGTCATGACCGTATCTTCAACATGGTGCGCGACCGTGGTGACTGGGTAATTTCTCGTCAACGTATTTGGGGCGTGCCAATTCCTATTTACTATTGTGAAAGCTGTGGCGAGCACATCATCAACGATGATACTATCAAAGCATTGCAAGAAAAAGTAGCCGTAGAAGGCTCCGATGCATGGTGGGCTCACAGTGCAAAAGAATTGTTGCCAGAAGGCTTCAAATGTCCTCATTGCGGTCATGATGAGTTCAAAAAAGAAACAGACATCATGGACGTATGGTTCGACTCCGGTTCCTCTTGGGCTGGCGTACTTGAAGTTAACGGCTTAGATGTACCATGTGCTATGTACCTTGAAGGTTCTGACCAACATCGCGGCTGGTTTAACTCTTCCTTGTTGACTGCAGTAGCCACAACAGGTAAAGCACCATATAACTCCGTATTGACTCACGGTTTCGTAGTGGACGGCGAAGGTCGCAAAATGTCCAAATCTGTAGGTAATACAGTAGCTCCTAGCGACATTATCGACGTATACGGCGCTGACGTTATGCGTTTGTGGGTATCTTCTGCGGATTACCAAGCAGACGTACGTTTGTCCAAAGACATCGTAAAACAATTATCCGAAGTATACCGTAAGATCCGTAATACATTCCGTTTCTTGCTCGGCAATTTGGATGACTTCAATCCAAACACCGATAAAGTGGCTTACGCAGATATGTCTGAATTTGATAAATGGGCATTATTGCGCTTAGAAGAAGTGCGTCAAAAGGTTACTGATGCGTACGAAAACTATGAATTCCACATGTTGTACCATGCAATTCATAACTTCTGTACTGTAGACTTGAGTTCCATCTACCTTGATGTAATGAAAGATACAATGTATGCTGAAAGCAAAGACAATGTAGCTCGTCGTTCTGCTCAAACAGCGATGTACGAAATCTTGAAAACATTGGTAGCCATGGTATCTCCAGTACTTTCTTTCACAGCGGAAGAAGTTTGGAAATACATGCCTAAAGAAGAGGGCATGCGCGAATCCGTTATGCTTCAAGATTGGCCACAAGGTCATCCAGAACATTTCAACCAAGAATTGGCTGACAAATGGAACCAATTATTAGACTTGCGTACATCCGTACAAAAAGCATTGGAACTTGCTCGTCAAGATAAAACAATCGGTCATCCATTAGATGCATCCGTTACAGTATATGCTGAAGGCGCTGCATTTGATGCATTGAACGCCCTTGGTGAAGAAGGCTTGGCTAAACTTGTTATCGTATCCGAAGCTCACATCGTGAACGGCGCTGCACCAGCAGAGGCAGTTAAAGACGAAGAAACCGGCATTGCCACAGTTGTTGTTGCCTCTGGTCTCGAAAAATGTGAACGTTGCTGGATTCACCGCGATACAGTAGGTCAAGATAGCGCACATCCTACACTTTGTGCACGCTGTGCCGATGTTGTAAAAACATTATAATAAAAAAAGACCATCCTCTGAACTTCGCTTCCAAAAATTGTGTCCAATTTTGGAATGCAGTTCACTGGGGATGGTCTTTTTTATGTTTGTAAATCCTTTGGTACTGTTAACTGTTTCCAATTATCTAGTTCAGGGATTTCCAAGGTATTTATCGTTTTTTGAATCCAATAGTTTAAGGACACTTCGTTTCCCACATATTGTTCAAATAAGTAGGTCTTACCAGGTGTGTCTTGTTGGTTTCCATCGTCATCGATAGTATGATGGGCCGACTCTTTCAGATAGAGCTGCACCCTAAATGGGGCTGACTGCTTGCCTTTAAAAATAAAATAGGATGGACCCACAAAGTCATGGGTACGAATATTAATTTGTTCGTACTTTTTCTCTTTTAATCCTTGCAATGCAGCTTGAATCATAGCGTTTGCATCATCGTATTCCTCTAGCAAAAACGGCTGTTGATCCACATCGAGCACGTAATGCCAGGTTGGCTTTTCTTCGTTCTTTTCGATAGTCCAATTACCCTCGAGTCTAGGCAATTGATGATTATTGTAAAGCTCTTTCAATAGGTTTATGGTATTCTCTTTGTCGTAAATGGACTTGTAGATAATTTCGTGTCCTTCTGATGGATCATAACCATGTAGCCTTATTTGATAGTGATCTCGTAGCATCCGTTTTACATCGACCTTAAAGATATTACGCAACGTATCTGGAACGGATAGGAAATGATTGTAAAGGCTGAGCTTCATTTCTTCCTGTGACTCTAAGGCGGTTTCAATGGTTTGCCAGTCGTACAAGGTCGTATCCCACAAGAAGTCATCCATGATCACAGATAAGCGTGTCGCATTTTGAGGCCAGTTGGTAGGCGCAGGGCGTACCGTAGTAGTTGACTCGGCAATACCTTCTTTGTACTGCCAATGACCATCGACCTCTTTAAAGGCTGCTAAGCGTTCTTCTGCTTCGTCATCGATAGGAATATCTTTTAGCTCCGGATCTAAATTGGCTTTATGAGATAAGATATATTGATGGGATTGCTCGTAATAGGATACGGCTTGATCTAAATCTGGTTTGCCAGTTACATAGCCTTTTTCGTAGGCATAACCTAAAGCAACACGTGTTAAAGCGCGTGTAATATCATAGAACAGAACGCGATTCTCCTCTTCAAAGGCTCGTTGTTCCTCGTCTAAGACACGTAGTAATGATTGCACACCAAAGCGTATATTTTTCGTTACCCCTAAACCGTGGATTCGCATGTATCCGATATAGGGCAAGGCGAATATGAAGCGATCTTTTGTAGCCGCCATATGTGTTAAATCTGCAATGAGACCCCAGTCAAGAGGCAGGTGGCCTATGTGAAAGATATAGCCAAAGGCTGCCTGTAAGGCGGTGTACCCTGCATCACTAAACTGTTTCGTTGCCGCACGGCGGTAGAGACCGATAGCCTTTACCGGATCGTAGGGAATCGTAGAACGTAACGCTTTAGCATCATAGAAATGATAGTAATAATCCGCTAATTCTGCGATACTTTCAGATTGACCTAAGGCGGCACCTTTAGTGAACCATGTGAAAGCATCCTCGAATTTACCATTTTCATGGCAGTCGAGGCCTGTATATAACATCATGGCAGGGTTGCCAAGTTCGGCCGCAGTCCTAGCGACACGGCGCGCATTGCTGAAATCGGCTTCATCGATATAGATATTGCGCAAGTTCCCTTGGAACATAGCAAGACCGTTGTCGAGGGCCTTGTTAAACCACTCTTTCGCAAGGTTAGATGCATTTTCTTGTAATGTTTCATCTGGCACAGTGCCTTGCAAAGCGGCGATGCGATCCTGCACAGAGTTTGCTGTAAGGCTTCTTTGAATGCGTTTAGTCCAACTCATAGGGGGCGGTGTTAGCATAGTTTCAGCGGAGCTGATGCGATTGTCATCACGCCAGAAAAAGACATTGCCTATAACATATTGGCAATAGGCATCGCCTTGGTTTGCGTAATCATAGACAATGCGAAATGCTTCGTCGAAGGAAATTTGCATATCCTTCTCCACGGTAGGGGTGATGGAGCCTTTAATGCGCAAAGCTTGTAATGTGCCGATAGGGCTACAGCGGCGAATGCTATCATGCAAGCACTGATAGGTGCGCATATTATCCTCTGGAAAGTTAGACTCTTCCCAAGTAAAGCGAGGACCTGCATAGACGCGTGCCAAGAGGGCATAGGCGTCACCTAGCTCTCGAGCCTCTGGGTCATTGGCTATCTTGAGAGCGTCCTCTTTAGTGTCTATATCACTTTCAAGACGGCTTGTCTTGTCGTTTCGTAAGGCTCTATCTTTTAGTTGACTTGGATTTTGCTGATTATTGACGATGAGCTCCAATTGACGTAAGCCTTCTTGAGCTATGTTTTGATTATAGGATGTAAAAATCATGTGGAAGACCTTTTGCAGGCGTTCCGTAAAGTACTGTGCCATTAGGCCTCCTTTTATACGATAGAATACATATTTATTATATAACGAACGCTAGGTACCGTAAAAGAGGCAATGCTAGTATAACTGTATGTCTTCTATTGATATCTGATATCATATTGATATCGTTTAACTGTACTCACAATATACTAGCTTATTTCTAATATGCCTGTATTTATCCCATTTAATATGGAAGCTTCAGTATGTGTTGTATTTAAGCGTAAAAAATCCCCTCTGAAGAGAATCAGGTGGCACAATTTCTATGTGATTTCCGAAACTTTCAGAGGGGATTGTATTTATCCTAAAGCATAAGAATCGATATTATTTTTGGTTGTAATTACCAAACCATTTGTCGTAGATTTTTTGGTAAGTACCGTCTTCTTTAAGTTCTTTAAGAGCTTTGTTAACAGCTTCTTGTAAAGCTTTGTTGCCTTTTTTCACGCCAAGAACTGTGCCTGGGGATTTAGTAGGTTCACCTACGAGTTTAAGGTCTTGATCAGCGCCTTGTTTTAGGTAGTACATAGCCACTGCGTTATCGATGATAGCACCATCGATTGTACCAGCTTTCAATTCCATAAAGATATTAGCGTTGGAATCGATTTGTTTTACTGTTGTGTTAGGAATTTTTTGAGCCATTTCAACAGGGATTGTGCCAATTTGAACACCTACAGTTTTGCCTGCTAGTTCGTCCATGTTGTGGATGGTAGTGTTGTCTTTACGAACAACTGTGATGAAACCGCCTTGGTCGAAGTATACATCGGAGAAGTCCAATACTTTTTCACGTTCAGGCGTAGCATTGATGCCTGCTGCGATCATGTCGATATCGCCAGATTGAACAGCTGGAATCAAAGCATCGAAGCCCATGGATTTGAATTCCATTTTTAGACCGATTTTTTTAGCAATTGCTTCGGACAAATCAACGTCGAAACCAACGTATTTGTCGCCTTCAGTGAATTCGAATGGTGGGAATGTAGTTTCAGAACCTACACGCAATACACCTTCTTGTTGTGTCATTTTTGGTTTGTCGTTGCCACAACCAGCCAATAAACCCATTGCTGCTACCGCTACGAGGGCGATGGCTGTCAATTTTTTGAACTTAAACATAGTATCCTCCTCAAACATCCATATACATGGTTTATACATTTCTGTTTATATTGTACGGAATTTTACACCAATAGGCAATAACATTGTATAATTAAGAGTAAACGAGTTTTCTATTCTTTATTGTAGAGTATCATAATCCTTTACAATAATGTGGTTATATACATGGAGGCAATATGTCCCTTACAACTACTTTTGCTGATCTTTGTAAAAGCTTCGCCCCAGATGCTTTTGCGGTGAATTATACATTAGCTAAGAATCCTGAAGTTTCTAGTCAGGAGTTTGAGTCCGTCAAAACCATTGGTGCTGTTCTCGAAAAATATGGTATGGACGTAACCTATGAATTCTGTGATTTACCGACTGCCTTCAAGGCCTCTGTTGTGAAAGTAGATAAACCTCAAGGTCGTTTAGCCATACTTTGTGAATATGATGCACTGCCAGAGGTAGGCCATGCATGCGGTCATTCTGCCAGTGGTTCTATGAGCGTGTTGGCTGCGTTGACACTACATAAAATGCAAGAAGAGAGCGTAGCTTTCAACATGGATATAGATATTATCGGCACACCAGACGAAGAAGCGATGGGGTGCAAGGTGGATATGTGCAATGCAGGGGTATTTAAAGAATACGATTTTGCCATCATGGTGCATCTCGACGGCGAGGAAACACGGCCAAATTCACAATTTTTGGCACTCGATTGTTTCCGTGCTAAGTATCATGGTAAGCCAGCCCATGCAGCCGGAGAGCCTTGGAATGGTATCAATGCGGTAAATGGTGTGCAACTCGCTATCCATGCTATGGATATGATGCGCCAACAAGTGCGCCCTGAAACGCGCATCGGCACGTGGATCATTGCGGGAGGTACCGCATCTAATGTGATTCCTGCCTTCGGTGAATTAGAGGTTACCGTGCGTCATACGGAGCGTGAGTACTTGAATTGTTTATCTGAGCAAATCAAAAAAATCTTTGAAGGGGCTGCCCTTTGTACAGGTACAACTGTGGATGTAGAGTTTTATGGCAACCCTTATGATGATATGAACCAAAACAATCGTGGCACAGCGCTTATCGAAGAGGTAATGGCTGATATGGGCCTCGATTTTGAGCCTGGCCCAGCAGCGCTTGGAGGTAGCTCAGATATTGGCAATGTAAGCTATCAATGTGCAGCACTCCATCCTAAATTGCGTCTCGCTGGCGAGCCAAAGGTGTGCCATTCTAAAGAATTTGCCTGTGCCATGTTAGAGCCTACTATTGAACAAACCATCATTGATGGTGCTAATATTATTGGTGGCGCTTTACTACGACTCGTAGAAAACCCAACAACCTTAGAAGAAATCGTTGCTGAATTTAATAGTACTAAATAGCTCATTTTTGTATCTACCTGAGTAACTGTATTATCAACATACGATTCATTAGTTAAAAGGAGTGTATATGTCCTTAACTGAAAGATTAGAAATAAAAAATTATATAGGCCTCACGGGGGATAAGCCGATTCGATTTATCGCATCCGATGTAGACGGTACCTTGGTAAACGATGCAAAGGCAATTCCTGAGGATGCCATTGAGGCGATTCGTGTAGCTCGTGAAAGTGGGATTCGGGTAGCCATTGCATCTGGCCGTGCTTGGAATGAGATGAATGATGTCATCGAAAAATTACCATGCTTGCGCTATTTCATGTGCACCAATGGTGCTTACGTGATGGATAAGGACGAAAACCGAAGTCTATTCCACGTAAATTTTGATAAAGAACAAGCTCTACACTTGTTACACAAACTATTAACCTATGGCGTTTATGTAGAGGCCTATGTGAAAGACCAAATCTTTGGCATGTATCCTCCGTCTAGATGTATTACACCTGAACGCTTAGGGGTATGTGCTAGTGAACGTAATGGAGAAGATAAAAAGACTTTGCATGGCATAATGGATAATCATCTGCCTAATACTAAAAATCAGATTTCTGGTACAGGAGACACTCGTCTGCCAGGAGCAACTTATGCTCACTATGCTTTGGCAGAAGGTGATGACGCAGCAAAAGTGAACATGTCTGAATGTGAAATTGAGCAATCCAATTTCTTCTTTAGACCTAATATTCGTCCATTTATCTTGGCTACGCGGACAATGGTATGTGATTTGCTAGCTCATATGGAATCCTTAGACGAAGGGCCTGAGAAGATTCAAATCTTCTACGGTGATGAACCGATGCGTCAACGTATCTTGCAAGACTTGCGTGATGAATACCAAGGTTTATCCCACGACGGTACAGGTCGAGAACGCTTTTATGATGTGCTGCTCTCTAGTGAAGGTAATTTAGAATTTGTATTGCCTCACACTACAAAGGGCACAGCCGTAGAAGCCTTAGCAAAACATTGGGGATTAAGTCCTGATGAGGTAATGACACTAGGGGATAGCGAAAACGATCTATCTATGCTACGCTTTGCGGGCGCTGGTGTAGCCATGGGCAATAGCAAGCCGAACATTAAAGAAGCGGCACAATACGAAACGACAGACAATAACCACCAAGGCGTGGCAAAGGCAATCTATTCTGCTATTGCGTATAATAGTGAACTAAATAAGAAAAAATAATTTTGATAGTTATTGTTGTGCTAAATTCCAGATACTACCAATTAAAAATAAATACTTTTAACTAGTAGTATCTGAAAATATATATGTTATTTAATTGCAAAAATACATGGATATTTGCGAAATTACATAGATGATTGCAAACTTACATGAATCGTAATAGGTGCTTATGATTACGTAGATTTGTAAAGTCTAATAAATAAAGAATGTATAGGAGGTGATGTATAATGGGAAATCTAAAGTTTAATATTGACGACACTTGCGTTAAGTGCGGAGCTTGTGCAGAGGATTGTCCTGTTCAATGCATCACCGAAGGGAAGACTCGATTTATCATTGGGAAAGGCTGTATCAGTTGTGGCGACTGCTATTCGATCTGTCCCGTGGGGGCCGTAAAAATGTATAAAAGAGAGGACCCTAAAAAGTGATAACTAGAAATCCGAACATTGGATTCTTATTTATAATCTATATACGGAATATATGGAGTCGTTATACTTCCTATGGTATAATAAAATGTAATGAAAAATTAGCGTTTGGCTCGGAAAAACGCACCCCCAGTACAGATATGTATGGGCATAATAAATAGTGAATATACTTTCACAAATAGATGCATATGGAGGAAGGCATGGAAAACAAGGAATTTGTAATTGTTGTTGACTTTGGTGGTCAATATAATCAATTGATCGCGCGCCGTGTTCGTGAAAATCACGTATACTGCGAAGTATATCCATACAACAAAGCGCTGGATAAAATTAAGGAACTAAAACCGCAAGGTATTATCTTCACAGGCGGTCCTAACAGCGTGTATGAAGAAAACTCTCCGAAAATTGAGAAAGAGATTTTTGAACTTGGTATTCCTATTCTTGGCATGTGCTATGGTATGCAATTTATGGCGCATACATTGGGTGGCGAAGTTAAATCTGCAGATAACCGTGAATTCGGTAAAACACCTACTAAAGTGGACACTACATCTCCATTGTTCAAAGGCTTGGAAGAAGACCAAGTTGTTTGGATGTCCCATGTTGACTATGTAGCAAAGGTTCCAGAAGGCTTTGAAATTGTAGCACATACGAAGGATTGCCCTGTTGCATCTATGCAAAATACAGAACGTAAACTATATGCTATGCAATACCATGCAGAAGTGTTGCATACTGAACATGGCAAAGAAATGCTTCACAACTTCTTGTACGAAGTATGTGGCTTCACAGGCACATGGACAATGGCAAACTATGCGAAATCTGCTATTGAAGACATCCGCAAAACCGTTGGTAATGGCAAAGTATTATTGGCTTTGTCCGGCGGTGTAGACAGCTCCGTTGCGGCAGCTCTTATCTCTAAAGCTGTAGGCGACCAATTGACTTGTATCTTTGTTGACCATGGTTTGATGCGTAAAAACGAAGGCGACGAAGTTGAAGCAGCTTTCAAAGATTCCGGCATGCATTTCATCCGCGTAGATGCTGAAAAACGCTTCTTAGATAAATTGGCGGGTCTTGAAGATCCAGAAGCTAAACGTAAAGCTATCGGTGAAGAATTTATCCGTGTATTTGAAGACGAAGGCCGTAAAATCGGTTCCGTTGACTTCTTAGCGCAAGGTACAATTTACCCTGACGTTATCGAGTCCGGTACTGGCGAAGCGGAAGTTATTAAATCTCACCACAACGTAGGCGGCTTGCCTGCAGTTGTAGACTTCAAAGGCCTTATCGAACCATTGCGTAACCTTTTCAAAGACGAAGTGCGTGAACTTGGTTCCGAATTAGGCTTGGCTGATTACCTCGTATGGCGTCAACCATTCCCAGGTCCTGGTCTTGCGATCCGCGTAATGGGTGAAATCACTAAAGACAAACTTGACATCTTGCGTGATGCGGACTACATCTTCCGTGATGAAATTGCAAAAGCTGGCCTTGATCGCAGCATCAACCAATACTTTGCAGTATTAACATCTACACGTACCGTAGGCGTTATGGGGGACTTCCGTACATACGACTACACATTGGCATTGCGTGGCGTAACAACAACAGACTTCATGACAGCTGACTGGGCACGCATCCCTTACGACGTATTGGACACAATCTCCCGTCGTATCGTAAACGAAGTACAACACATTAACCGTATCGTGTACGATATTACATCTAAACCACCTGCTACAATTGAGTGGGAATAATAAGAAATAAGTATGTTGTCATTACAAACTATTGAAAATACGGTGCTTCTGTATTTTAAAAGCATGAAGAACTCTTAGGTGATATTATTTTAATACTAAAATTGAAAATGAAGTCTTAAAAGGATTTGTTGAATTCTTGTAAAAGGGGATAGTGTTTGAGTTGTAGAAACTTGAGAAGAAAGCCTTGAATGGTGAAGGTGTGGACGCTATTACGTGAGCGATGAGTTTCACAAAATCTATCGGAAAGATAACTTAGACCTTGAACTTCAATTATACTTTTATGGAGGAATAAAAATGAAGGGAATTTCAAACACTAGAGGGATTTCGAATGGAAAGTTAGAGCATATATTTTGGGGAACAGTTAATGGGGAAAAAATTAATGGACTCCACTGCTATACTACATATAGAGATGAAAGATTATATGCAGAGGTTAGAAGTTATCCAAATAGCAGAAGAATAATTACTGCAAATAGGGGGAAAAAAATAGCTGAGGCATATGTACGAGATAAAACTACTGGTAGATTAAAAACTGAGAATTTTGGGAAATCAACCTTGTTTTGCTCGAATTGGTCCAGACAAGAGGTAGTAAATTGTATTGATAGATTAAATAATAACGGACAGTGTTTGATAAAGTATAAGTCAAAAGTTATAAATAAAAAAGTGGTTGTGGACCCTGATACAGGTATGGTATTTTTAAACGCACCAGGAACAGCATATCCTATTTTGAGACTTTGATTTTGCGGTTATCTTGCCAATAAGACTATAAGATATAATTGGTTATATGTAAGTATACAAGCAATGAAAGGCGAAGTTGATGATACTCGAACACTTTATATATGATTCTTTTGAGAAAGAGAATGATAGGGATGGTGAAATAAAACAATCATATATTTTTTTAAAAGAGAATAAATATGATGAACTAAGTAGTATCGTGGCACAAGCTATCTCACTTGATATTCGTGGAAATTATGGGGATATTTTGAATGTATTAGGAGAGAGTATAAATAAAGGAAAAGTTAAATGGTCAGGGAATCATTTTCAAATAATTATTGATAAATCTAAAGATAATGTTAAGATAGTAGATTTAGTTGCTGATGAAGTTAAAGAATATAATCTTAATTTTTTAGAATGGAACGAAGCATTGTTAGATTGGAAAGAATTCTATTTACAGGAATTGGGCTTTTTTGCATTTGATTCAAAAGCATTAAGTCATATGTTTGGGGTTGCCTTATTAACATTTGATCAGATGAATGAAGAAAAGATAAAATATGAAATTGGACGGAAAATGGTTACAGAAGCAGTAAAAAAATGTGAAAAAAGATATGGCGTCAAAGCTTCAGTAATATATCGTGACTGTAAAAAAGTAACAGGTGTGTATGATTTTTCAGACTTTTCTTATTGGTTATATAATTTATTAAGTTTTAAAAAGTCTGATAAGGTTAACTTTGAGTATATTATGAATAATTTAATAAAGCATAATCATTATGACCGCAATATGATTGATGAATTATTTATGAGACATTTTGGAATTGATTTAAATAAGTTAGAACTTTTATAATATTTCTTTAGGCAAAATTGATAAATCCCAGTTTATTGGATGTATTCAATAAATTATATGGAAAAAGCACATGACTTTGAGAGTGTAGAATCTTTCAGTTATGTGCTTTTTTGTACTTCTTTTGAATATTTTGACATAAAAACTATATCTCCAAAATTTGGGCACAATTTTGGGAGTATAGTACAAGCTTATGTGTTATGTTTTTTGTATTTTTAAGATACTCATATTTTAGAATTTACAACAAAACATAGTAGAATATAAT
>SKEZ01000950.1_pt1 | contig 18380 bp, 23 predicted proteins | sample 4843881 | NCBI WGS metagenome assembly SKEZ01 (sample SAMN11008796, study PRJNA524170) | human gut metagenome | isolation source: fecal sample from pouch patient p1, p46 | place: Israel: Tel-Aviv | reverse complement strand
CGGGGGGCGGGCAGGGGTGGCGTGTGCCGTCCGTGTGGAGTTGCTGCCAGCCGCCGGTGCGGTAGTAGACGGGGATGGTGGCGGGGTCTTTGCCCATGTGGACGAGGTAGCCGAGCCGGTAGGCGCGTGCGGGGTGGGCGTGGACCCATCCGTGGCATCCTGTGGTGCCGCTGCCGCAGAGTTGGAGCAGGTTTTCGGGTTGGTGGAGCCGGTCGAAGGGGTGGCTTCGCGGTTCCCTGTGGTGGATGCTGTCGCCGCTCCAGTGGCTGCCGGTTTCCCGGTCGCAGATGGCGCATCGGTATCGGTCTCGCCGTTGTACGATGCGGCGGGTTTCGTCGGTGGGTTTGGTGCTCATCTCTGGGCCTTTCGTTGGCATTCGTTGATGATTTCCTTGGCTTTTTGTTCCGGGTCGATGCCGGTTTTGACGCTGGCCCAGAAGTCGGCTCTCATCGCGTCGGTGAAGGTGCCTACGGGCACGTGGTCTCGGATGTGGCTGGTGATCCACCGGTCGTCGATGACGGTGCCGTCGGGCAGTGCGTGCCGGTAGGGTTTCGGCTGGCTGGGCATGGTGTCCGTGTATGCGCCTTGGCGCAGCCATCGGCTCATGTTGGGCGCGTATCTGGGGTCGTCCACGGTTTTGGCGTAGGCGATGACGGCTCCGATGAGCTGCGCTTCCGTCACGGCGGACGTGCCGTCGTGCCCGGCCACGGCTGCGGCCCACGCTTTCTCGGCTTCCCGTCGCGAGCCGGTGTGGCGTGGGTAGGCGTTCCACGCCGTGGCGAACGGGTCGGCCAACGCCCTGGCCTCGGCCTCGGCGACCGACGCGGTTTGCTTCGATCCCGGCCCGGAGGGGTCAGGGGAGGAAGAAGGCATGGTTTTGGTTTGGTTAGGTACGGTAGTGCTTCCTGTTTGCTTTGTTGAAGTTGAAGCAGTCTGCTTCGCGTCTGCTTCGTTTTGCTTCCTGTTTGCTTCGGCTTTCGCCCTGCGGGACTCGCCCGACGCCTTGCCTCCGGCGTGGCCGGCGACGACCTTCTTCTCGTGCAGTTCGGCGGCTTCTTCGGGCGTAAGCGGTTTCTTCTGGTTCTTGAAGCTGCCGAACACGGCGAGGCCGCGACGGGTCACGACCCTGTACACGCCTTCGCCGGCCTCCTCGAAGAGCCCGTTTTCAACGAGTTCGCGCACGAGTCTGACGGTGCCGCCCACGCTTCTGACGCGCTTGAGGTCGAAGGTGCCGTCGAACGAGTCCGGCCGCGTGTATATCTGGTGGTCGCACCACGTCACCATCGTCGCGTACAGTCCGCGCGCGGCCATGCTGCTGTCCTGCACCGCAGGATCGAAACCGAAGGTGCTGTCGAAGTTCACAGACATGGCGCGCCGCCTTCACGACATGCGATAATCGACTTATGAGCAACGACAAGAAGACCCAGCGCTGCATGTGTGTGACGATTGATTTCGAGCAGCTTACGTTCGGTGAGCTGCGCAAGTTCGTCGAACTGACGGCAGATCGTGAGGACGATGAATTTGTGTGCGTCAACGACAATGACGGAGTGCCGGACGGCTTTATGGCGTATGTGGACGCAGAAACCATAGACGTCGTGCCAACCGATGAGACGTCGGAGCGCTGATATCGACCACATCTTTTCCTGAGCCACCCCGTTGCGGGTGGCTTTTTTGTTTGCCTGCTGCATATAAGCCTCTCTCAATGTGTGGTTACTTGATCTCGCCGGTGGTCGGATCGACGGCCTCTCCTCTGTCGGTCTCGTCAGCATCGTCGTCGGGATCGGGATAGTCGGGCGCGCTTTCCTCGAACGTGGCGAGGCTGTCGTGGAGGTTGTCGTACAGGACCGCGCGGCGTGCGTCCTTCGGATAGGTGAGCAGCCGGTTGATGACCTCGGCGCAGTCGATGATGTGCTGCGCGAGCGCGTCCGTGTCGTACACGGCCTCGGTGTACGGGTCGATCTGGTGGAACTTGTCGAGGTAGGCGTCTTTGGTTTCGAGCTGCATCTTGTGGTTGACCGCGCGGCGGAAGTCCACGGCCGCCTGCTTGATCTTCGCGCACGAGCTGTTGAAGTCCAGCAGGCTCAGCGGGCTCATTTCGTCGGGTATGAGCGCGTCCTGGACAAGGTTCGAGTCTTTTTTCTTTGCCATGAGGGTGTCCTTTCTAGAATTCCGGTTCGCCGGTGTCGGCGGCGAACATGTCCGGCGTGTGGCCGCTGCCGCCGTTGGCCCACGGGTCGGACGCCGGCGGCGGTGTCGTCTGCTGCGGGGGCTGCGGGGGCTGGCCGTTCGGGTTGCCGTAGGTGCTGCCGCCCTGATAGCCGTTGCGGCCGCCCTGTTTCGTGACCTGCGCGGTCGCGTACCGCAGGCTGGGGCCGATCTCGTCCACGGTCATTTCGACCACGGTGCGGTTGGTGCCGTCCTGCGCCTGATACGAGCGTTGCGAGAGGCGGCCCTGGGCGATCACGCGCATGCCCTTCGAGCATGATTGGCTGATGTGCCGGGCGAGGTCGTTCCACGCCGAGCAGCGCAGGAACAGCGCCGCGCCGTCCTCGTACTGCTGCGTCTGCCGGTTGTAGGTGCGGGGCGTGCTGGCGATCGTGAACGACGCGACCGGATTGCCGTTGGACAGGGTGCGCAGTTCGGGGTCGGCGGTGAGGTTGCCGACGATCGTGAGAATGGTTTCGCCGGCCACTAGTCCTCGTCCTCCATGTCCTCGATCCAGTCGCCGACGAACGTGGCGAGGGCGTGCGCGTCCTCGGCTGCGCGGCTCGCGATGCCCCATGCCACGTCTTCGCGGCGGTTGTGGCAGTGCAGGGCGAGGTCGGAGAGCGCCGTATAGGCCTTGTCGGCCACGTCGCGCATGTGCTCCAGCTCGGTCAGGGTCTCGTCGTCTTCCTCGTCTTCCTCGTCTTCCTCGGCGATGACGCGGCCTATCGGCTGAGCGTTCTTGAACGCCTCTTCGAGGAACTTGGGCAGCCCGCCAGTATCGGGGGCGACATACACGCTCGCCTTGACCGGCTCGCACAGGCGCACGCCGGCGTCCTTGAGCGCGCATTCGAGCGCGTCCCTCACGACGGCGGTGTCGGCGCGGCCATCGTCGTAGTTGGGCAGACGGGCGGCGAGTCTCTTCGCCAAGCGTTCCTCAAGCGAGATATCGGTCTTTTCTTCGGTCATTTCTTGGTTCCTTTCATCTGGTAGTCGGCCTTGATCTTCCACATGCAGCGCGCGGACACCTGCCGGCGGTCGCGGTCAACGACCACGTCGCCGAAGCGGGGGAAGATCAGCGTGCGATCCCATTGCGGGTCGCTGTTGAGTCTGCGGGTTGCGGTCGCGCTGGACTCGGTGGTGCGGCCTCAGGAGTCGAAGCCTGCCGTGTCCATCGCTCCCCGCTCGCACGGGCATTCCGCGTGTCCTGTCAGTGGCGTGCGAGGGGGCGACGTTGACGCGATCGCAGTGGACGGTGGCCGAATCGAACGGCTTCCCGGTCTTTGCCCGCGCCCGCCTGACGCGAATCTCGACCGGGGGCGAACCTGCCCGCCCTTGGCGCGCCGCCGGTGGAGAGAACCGGCGGCGCGATCATTGAGAGAGGTGGTGTTAACGACTTGTTCCTTGTCGCCGCCCGCCGCATCGGAAGGAAGGTCGCAATGGCGGCGGGCAAGCCTTAAATGGTCAGCACGAGCGCGCAGAGAATGACGAGCCTGAGCGACTGGTACGCAAGCGCTCCCGGCTTGGCCTTCGTTTCGCGCAGCGTGCCGATGAGTATGAAGTGTTCGAGCAGCGCGTATCCGAGGATCACCCACTGCTGCCAGACGAGTGCATCGAAGTTCATTCCTCTCCTCCTGCTTCCTCGACGATGGTGACGAGCAGGATGGGCACGACGATGAACGCCCACCACGCGGCCAGACCGTTGCCGAGCGGGTGCATGCACGCCTCATGGGTGAACAGCCACACAATGCAGACGACGAACGATATGACGGTCAACAGGGCGATGGTGTACGGATAGCGCTTGAACATGACCGCCGCCTTATTTGGTCTGGACGAGCGTGTCCGCGCCGTCGGGGACGACGACGAGCTGGTCCGCGTTGGACAATGCGTCGATGTAATGCTGTTTGAGCACGTTGTCGGTCAGGCTCTCGTTGAGCACGGCGTTGGCGTCGGCCTCGCCCTGTGCCTTGATCTTCTTGGTCTCGGCCTCGGTCTTGGCGACTTCCTGCTCGTTCATGGCCTTCTGCTTGTCGATCTCGGCGGCCTGCGCCTCGTTGTATTTCTTGACGATCTCGTCGCCATAGCGCACGTCCTGCACGCTGACCTGTTCGACGGTCAGGCCGATCTTCCTCCACTTGGCCGCCAGCGCATCTTGCACCGCCTTCGTGTATTCGCCTCGGTTGGTGAGCATCGTCAAAGTGTCGAACCGGCCGGACTGTTCACGGGCCACGCTGCGAAGATCGTTGCTGATGTAGTTCTGCGTGAACGTCTGCTGCTTGCCGTACTCCGAGTACAGGTATTCGGCCGCGCTCGGATCAAGGCTGTAGTTGACTTGGATGTCGATGTCTGCGGAAGCTCCGCTCCTGTCGTTGACGGTGACTTGCTTGCCGACCGCGCTGCCGCCGTCGTACTTGTAATCGGTGTCTTTGTAGAAGTTGATGAGGTTGTTGCGGGTGTCGTATTTGACGATGCTCTGCCACGGCGTCTTCAAATGGAAGCCCGCGTCTTCGGAATGGCCGGCCAGACTGCCGCCCATGTTGCGGATGACCGCGACCTCGCCCACGTCCACGGAGTACAGGCATGCGGGGATCAGCAGCATCAATCCGACGAGGCCCGGAATGAGGCCGATGCCGGCCCCCTTGACGTTGTTGGACAGCGCGATGCCGGTGACGGCGGCGCTGAAGAGCAGCAGGACGATGGAGATGACGAACCAGATCATGAGGGTTCCTTTCAGAGGATAAGGCCCTTTCCCCGTGCCGGTAGGCTTGAGGTGCCAACCAAAAATCCGCACGACGCGGGGAAAGGAAGAATTTTCAATGCAGACACAACGAGAGGCGCTTAACGAAGCGCTCGACAATCTCCGTGTCGGAACCAGTAGCGCCGCTTGGCTCCGGGATCATGCAGAAAGCGAAGAGGTGAGGAAACTCGCCCGCGCCGTTCATTACATCGGCTTCGGCGCTCAGCAGATCGCCATCGCCTTCACCGACCGAAACAAGACCAAGGACTTGTAGGAGAAACAGGGACACCGCGTCGAGCTGTGCCAGAAGCGCACGCCTGTCCAGCTTCTCCGAGATTCGCCTGTATTCGGAGTCCCCCAGTGCCTCGCGCACGGCAGCCTCTGAATACAGGGACGCTTTCATGCGCAGCATGCCGGCGTCCTGAAGATTGTGCTGCAACGTCTCCAGAGAGGACAGCAACGCAGGTTCACAATTGGACTTGCTCATTTCGCCGCCTCTTCCGGTTGAGGGTTGTCCGCCAGTCCCCGTTCCCGCGGGGTCGCGCAGCCACAGACGGATGCGCACGCCACCCTCGTCGGATAGTCTCGGCTCGCACAGCAGCGGCCGGCCATCGCTCTCCAGGTTTATGAAAAAGGTCGAGTTCCTGGCCGCCCAGTACAGGTCTTTCACCTTCATGACGCCACCCCCTCGGCTTGGGGAGCGTCCACCGGCCACGGGTCGAGGGTGCGGCCCATGAGGTAGTCCACGGACGTGTCGAAGAAGTCAGCGAGCGCCACATAGTCCTTCTTGGTGAAGCTGCGAGTGCCGTTGATCTTGCTGGACAGTGCTTGCCGAGTCAGCCCGATCTCGTCGGCGAGCGCGGACTGTGTCATGTTCCGCGTATCGAGCAAGTCGAGCACGATTTGTGCTGTCTTGTTTTCCTGTGTTTGTAACCGCATGTGATTACAGATACACCATTGAGTGACAGAGTTACAAATCGTCAGCGTGTTGACTTTGTAATCAAAAGTGGTTATAGTGATGCCATGACCGAAACACTGACAGCCCCGCCGGCGGTGATCGACTACCAAGCCGTAGCCATCGGCAACATAAGGATGATGCTTAGCCTGAGAGGGCTGAAGCAAAGCGATCTCGCCGCATACATGGGCAAGCATCGCCAGAATCTGAATCGAATGATTAACACCGGCGCACAATGGTCTTTCAACGACATGTGCCGTGCTGCGCAATTCTTCGGTGTCTCCATTGACACGCTGATGCGCCCTGACCTTACTCAATCTGAGCTAAAAGGAAACGGAGGTTTGCCTGTCGTCAACGTTGACGACTTCCGCCTACGTGGCGGGGCATGGAAGACCCCGGCTATGGTTCTGGCCGCCTGACCGGGCGGCTCGGGATCATAACCCAGAGGTCCACGGTTCAAATCCATGCCCCGCTACCAACGAAACGCTAGGAATTACAACGATTCCTAGCGTTTTTTCATTTTCTGACTAGCTCGGCATTGCTGCCTGTTCTGGACAAAATCTGGACAAACTCACCAAGCACGGCCAACACCGATCAGCGGGAATCAGGCAGACCGGTGCACCCTCTCTATTCGTTTCTTAAACTCTTTGCTTCCTTCATATAGAACGCACCGAATTAAATCATCTTTAACCCCCAGTCTCTTCAGAGAGTCATACACTGGAGTAATCGTATAGTCGTATTCCTTGAGAAAATTATTTGTCATATAAAGCTTAAAGAGATAAACGTCCGTCGGCCTATCAGCATCTCTACCGATATCACAAAGAGCAAGGGCAAAAGACAGATAGTTCTCTGTCTGCAAAAACTCACGCATGAGATCGGAATGGAAGCCCTGAAGCGCTTCACTATCTTGATGGCTAAGTAAATATCCGACAAACTCGTATTCGGGTTTGTTTTTACGCTCGGTGAATAACTTCTCTTGAGCGTCTGCCGCCCTCATAGGCCCTTCGGCCATCAAGAAGCCATTCTCAGACACGGCATCGTTCATTGTTTTTTCATAACTCTTCACCATGCGATCCAGCTTTTTCGTATCAGTTTCAAGCACCCTCGCAATCGCCGCGTTGGAATTTTTCTTCATTCGCGCAAGTATCACTTGTTGCGCCAGCTGAAACTTAAGAGAAGCAAAAAAACAACGAAGACTAAACAGCTTTGCCAAGAATATAATTTTTAAACTATCTTCTTCAGCAGTCGGCAAATTATTGATCTCCAAAAGGGGAAAACAAACTATTTTATAAATTTTATGATCATAAAAAGTAGTTACCTTACCCCTAAGAATCTTATTGCATTTATCTAACGCTTCTGAATATGAAGCAATCTTTTTCTCAAGTTTTGTTTTCCTGTCTTGCTTTTCATCATATCTATTACCGACACTGTCATCATCTAGACTTGTTAAGTAATTATCCGAAATTGCCCGAAGTGTTAAATCATGCTCCTTTCGCTCGTTTAGTAATTTATATAGTTTTTCTGCATCCAATTCTTCGATTGCTCTATTGCACTTATCCATTAAAAAACATTGATCATCAATAAGAGCGATGGCAAACTCAGGCTTCATTCTTTCGGGATAATCACCAAAAAAGCGCGAAAGGACATTACGAAGCTCCCGAAATTTTATCTGCTTCTGAACCGGCATCCCCATCAATGCTGTCTCATCGCCATTTACGTAGCGCTCAAAAACCTGCTGATTGACACCCATCGCCCCTCCCAAGAGTTCAACTAACGGCATTTTCCCCAAAAAATACGATTTTCGCAACACGAGCTGGACCAATGCGGCAAAGTGTGAAACAAGCCAACACAAAACGAAAGGAGGTGATTCACTATGGATGACAGCACGCCCATTCTGCATGCCGAGGTCGTTCAGGCTGTCAGCAAAGCCGGCAAGCCTTATGAATGCATCGAAATTTCTCTCGGTGAAATTTCCGTAGGCAGAGTTTTCCCAAGCCCTCTGGAAATGACAACTATCAAACGCACTCTAGGCCTCGCCTAAGTGCTAACTAGTGCCGGGGGTGCCGTTAACACCCCCGGCTGTACCCGCTAAACCTCCACGTATCAAGGAGAAACATCATGGATACGCCCATCACTCTACTCGACATCCTGCAACAACATCAGGTCACCACCTTCATGGCTGCGGCCATCGTCTTAGTCGTTATAATCTTCTGCGCATGGTTCTTCAACCGACGAATCCAGAAGCACGACGCCCTCATTGCAAAACCGTTATGTCTGACCGCTGATCAAGAGAAGCAAGTCAGCGTACGACACCACCACAAACCTCGGAAAATTGTGTTCGCTATCCCCGCAGCATTTGCGACAAATGAAACCATTCATGCATGGGCTGAACAAGTGGCTCCACGACTGGGGAAAGACTCCTCGCACTTCGAGGTCAAGACCACTCCGCAGAGGTTCTTCCGCATCTCGAAGCATGTAGTCACCTTCACCAAGTTGGAGAATATCCGATGAAAAATCCATTCCGCAGAAAACCGCCGATGCCCAGTAATCGCTATGTTCTCGGCGAAGAGGTAATCCACCCGGGCAAATACGTCTCTATTCCCCGATCCGCCCATTTAGCCATTTTAGGAGAGTCGAACAGTGGAAAGGGAAGCGTCATCGCCAACATCATCAAACAAGAGGTCATCATGGGCGGTGAAATATGGTTCATCGACCTCAAGGCAGGTATGGAGGCAGCTAACTATGAGTCCGTACTGGACCGCAAAGCCTACACCCTTGATGAGGCCGAGGAACTGCTCAGTGCGTTCAATGCCGACGTGGACTCTGTTGCAGCGGAATGGCGCGGCAAGACTCGCAATTTAGACGATTCGCAGGTTCGTCATCGGCTGCTCGTCATCGACGAAGCTGCCGACATGATCAAATCAGGACCAAACAAGAAGAAATCCGACTCATGTATTGAAATGGTACGTTCCGCACTGTCTCGTTCACGCGCTTTGAACTGCACAATGGTGGTGAGCACGCAGAATCCGCGTGTCAGCACATCGTTGCCGTATAGAAGCTTGCTGCTGACGACGCTGGCTCTTCGATTGAACTCTAAGAGTGAAGCGGTAATGGCTTTAGACGAAGATGCCGTACAACGTGGTGCCCGCCCATGGTCGATAAGTTTCAACCGCCCAGGAGACGGCTATCTATGGGATACCGAGACCAATTCCGTCCGCTTCCTTCACGTGCCATTCGTCACGGATGAGGAGATTCACTCTCTCCGCCGAGTAGGCGGGGACGGCGACGGGCGTAGCGGCAGCGGCAGCCCGGTGCCGGCCACGCCATCACCCTCTGAATACAGGGGGCTACTACGACGCCCCCCCTGTTGAGATGTGAGATGAGGGACGAATGATGAGCGATAAGAAGAACGACCCGAATGAGAAGGGTCGGTACTGGGCCGGCCTGATCTACCCCGGCGACAGTGCCCCGGATAACTGGCAGGAGCTTATGCAACTGTCCGGCCTGCAAATCCTCGTGTCCCCTCTGCACGATCAGGACATCGCTGACGTCAAGACCGGTGAACTGAAGAAGCCGCACCGCCACGTGGTCGCGATGTGGATGAACACCACCACACACCGGAACGCACAGCGGTTCTTCGAGCAGTTCAACGGCCCCAAGACGATCATCCGTCTGGAAAGCCCACGCGGCATGGCCCGCTATCTCATTCATCTCGACAACCCCGAGAAAGCGCAGTATTCCCCCGATGATGTACTGGCTTTCAACGGTGCCGACTGGCAGAAGATAGCTATCCCCGACGACGACAAGCAGGAGGCCATGTCCATTGTGAACCTCGTCGCCGAAAACGACATTCGAGGCTATTACGACCTGCTCAAGCTCTGCGAACAGGAGCACCCCGACTTGCTGGACTATGCCACCCGGCAAACGGTGTTCTGTCGCGAAGTGATCTGGTCATACTGGCACGCAAGCAGCGATAAGCCCAAGAAGGAGCCTGACCATGATTGAGAGACACACAGAGGACAATATCGCCGACCGTCCTCAGTTTTTGGACGTGTCCGACCTTCAAGCCCTGTTCGGCGTCGGTCGCTCCAAAGCACGTCTGATGATGGACGCCCTGCCCTCCATTCGAGTTGGTAGCAAAGATTACATCACCGTCACGGCTCTGAGCACCTTCATTGTCGAAAACGACGGCATCCCAATCAAATGGCCTAAGCGCAGGCGTAAATGATTACATAAGTCCCGTCGGACAGACCGACGGGACTTTATAATGTGTCACTGCCGGAATTTCCTTTGCCACGTTTCCTCAAGCGCCTGTTCGGCTTCATCGGCAATTTCCTGTGCAGTTCTGATGTTGGGGGTTCCATTCATCGATCGACCGGGGTGCAGAGTGTCCCACAAAGTCTGCATACCTGTACTTCGTCCCTTGCCTTGGGCATGGTTGCCGAAACCGGTGACATGTGCATTCCATACAGGCTCATAGGCTGCAATCATTGCGGATTCGGCGACTGGAGCCCATACGAATGAAAGCGTAAGCAACTTGCATGCGAAGTCATTGATATTGAGATTGGTAACCGCTTCAATAGACTTCGCATGGTGCCGGACACGGTTGGACAGCCCCTTTTCAGGTTGGTTCTTATCCACGTCTTCCGGCCTCCATTGAGTCCCTTTTAGGGCTTTTGGCGCCGCCACGCCGATATAGATGGGCCAAGTTCCCGGCTGAGTTCGGTTTTGCTCCGCCAATCTGTGATAGGCATGGAACGGTCCGTCATAGAACAGCGCATAGATACCGTAGCCATCGAAAGATTCATCTCGAACGGTCGTCATCGGGTATAGTTCCGATGACATAATGGCACGGGCCAACGAATCCGAGAGAGCCGTATAGCTTAACGGGTTGAAGAACTCAGGCTGCTTCATGCTCCACCTCCGACAGCAACGAAAGTTCTTCGTTCATCTCCTTACGTGCCGTATCCTCATGCAAAGCGACCGCAACACTTGAAGCAACGACACGGGCAAGTTCGACAGGTACGGCGTTCCCAATCTGTCGAAGTGCTTCGCTCCAAGCTCCCGAAAACTCATACCCATCCGGGAAACCTTGAATTCGTGCCGCTTCTCGGGCTGTGTAGTAGCGAACATGTCCATTCGAGAACCTCATCATGTTCTCTCCCCCTGGAACACCATGCACGCCGGCTTTGATTGCCTTAGACGGCTCATCCAAGGGCGATCCTGTATGACCGGCATACATCTTTGCCCCAGTACGCAATACATGGTTCAGGAACTTCGCAGACGCTTTCTTTTCATGCGGGTCAGGAAGCCCCCAAAGAGCATCACGAACTGTACGCCATGGTCTCAGTGAAGAATCGCCGGCTTTCCCCTTAATTCCCGCTCCGGTTTTCATATTGTGCCAAGCCCAATAACGCCCGTCTTCTTGCGCCTCAAACAATGCAGCTTGCGAATGAGTCGGCCGAGGAAAAGACCATTGCGCTTCAACATCTGAGCGAAACCCAACCATAATTACTCGATGTCGTCGCTGAGCCACGCCGTAGTCTGCGGCATCCACAATGGTTGGAACCACTTCATAACGTAGTTCGTCATGAATCCCGGCAGTATGTTCTCTGCTTAGTCGCTCCGCGTGCTCACGCCATGTCTCATCTTCCTTAGCTTTAACAAGCGGGTGTTGCAACCGCATGAGAATGTAATCGTAATAGTCTCGGAAAGATTCACGGGTTAGTCCCTTGACATTCTCGACAATGAACGCACGCGGTTTGAGACGTGACAAGACTTCTGTATAGGCAGGGAACATATCTCTTGGGTCAAGGGCAGCTCTTGCAAGACCGCCCAAAGAGAACGGCTGACATGGTGGGCCACCGGCCAGTAAGTCAAGATCATCCGGCGCAAGAGACCAATCTACCTTTCTCACGTCGGACTCAATAATGGTCGTATCCCCAATCAAGGGATACCCCGCCGCCTGATTCAGACGTAGCGTCTGGCAACAGTTATGTTCCCACTCGATAGCGGCGACATGCTCAAACCCCGCCAAAGCAGTCCCGAGCATCAGCCCACCGCCTCCGGCGAAGAGCTCTATTGCGTTCAATCTTCCGTCTGTGTTCATGTCCCCTATCGTACCGAACAAGACAAGCAGCAAAACGCGCTAAGGCCGATTCTGCCAGCCGTCTTCACTCGTTCTCGAGAAGGCTCCCCATGAAATCCGCAGCTTTACGGTCATTCTCCCCGACTTCCTCGGCATAGATGTTCAGCGTCGTATTCAGGCTTTCATGCCCCAGTCGTGCTTGCACAGTCTTTGGGTCTACGCCACCTGCGACTAGCAGTGTGGCCTGAGCGCGCCGGAGAGCATGGAAATTGGGGCCAACATAACCGGATCGCTTCACTCGTTCGAGGCCTCGTTTGTCGATGTACTTGGTTTCGTTGGAGTAGTGCGCAAGTCCTTCCTTCACGTAAAACTTCCTACGCCACCGGCTGAAGTTATCGGGGTCTAGGAAATCGCACAGCTCATTACTGCATACCGGGGAACTAGATTGTTGGCCGATTCCGGCAGCCTCGAACATAGCTCGTTGCTTCAGCTTCCACTGCTTCAAGAACTCGATGGTTTGCCTGTCAATGGAGATTGTGCGGCGCGATTTGGCTGTCTTGGGGTCTTTGAGCACCTTCTCCTTGCCATACTGCTTGCGGATGCGCAGACGCGCACCGTCGAAATCAACATCGTCCCAGACCAATGCCAATGCCTCACCTCGGCGCAGACCAGTGGCAATGCCCAACCAAACCGCCACGATCCGGCCATCTTGCGGCTCCTGCTTGATCTTATGAACGAACGCCAAAGCCTGCTCCTTGGTGATTCGCGTCTCCTTACGCTTCTGCTGACTCACCTTCGGGCGCTTGATGCCTTCCACGGCATCGCACGGGTTGCGGTCTATCAACTCGTCCAAGAACGCTTTACGCATGATTTGAGATAATTTCATATGCACCTTGTGAATAGCATCAGGAGACGCCCCATCCTGCTCGGCCATACGCAGATAAGCATTCTCAATCTTCTTTGAGTCGAGGTCAACCACTCGCGTTTCTCCGAGGAATTTCACGATACGGTCAATTTCATGCCGGTCGCGTTCAATTGTAAGGTTCGACACCTTACCCAGCGCCTTGCGGTTTGCTTGGAACGCTTCTGCATACTCCCCCACGGTCACATTCTTACCGGAACGCTCATCTTCGAGTTCCTGCTTGTACGCCACCAAGGCAGCCGTCGCCTCGGCCTTGTTGCCGTTAACCTTGCGCGACTTCGACCAATGCCACGACTTGTGGTTTTCATCCGGCGCAAGACGCACGCGGATAGAGTACCTGCGGCCGCGCTCCAGCTCGGTGATCTGCCCCGACGTTTCCCGCTTCGCCATCTCGGCACCTCCTTCGTAGATGCCTTCATCTTATCAGATTTGGACAAATCTGGACAAAGATTTTCTGGACAAAAGTTGGACAAACCCACCAATCAGAACCAACTTGAATCACTCAACACGCCGCATTTTAAGCCATTGTCTCAATGTATACTAGACAATACCAATTCAGAACAACATGAGAAAACGTGGGCTCATAACCCAGAGGTCCATGGTTCAAATCCATGCCCCGCTACGAACGTGGTTATATGGCCGCTGATTTCGGTACCGAAATCAGCGGCCTTTCCGTTTACCGTGGCGATATGGATGAAAGGCGATCAGGCAGCTACGGTGCCCAGGGAAGTCGGCGATCATAAACGTCTCGTCATTTTCATCGCGGATCTTCAGTTGTCTAATCCACGGGAGGCGACAGGCGTGAAGTTTCTCAACGAAGCGGAAGCCGGGCACAAGTCGTATGTTACGATCGACTTCGTGCCCAGCTCCCGTTCTTCTGCTCAGAAGCGGAGTGTGGTTCACCATCCAGCCGACATCATCGGCATCATGCCGCAGCGGGTCAACGTATCGGCCAGCGCATCGTCCAGTGCTTGAATCGGTCATAGCGACGACGCCACCGAACGACGATGGACAGTATGGCGCCTATCGCCAGAGCTGACACGGCCAGAACCGAAGCAAGCGACACATCGCCACCCGTGACGGGTAGTGACGGGCGAGGGTTGGACGTGGTTGCCTCCGCCGGCGCCGGCGGCGTCTCGGGTTTCTCCGGTTCGCACGGTTTCTCCGACTCGCATGGGGGCAACACCCGCACACGCTCCCAGGCATCGTCATACCGGCTGGACGCCGGGGAAACACGGTCATCCCCCTCGAACCGCCAGACGAACACGTACCACCCAGGCCGTTCGGCGGTCAGATACATAGGAGCGCCATGCGCGTCCAACGCCCCGGCGCCGATTTTGAACGTGCCGTTCATCGCGGGAATCTCCCAGGTGGCCAGCAACCGGTGGTTGTCGTCTTCCGTGGGAACCTCTCCCCCGGATGGCTTGTACGCCTCATCGTTGGAAGGATTGTCGGGATCGCCGGACCACCATACGCTCACCGTCGCATATGGCCGATCCGCCGCGAACTCATACTCTTCGTTGCCGGCATACTGGCCATGATCCGCAGGGAACCCCGATACGGTAATGGTGTCGCTGAGCTCGGCACCGATATCCGCCGAATGCTCAGTGACCGTCGACATGACTTCTAGCTTCCTGCGACTTGTATTGCTTTCCGTAGCCTCCATAAACGGACTTATCCAGTCGCCTATAAGGTATTCCTGCGCCTGTTTGCTCTGCTCGGACCGCCGAAACACCCATACCCATGTGCCAAAACCGCTATTCTGCTTGGTCCGGTAAGCGGCACCGTCATCCGGCTTGGTCATGGCCTGCACACGTGCCTGCTGCCCCACCCCGGTGAAAGAGGCCTTGCCATAGGCCACCGGCTCATAACCCAAAGTCGCCAATCGCGCAAGAAAAGCATCGGCGCTCTCTTGTGCATTCGGCGTAATGACATTGCCCACATCGCCCGTATCAAGACCATCGAAATAGTATCCGCGGGCCTGCAATTCCAAATCGGGCACCCAATAACTGTCCGCATCCGCCACGCCACTGGTCACGTCATCGAACACCGGAGAAGCCACATCAAGCACCTTCTCGGAGACCTTGGTGGATACCGCCGGAACAAAATCCTTACGCACCCGAAATGTCGTCGACGCGCCGCCAGTGGAAGCCATCGAGTCAAAGGCCAGCATGTCCTGAGTGCTGTCCATGACGTGCATCCGCCCATACTCGTACGTGGTGTTCGCCGTCACCTCGCCGGCGCCGGTCGCCTCCCACGCGATCGAGGACCCGGCGCTCGTCGACACCCCCGAGAACGTGTTGCCGCCTTGGACGAACCGCGCCGCCCCCTGCAAGGTGACGGTGAACGGCACTCCCGCGATCGCGTCACCGGCGCGGTTCACCACTTTCACCGAGATGGAACCGCTGCGCAAAGCCTCGGCATCGGTGCGTTCCACCGTCGTGCCCGCAGGCGTCTTGCCGGCCGATTGATCCCATATCCGGGCCGCCTTCGCCACGATCTCGGGGTACCGGCCTTGAATGACCGCCATCTGTCTCGCCCACTCGTCCCGATCGCGCCCGAAGTGATCCTGCACGATGATGCCGATCGCCGCATGGGTGGCGGCATCCGTGTCGCGGTACCGGTCAAGGATCCATGCCATACGCCGGGCGTTCTCATCGGAGGCAAGCACCGTGGTGGGGCCTATCACATAGTCGCTCAGTTTCCCCGCTTCGATGCAGTAGTACTTGTTGCCCGAAGCGTCCAGCCCCGCGACACCGACATAATATTCCATATCGTTGTATGGAAACGCCACGTGATATCTTTCGTCGGCGGGCGTCAACGTCGCGGCATACGCCGTATTCGCCGAGCCGAACACCACTCCCACCATTATTATCAGACCGGTCAGCATCGCTACGATGGCCATGCCCCGTTGCCGCCATGTCGTTATCATCATTCGTCCTTTCCTGGTACGTTTCCCCGCATACTGCACTGTGTGCGGGTAGGCCACGATCATGGCAGATTTTCATTCGCTACAGCCGGTTTTTCGACCTATGTGGTCCGAGCTTGCCGTTTGCCGGCGAGTTGTGGATAACTCTTCCGCCGAGTTATCCACCTCATGCGGTTGACCGAACGTTTACCTGATAGTTATCCACAATGCGCAACATATGTTCAAAAGCCCTTAGAATAGGGCCTTATGGCAGCAGTACAACATCGCGCGACCACGCGCACTAGTAATACCGATAACAGCACCACGAAAACGAAGTCAAAGGCGACTTCTGCCCGAAAGAGCCCCGCAACCAAGCGCAAGAGAGTCAGCGCCGAAACGGCACGCGCCGCAGCAGCGCTGAAAGGCCTGGCTGTCGAAGCCCCCGCACCGTCCATCGAAGCAAACGAGCCCGGCCAGTTCGGCCGCATCAATGTCATGGACATCACTCCCGCCGAGGAGCGCGGCATCTTCCCCGCCCGTGTGGAACTCGGCGAACCGTTTGAGATGACCGCCCAGGTGTTCATCGAAGGCCGTACCAAGGTGGGTGTCACCGCCATCGTGCGCAACCCGCGCGGCAAGGAAACCATGCGCCGGGCCATGACCTGCGTAAATCCCGGCCTCGATCGTTGGACCGTGATGGTCAAGTGCGGCGAGCACAGCGATCTGAAGCCTTGGGAGGATGGCTACGCGGCCGTCAAGCGTCAGCTCGGCGAATGGACCGTGACCATCGAAGGTTGGGAAGACGCGTACGTCTCCTGGCTGCACGACGCCCGCATCAAGGTGCGTGTGATGGACGACGTGGACAACGCACTCAATTCCGGTGCCGAGTTGCTGGCCCGTTGGGCCGAAACCCCGGACACCGGCCTGACCGCACGCGATCGCAAGACCTTGGAGAAGGCCGCTGAGACCATGGCCGATCAGACGCTGAGCGCCGAGGATCGTCTCGCCGCCGGCGACAACCCGACCATCGCCGCCCTGCACGAGACTCACCCGCTGCGCGACGGCATCTCCCCCAGCCAGCCCCAGCGCTTCAAGGTGGAACGCCCAAAGTCCAGCTTCGCGGCTTGGTACCAGTTCTTCCCGCGTTCCGAAGGCGCCACCATCGATCCGAACACCGGCAAGATCATTCAGGGTACGCTGAAGACTTCGATGGCCGGCCTCGAACGCGCCGCTGCCGAGGGCTTCGACATCGTCTACCTGCCGCCGGTCTTCCCGATTGGCGTGACCAACCGCAAGGGCCGCAACAACACGCTGGTCGCCGGCCCCGATGACCCGGGCTCACCGTTCGGCATCGGCTCCGAGCTAGGTGGCCACGACACCGTGGATCCGCTGCTCGGCACCATGGACGATTTCAAGGCCCTGTGCCAGCGTGCACATGAACTGGGTCTGGAAATCGCGCTTGATTTCGCCCTGCAGTGCTCGCCCGATCACCCGTGGGTCAAGGCCCACCCGAACTGGTTCCGCCACAAGCCGGACGGCTCCATCGCCTTCGCCGAGAACCCGCCGAAGAAGTATCAGGACATCTACCCGATCGACTTCAACGCCGACATGCCCGGCATCGAAAAAGAAGTCGAACGCATCATGAATCTGTGGATCGAGGCGGGCGTCACCATCTTCCGCATCGATAACCCGCACACCAAGCCGGTGCGTTTCTGGCAGGACGTGATTGCCGCCGTGACCAAGAAGCACCCGGAGATCCTGTTCCTGGCCGAGGCATTCACCCGCCCGGGCATGATGCGCGCCCTGAGCTACGTGGGCTTCACCCAGTCCCACTGCTACTTCCCGTGGCGCAACACCAAGGACGAACTGGAAGAGTATCTGCCGGTCACCAATGGCGACGACGGCTACTACCAGCACAACACCTTCTGGCCCACCACGCCGGATATTCTCACCGCTTACGTGCGAGACAACGGCGTAGCCGGCCACTGCGTGCGTGCGGTGCTGGCAGCCATGGGCTCGCCGTCCTGGGGTATCTACAACGGTTACGAACTCATCGAGAACAAGCAGCGCCCCGGCTTCGAAGAGCAGATCGACAACGAGAAGTACGAGGTCAAGGTTCGCGATTGGAGCAAGGCCAAGCAGTACGGCGTGGCCGAGATGCTCACCGCACTCAACAAGATTCGTCGCGCCCACCCGGCCGCGTTGAGCTACCACAACCTCACCGTGCTGCCTACGTCCGACCCGAATATTCTGGCTTTCGCACGCCACACGCCGGCCGAACTGACCGGTACCGGCCAAGCGGACACGCTGATTGTGGTCGTGAACCTCGATGGACACAACGCACACCAGTCGATGATTCACCTGGAACTCAGCGAGCTGGGTCTGCCCACCGACCGCCCGCTCAACGTGCGCGACGAGCTGACCGGCCGCGAATTCCAGTGGGGTTGGGACAACTACGTGTCTCTGGCTCCTTGGGCGGATGTGGCCCACATCCTGTCCGTGCAGTGATGCGGTACTGCAACGGTAATGCAACAGTGATGCCGTTGACGTGCATGGGTTTATCGT
>SKEZ01000948.1_pt1 | contig 18449 bp, 17 predicted proteins | sample 4843881 | NCBI WGS metagenome assembly SKEZ01 (sample SAMN11008796, study PRJNA524170) | human gut metagenome | isolation source: fecal sample from pouch patient p1, p46 | place: Israel: Tel-Aviv | reverse complement strand
GTACAAGTAGTAGATGAGCACGGCGCCGTACGCGCCCCAGCAGATCGAGTTGAAGAAGTTGCCGGCGGCCAGCGAGGACAGGCCCTTGGGGTAGCCGAGGAACGAATGGTCGTCGCGGATCTTCTTCAGTTCCTGCTCTTCGGCGGTGGTGATCTTCTCGCCGTCTTCATCCAGCACCAGCGACGTGTCGTCGTTGACCGTGTCGGGTGATGATTGGGTATTGGACATTGCTTACTCCTCCTTGAGAGTGACTTAAGTAAGTCTGTCTTTTGTTCCGCCCCGAATGAGGCGTTACTTTGAAGGTAATCCGCGGATAAGTGAACATAGGGTGAAGTCTTGTTGTAAAAAGTGGACAATTATTCGAGCATCCACACGAAATATCCACGAAATAGTGGAGAAATGTCAGGGAAACGGAGCGGAAACACCCGATTGTTCTCACCGACAACCGGCCGAAAACCCAGAATATGGCGGGAAACAGCAAGTCAGCAGTGCCCGAAGTGCACGCCCCCGCCGGATGGATAGCCCGGTGGGCTATCCATAGCAGTGCACGCAAGTGCACGTCGCATGTAACGCCGGGAGGTGGCGCGTAGCGCCGGAGGGTGGTCGAATGCTTGACGCCGCGGTATTCTCGACCACCCCAGTCGGCTTCGCCGACAGCCCCCGCCAGCGGGGGCATGAACCACTTCATTATGTACGAGACAGGCCACTAGTGCGCTACGACAACATTCCTTGGCGAGGGAACCGGGAGTACGGATGCCGCCTCAGTGCGCGCTTCCGCCAATCCTTCGGCCAGATCGTCGAAATCGATGCCGTTCACGGAGGACAGCAATCCGACATCCTCGGCGGGGAATCGCTCCGGATGCATCGCCCCGCAGATCGCGCCGGCGATGGCCCCGATCGTATCGGTATCGCCACCGAGCATGGCCGTCATCCGGGTCGCCACGGTGGGATCGCCGCCGGCCAGCTGCACGCACACCAGCACCGCCGGAATCGTCTCCGCCGTATCCACGCCCGTGCCGAACACATCACGCAACAGACGAAGCGCTTCCTGCCCGTCCACGCCGTGCACGGCGGCGTACACGGCATCGAGCCGGGCGCACAGGTCCACGGTCGGTGTCCGGTATCCACGCTCACTGCCCAGACGTGCGGCGCGATCGGCCACACGCCACAGTTCCCCGGTATCCGCACCTCCCTCGATGCCGTAGGCCACGCAGGCCGCGACGGCGCTGGCTCCGGCAATGGCGATGGACGTGTTGTGCGTCGGCAGGCAGATCTGTTCGACGCGCCGTACCAGCGCCGAAAGATCGTTCACCGAGGAGATCGCGCCGATCGGCGAGATCTTCATCGAGGATCCGTTGGTGGTGCCGCCGATGCCTGCACGGTCGAAGGGCACACCGCGCTGGATCGCATCCAATGCGCGTCTTGTGCTTGGCCCGCTGACCACGTCGTTTTTTTCAGGATTGCGCCGTATCCAGTCAAGCAGATGCTCGACGTACGCGTGGGCGTCGACGTGGCCCCGTGCGGCGATCAGCATCCGCGCGATCAATATCGTATTGATGGTGTCGTCCGTGACCTCGCCCGCGGCGAGCGATCGAGGATACATCCCGTACCGCGTCGACGGGCGAAAAGTCGTCATGCCGTCGGGGAAGCACTCGCGCATGCGTTCACGAGGAATGAATTCCGTGGGCATGCCCATCGCGTCGCCGTACGCGCAGCCGATGAGCATGCCTCTGATGCGCCGGGGAATATCACCCTGCACGGAGTTCGATGAATCGGCGCCGCGCCGCAGCAGTGCGGGATCATGCCCCGCGAAGGTCTTGTCCATGGCCATAGCGGCCGCTCCTTCCTTGGATTCCACGTTCCGCAGGAAACGTGGATGCTTACGAGAATATCGGCATTGGCCGTGACGGATCCACCGCGGTCCATCGGGTCATATGGACCCGGCGGACCGGCGGGGCCGGCGTGACCGGAATCGCGCGGTGGGAGTTCAGGCCGCGGACGGATCCTTCTTCTCGGTCAGGGACGCCGCCGCGAACGAACAGGCCATGGCGATCAGCGATGCCGCGATGACGATGAGCATGTTCGTCACGTCGCCGGTTTTCGGGTTGACGAACCCGACGATGCCCAGCACGCCGATGGTGGAAGCGTAGTTCACCACATGGAAGGCCCCGACGATAGCCCCGCCGATCATCGATCCGAGGCAGGTGATCGCGAAACGGCGCTTGACCGGCAGGGTGACGCCATAGATGGATGGCTCGATGATGCAGAAGAAATCGGAGATCATCGCCGTGACGCAGATCTGGCGCGTCTCGGTGTTGCGGGAACGCAGCCACACGGCGAAGACGACCGCCATCTGCGCCAGCGGAACGACGTAGATCAATGGCATGATAAAGTCGCTGCCCAGGGTCGACAGGTTGTTGATGCCGATGGCGACGAGCAGCCAGTGCAGGCCGAGGATCACCAGCGGCGTGTAGAAGAAGCCGACGACGGCGCCGGCGATGGCCGGAGACAGCGCATACAGCCACTGCAGGGCCACGGTGATGGCGTCGGAGAGCAGATTGGCGATGGGGCCAAGCACGAGCAGCGTAGCGACCACGCCGACAAGGATCGTCAGGAACGGCACGAAGGTGAACTGCGTGGCGTGAGGCAACTTGCTCTTGAGCCACAGCTCGAACCTGGAGATGAAGAACATCGCCAGAATGATCGGAATCACCGTGGAGGTGTAGCCGTTTTCGGGGAAGATCACCGGGATGCCCAGAAATGTGCTGTGCACGTCGGTGGAGAAGGGCGTGCCGGCGAATAGGGTGAAGAGTGGGTCGCCCTTGCCCAGATCGGCGGCGAAATTCGGAAAGACCAGCGCCGCGCCGACGATCATGCCGATGAATCCGTCCGACCCGAACGCCTTGGCCGCCGTGTAGCCGAGCAGGACCGGGAAGAAGGTGAAGATGGCGTTGCCGATGGCATTGAGGATCACATATGTGCCGTCGCCGGACTGGATGGCACCGGTGGCGACAAGCACCGACTGCAAGCCGAGCACCAGCGAGCAGCCCATCAGCACGCCAAGGACCGGCGTGATGATCTTCGTGATGGTGGCGAGGATGCGGTTCAGCAGGGTCTGCTTTGTCCTGTCCTCGACGGGCGCGTCGGCGATCGGGGACGCAGCCGCCGCGGAACCGGACGCCGGCTGCGTCTCGGCGTTCCGCTGCTGCCCGGCATTCGCTCCGACCCCGGCATCTTCGGCGCCTGACGCCGCCAGTTTGGGCAGCAGCTCGTCGTAGACATCACCGACCGTGGTGCCGATGATGACCTGCAGCTGATTGTTGGAGAACTGCGCCCCCAGCACGCCGGGAGCCGAGGCCAGCGCCTGCGTATCCGCCAGCGCATTGTCGTGAAGCGTGAAGCGCAGGCGGGTCATGCAGTGCGCGACTTCGTTCACATTGGCCGCGCCGCCGATGTGTTCGAGTATGAAATCATTCAGCTTGTCATAGTGCCCCATCGTCAGACCTTCTCTCAAGTTATCTTCGTCGATGCCTTATGTTGTGGGATATCCATACCAAATTTGGATAATTCCAAATTATAATCTTGACAATCCCAAATAGTCAACCGAGCGACACGCCGACAGCAAAGAACCATCAGCACCGCAGAATCACCAGTATTCTGGCATAGGACAGCACACACCACCGAGGAAGGCGCTCGCATGGGAACTCCATCGATTCTTGGGAAAAAAGAAGTGCGCCGCCAACGTATCGTGGAGTTGCTCGCCTCCACACCGCTCAGCTCCATCGCGCAGCTGGCGCAGGAACTCGGCGTGTCCGACGAGACCATTCGCACCGATCTGAAGTCCACGGAACTGCGCGATCAGGTGATCCAAGCACACGGCAGCGTGGCCCTCGGCGCCTCCTCCGCGGGAACCGGCGTGCCGTTCCAATTCCGGCGGTCCGTCAACACGCAGATCAAAACGCATCTGGCCAACCGCGCGGCCGAGCTCATATCCCCAGGCAGTACGGTAGCCATCGAGCACAGCGGCGTTGGCAGCATGCTGGCGGAGGCCATTGTGGACCGCCCCGAGCTGAGCGATACCATCACACTGATCACCAACTCGTTCCCCATCATCGCATTGCTCATCGAACGCCACAGCCGCATGCGCACCGTATTTCTGGGAGGCCGTTTCATCGAAGGGCAGCTCAACACCTACGGTTCGACCACCATCGACCAAATGAGCCGCATGCACGGAGACATGGCGTTTCTCAGCCCGGCGGCAGTCAGCGGCGCGCTGGCGGTGACCGGATTCGTCGAGGACGACGTGGCATTCAAGACCACGCTTATGTGTCAGTGCAGCCGCAGCGTGCTGCTGCTCGACAAGTCGAAGATGGGAAAGACCGCGCTGCTCGACATCAATCATGTCTACGACTACGACTACGTCGTCACCGACGCGGATTTCGACACCGAGCAACGGCAGGCATTGGCTGACCACAACGCGTCCGTCATCGACATTCGCTGCCCGGGCGCCGGGCCGGCCACGGCCGGTTCACGGAATGCCGACAGGGCCATCCACTAGGCTATGGGACTATGAAGATCGACATCGTTTCCGTGTTTCCCGAGTATTTCGAGGTTCTGAACCTGAGCCTGTTCGGCAAGGCGCAGGCCAAGGGACTTATCGACGTGTCCGCGCACAACCTGCGCGACTGGACGCATGACGTGCATCATTCGGTGGACGATACGTCGGTCGGCGGCGGGGCCGGCATGGTGATGAAGCCGGAGGTATGGGCCGAGTGCCTGGATGAGCTGCTCGGCCTGCCCGCCGCGAAGAGCACCGCCGCGGACGATGGCGGAGCGGACGGCAACGGCGCGGACGGCGCCGCATCGGAATCCGCACCCGCCGATCCGGCCGCCGGCGAGGCCGCCCCCATTCTGATTTTTCCGAATCCGTCGGCGCCGCTGTTCACCCAGCGCGACGCGACCGAGTTGTCCCACGCCGGGCATCTGCTGTTCGGTTGCGGGCGCTACGAGGGGTACGACGCACGCATCCCCGAGTATTACCGCGCGCAAGGCGTCGATGTGCGCGAGTACTCGATCGGCGATTACGTGCTCAACGGCGGCGAAGTGGCCGTATCGGTGATGCTGGAGGCGATCACCCGGCTGCTGCCCGGATTCATGGGCAACCCCGAATCGATCGTCGAGGAATCGTATACGGGAGAAGGCGCGCTGCTGGAGCACCGGCAGTACACCAAGCCGGCCCAGTGGCGGGGCATCGCGGTTCCGGACGTGCTGCTGTCCGGAGACCACGGCAAGGTCGACCGGTTCCGCAGGGACGAGGCGCTGGCGCGCACCGATGCGATCCGCCCGGATCTCATCGAACGGCTCGATTGTTCGGCGCTCGACAAGGCCGACCGCAAAACGCTGATCGGACTCGGCTGGGAGGTTTCCGCCGCGCATCCACGGCGTCTCGCGTAGAGGCCCACGCCGCCACGTTCCCGCGAGCCGTTCCGGGCACCAGGCAACAATCGATGAGGGCCGGCCCCATCTGGGACCGGCCCTCATCGGCGATGGCACGCGTTCGGTTTACAGGCCGAAGACCTTGACGCGGTTCTCGACAGGCTGCTTGTCGACCGGGCCGGCCGGCTGCGCGACGGCGCCGAACGGCATCTGGGCCTGCAGCTTCCAGCTGGACGGCAGGCCGAACTCGGCGGCGACCGCCTCATCGATCAGCGGGTTGTAGTGCTGCAGGGAAGCGCCGAGGCCCTTCTCCGCCAGCGCGGTCCACACGCCGAGCTGGAGCATGCCGGCCGCATCGCGGGCGAAGCCCGGGAAGTTGTCCTTGTAGGCCGGGAAGCTCTTCTGCAGCTGCGCGGTCACGTCGGCATCGTCGTAGAACAGCACGGTGCCGTGGGCCGCGGCGAAGCCATCGATCTTGGCTTCGGTGGACTTGAAGGCCTCGGCGTCGGGAACGACGGCGCGCAGCGTCTCCTTGACGATGCCCCACAGCTTCTGATTGGCATCGCCGAACAGCACGACGGCGCGCTGCGGCTGCGAATTGAAGGCACTCGGCACCTCGACGGTGACATCCTCGACCAGCTTGACGATCTCCTGATCGCTGATCGGGGAATCACTCGTCAGCGCGTACTGCGAGCGGCGGGCCTTCAGGTCCTCGACAAAATTCGACATGACATCTGCCTTTCTGTTGCGGTTCTACGATCGGAGCATCGACGGAGCGGATATACCCCTTATCGCGATATCTCGATTCGATGTATTTGCCAAGATCTACGGTACTGAATTCGTCAGCGCCCCACGTCGACATTCACCATCAGAATATTGTGAGCTATCTCACACTATTCTGATCACCGTGTCCAAACATCTCCCGGTCAGCCCGCGTCCTCGTTGAATTCGATGTAGAACACGGCGGTTTCGCCATAGTCGCGCTGCTCGGAGACGCTCCAGCCGGCCGGCGGCGTCGGGTCATCGGACCGGGCGGAACGCTCCAGCACGATCAGCGTGCGGTCGCCGGCCGCGCCGGACCGGACCAGATCGGCGAGCAGACGGTCGCACACTTCGGTCGCGAAGACATACGGCGGATCGATGAACACCACGTCGAACGGCTGCGGCGCGGTGACCGACGCGTATTTTTCGGCTTTCGCCCTGATGACGCGGGCATTCATGCCCGGCTCCCACGCACGGTGGCGCTTGAGCGCGGTCAGCGTCACGGCGATCAGCGAGGCGGCCGGGCCGTTCGCCTCGACGGCCACAAGCTCGCGGGCGCCGCGGCTCAGCGCCTCGACGCCCAGCGCGCCGGTGCCCGCGAACAGATCGAGCACCCGGGCGTCATCCAGCACACCCCACGAATCGAGATGGGAGAAGATCGCCTCTTTGGTGCGGTCGGTGGTCGGCCGCGTACCGCTTTTCGGCGTGGTCAGCGCCACGCCCTTGAATCGTCCGGAAATCACGCGCATGCGCACCATGTTCTCAGGCACCGGTGACGATGACTCTCGCGATCCCGAGCATGCTTGGGCATCCGGTCTGTCGATGGCGCCGCTACGGCATCACGACGATGTCAGGAAGGTCTCGTTTCCCCGCGTGAAGTCCAGCACGGCACCGGCGAGCTGCACTTCGCCGGACAACGACGGATCGGCCTGCAGCAACCGTTCCGCGCGGGCGCGGGCGTCGGCGATGATGTCGGCGTCCTTGACCACGCGCAGCAGCTTTAGGCTGGACTTGCCGCCCGACTGCGCGTCGCCGAGCACATCGCCGGCACCGCGGAATTCCAAATCGGCCTGCGCGATTTGAGAACCGTCCAGCGTGCCCTGGATCACCTGCAGCCGCTGTTCGGCCGGCGACCCCGGCTCGGCGCGGGAGATCAGGAACGCCCAGCTGTTGGTGCCGCCGCGCCCGACGCGGCCGCGCAGCTGGTGCAGCTGCGACAGGCCGTAACGGTCCGCGTCGAAGATCACGATGCAACTGGCCTGAGGCACGTCCACGCCGACCTCGATCACCGTGGTGGCCACCAGAATCGGCGTCGCGCCATCGGCGAATTCCTCCATCACCCGGGTCTTCGTCTCATCGTCGTCGCGCCCCGTGAGCGTGGCGAACGCAACGCCCTGGAACTGCGGCAACCCGGACAGCCGATCGACGATTTCATGCACCGAATGCAGCGGCGGGCGCTGCTCGCGCTCGTCGTCCGTCTGCTGGTCGGCCGACGGGCCGCCACCGGCCTGCCGGGCCGCCGGGGCACCTCCCGCGGCGCCGGAAACAGCCAGTCGACGCTCGCGGGCGAACGCGTCGGACTCGTCGTATACGCCGATGCCGGTGTCGCCGGACGCGTCCCCGGACTCGTCCTCGTCCGCGTCGATGCGCGGGCAGACCACGTAGGCCCGCTCCCCCGCGTCGATGCGCTGGCGCAGATGCGCGAACATGTTGGCCATCGTGCGCCCGTCAGCCTCGGGCACGATGAACGTACGGATCGGCTTGCGCCCTCCCGGCAGCTCGGTCAGCCACGAGATGTCCAGATCGCCGAACCAGGTCATGGCGGCCGTGCGCGGGATCGGCGTCGCGGTCATGACCAGCAGATGCGGCGCCATATCCGCCTTCGCCCGCAGCGACTCACGCTGCTCGACGCCGAAGCGATGCTGCTCGTCGATCACCGCCAACGCCAGGTTCGGCGCCTGGAAGGTCTTGGAGAATGCGGCATGCGTGGCCACGATGACGCACGGCTCCCCGCTGGCGGCCTGCGCAAGCGCGCGGCGACGCGCGGCCAGTTTCATGCCGCCGGTCAGCAGGATGACCGGGATCTTCGGATCGACCTTGCCAACCATGGCGCCGATCGTGGCGTGATGCTGCTCGGCGAGCACCTGCGTCGGAGCCACCAGCACCGCCTGACGGCCCGAGCCGACCGCCTGCAGCATCGCCGCCAGCGCGACCACGGTTTTTCCGGAGCCGACCTCGCCCTGCAGCAGGCGCTGCATCGGATAGTCGCGAGCCATATCGGCGCCGATGTCGTCGACGACCTCCCGCTGCCCAGCGGTCAGCGCGAACGGCAATGACGCAATGAACCGATCGCGGACGGACAGGTCCGCGCACGGCGCGGCATCGGCCTTATGCGCATGCTGCCGGGCCTGCAGCAGCGCGGCCTGGCAGACGAACGCCTCCTCGTAGCGCATCGTGTCGATGGCGCGCTTGAACGCGGCGGTGGTGTCGGGCTCGTGGATCGCGGCGAACGCATCGGCGCGGTGCATCAGCTGCCGATCGGCACGCACCGATTCGGGAAGGATGTCGGGGATCATGCGGCGCAGTGTCTCGCGCGCGGCGGCAACGCCCGCCTCGCCGTCGTTCCCGTCAACGCCCGTTTCCGGCGCATGCGCGTCATCCGGCGCTGCCGGCTCCTCGTCGCCGGCCAAGGCATGCAGAAAGCCCAGAATCGATTCGTGGATATGCTCGCTGGAGATGCGCGATGTCGCGTGGTAGACCGGGCGCGGCCGGCAGACGCGGCGCAGGCCGGCCTCCATCGTGTCCGCATCGTAGCGCAGCGCGGACGACGCGGGAACAAACATGGCGTCATCGGCGCCGGCATCCGTCGGCTCGCTCATTCCCCCGGGCGCGACAGTCAGTATTTCCGGATGCGTGAACTGCAGCTGCCCGTTGAACTCGCTCGGTTGCCCCGACACGACCGCGCCGGCGCCGGCACGCAGCCGCATACTCAGCCAGTCGACATACTGCTTCTTGTACGAGAAGAACACGAGCCGGGCCACGGATCCGGCCACATGGCGCGAGCGGGCGAACGCCGCATCGTCGATCAGCGCCTCCAGCCGGTACCCCCGGCGCGCAATCATCGGCACGACGCGCAGATCGCGGATCACGCCGGCGAACGCCATCGTCTCGCCGATGCGCGCCTCGCGGATCGCCCGCAGCGGCACCGGATCGGTGACGCGGAACGGATAATAGGTCAGCGCATCGGCGACCGAGACGATGCCCAATGACTTGAGCGCGCCGGCACGCCTCTTGTTCGTCATCAGCGACGCAATCGGGGTTTCCAACGTAATGCTCATGGGTACTCATTGTGGCCGACCACGCCGACACCTCCGGCGCCGCCGGCGGCATAAACATGCCGGCGGAACACGCGCACCGCACAGCGCAACGCAAAGAAAAAGCCCCGGGGTCTTGCGACTACCGGGGCTTAAGCTTGCTATCTCGCGATTCACGCGGCCACACGCTGAACCTTGCCAGCCTTGAGGCACTTGACGCACACGCGAACGCGAACGTTCTCGCCGTCGATCGTGGTGCGAACCGGCTGCAGGTTCGGGCGGAAGGTGCGCTTATTGCGGATATGCGAATGCGAAACGGTGAAACCGGTCTGCGGTCCCTTGCCGCACACTGCGCAACGAGCTGCCATGTTGGACTCCCTATTAATTCTTTAGACTTGCAAGTCTTGCGTTATTCGCACCGCACCATGGGGTACGGCAGAACACACAACTTCACTAATATACCGCGCAATACCGGACAATGCAACACAAGCGTGTATCATACGGCGGCGGCACACGCCGGAAAACGTTGCCGCATATGCGTTCCTTCACTATAAGGCACACGCGCGACCCGCCCCGAGACCTCGCCGGCGGCCGCCGCGAATCAGGGACGCCGCGGATGTGGGGTGGCCGGCACGGGTGCACGCGCCCGCACCCGATAGACCCAGACTTCCCCGACGCTCAGCTGAAGGCGTAGCATCGGTGCTACCCCCGCAAAATCATCCGCTGTGCCTATTGCCGCTTTCAGCAAACATTCATAAACTCACGGTACAACTCAAAATATCTGAGGGTCTGTCAAGGAGGATGCCATGCTCAGTCGCATCGGTGAATATTTTGCACACCAGCGCGAGGAACAGGCGCGCAAACCCAATCATGCGGTGATATCGCTCGGCCACGTTTGGGTGGACATCATGATGGATGTCAACGGCGTGCCGAAGGCCGGCGGATTCGCGGTGTCCGACCACACCACGGCGGCCGTCGGCGGCAGCTACCGCGTGCTGCAGGCAGTCAGTCGCATGGGCGTCGAGGCCGATCACGCCGGCATCATCGGCACCGGGCCATGGGCCAGCATCGTGCGCAAGACCTTCAGCGACCGCGAGATCACGCACATCGGCCAGGACCGGCTCGACACGGATTCCGGCTTCCGCTTGGTGCTGGGCGATGAGGACCATCGCAAGACCTATATCGCCACATACGGTGCGGAGGCCCAAGGCGACGAGACCACCTTCGACTGCGTGGAGCCCGCCGCCGGCGACATCATCCACATCAGCGGCAACACGCTGATGGACCACACCGCCGCCGGCATCGACGAATTCGTGCAGCGGGCAGGCACCGACCCGAACGCCCGCGATTACCGGATCGTCCTCAACCCGACGAACACGCTTTCGCTGGTCAACGACCACCTGCTGGAGGACCTTGTGCTGGCTCGCCCGACATGGTCGTGCAACCGGCAGGAGGCCATCACTCTGGCCGAACGGCTCGGCGTGCCGCAGGAATCCGACGACGGGCTGACCGTCGGCGGCGGATTCGACAAGGCGATGGCGCGGCTGTGCGAGTCGCTAGGCGCCACGCTGCGCGCGCCGCTGGTCGTGCGCGCCGGATCGCGCGGCGCATGGGTGCGCACGCCGGGCGGCGACGTCATCCATATCGAGGGGTACCCGACCAAGGCCACGCACACCCGCTCGGCCGGGTCATGCCATACCGGCACGATGTGCGCGATGCTGGCGCGCGGCTGGTCGCTGACCGATGCCGTGCAGATCGCGAACGCCGCGGCGTCGTTGGCCATCCAGCGCAGCATCAGCGGCGTGCCCGACTGCCCGACCTACGACGAGGCCATCGCCAAGGTCGAGGAAAGCGACCCGACGCCGGTGAAGTAACCGCCACGGCCTGGACTCCCCCGCCGCGGCACCGGTTTTCCGCGCCGCGGCGAATTCATCCTCTGTTCACGGATAGCGTGGCCTTCCCGCCTGCGCCAGACCGTAGGATGGAGGATGAGCTGACGTCAGGAGTTATGTATGGCTGAGAACGCAACGTCCATGGCCCCGTCGCCTCGGACCGAGGAGACGGGCGAGACCGGAGCGACCGGGAAGCTGACCTCGCGCGAAAAGCGCTGGATCGTCTACGATGTCGGCAATTCGGCGTTCGTACTGCTGAGCACCGCCGTGGTGCCGATCTACGCGAATTCGCTGCTCGAGGCCGCCGGGCAGCACAACATCGTGTCGACATGGGGATACGCGCAGACGATCGCCTCGCTGGTGATCGCCGTGCTGATGCCGCTGCTCGGCTCGATCGCCGACGTGCAGGGCATGAAGATCAAGTTCTTCCTCGGCTTCTTCGGCACGGGCGTGGTCATGAGCTGCGCGATGGCGCTGCCGCTCGGCTGGCTGCCGTTCCTGATCATCTACGTGCTGGCGACGATCGGCCTGAACGGCTCGCTCACGTTCTACGATTCGATGCTCATCGACACGACGACCAACGAACGCATGGACCGCGTATCGTCGCACGGCTACGGCTGGGGCTACATCGGCTCGACCGTCCCGTTCATCGCATGCATCGCCCTGATCTTCGGCGGCCCGTCCCTCTTCGGCTGGTCGACGGCCGCCTGCACGCGGGCCTCGTTCGTGATCACGGCCATCTGGTGGGTGGCGTTCACGATCCCGCTGCTGACCAGCTACCGGCAGGTGCATTACCGCGCGACCCGCGACCAGCTGGGCGAGGCCGTGCGCGGCACCTTCAGCGAACTCGCTTCGACCTTCGGCAAGATCGTGAAGAACAAGCCGCTGTGGATGTTCATGATCGCGTTCTTCTTCTACATCGACGCGGTGAACACGGTGATCTCGATGAGCACCTCATACGGCACGCAGCTCGGCATCGACTCCACGCAGCTGGTGATCGCGCTGCTGGTCACGCAGTTCGTCGCGTTCCCCTGCGCGATCCTGTATGGGCGGATGGCCGGAAAGTACGGCTGCAAGCCGATGATCGTGGCCGCGGTCGTGGCGTACATGTGCATCGTGTTCTTCGCCGCGTTCTTCCTGCGCTCGGCCGTGGAATTCTGGATTCTCGCGATTCTGGTCGGCATGTTCCAAGGCGGCATCCAGGCCCTGTCGCGCTCGTACTACGGCAAGATCATCCCCAAGGACCACGCCAACGAGTACTACGGCTTCTACGATATCTTCGGCAAGACGGCGAGCATCCTCGGCACCTTCATCGTGGCCGCCACCACGTCGCTGACCGGCAACGCCTCGATCGGCGTGCTGTCGATCGCGATCCTGCTTGTCGTGGCGCTCGTGTTCCTGCTGCTGCAGAAGGATCCGACCAAGGCCTGACGCGGCCAGCCCCGGGCCGGATACCGAGCCGGGTGCGATCAGCGATCAGTATGATCCGGCGCGGTATCCGTCAGATCGGTATCCATCAGTGCGATACCCGACGGCATAGCGGTCGCCGGCGGCCGCGCCGCGCTCCGGATCAGCCCCGGTCGTATCGGCGCCGTCGGGTGAGACCGGAACGGATATGATCTCCGTTTTCAGCAGGTACTTTTCCGCGAAATCCAGCGTGGTGTGCACCATCGCCCCCTATGCCGTGCGCGTTCCCCGACAAGCCGGTATGACGAGTCGGTATGGCGGCTCCCCTTCCGCCGCCATGACCACTATGGAAGCACACCGCCGTCGGCGACACAAGACCCGACCTATATCAAGAAGCTATGGCCGGTTCAAGGCGCCGAACAGTCACCGATTCGCACCGCCCGCGCGCGATTCGATGAAGCCGCGCACGGCGCCCACGTACTCGTCCATGCGCGCCATCAGCGCAAGATGGCCTCCGGCAAGATCGGTGACGACGGTCGGCTCCGGCATCAGACGCACCAGCGCGTCCTTGTTCGCCTGATTGAAGGTGTGGTCGTCCTCGGAAAGGATCAGCAGCACGCGCCCGCCCCATCGCGCGAAATCCGCCGGCATCATATCGGCATGCGATGGCCCGTGCGAGTTCGGCATTCGTCGCGAACCGTTCCTGATAGTCGAAGGTGATGACCGAGCAGTCCTCGGCGAACCGTTCGAAATGCAGGTAAAACAGGTCGGACAATCCGATGCCGCCCGTCAGCAGCACGACCGTGGCCCGGGCGCCCGGATGACGGTGGTACCGGTACGAGAAGGTCTCGCCGCCCGGCAACCGCATAGTTCGCCGCGGGTATCGTCTGCAAAAATCGGCGAGATCGTTCATCGGTCGTCCTTTCCGCTCATTCCGCGCATCCGGCATCATCCGGAATCATATCGGTCATCGCTCGCGGTAATCCTTGACCAATCGGATGATGGCGGCCGCGATGCCGCACAATATGCCGCCGATCGGCCACGGTAACCAGAACATCGAGTCCTCCGAGACGCCGGAACCGATGGACGACCAATCGCCGCGCAAGGCCGCCGGGCTCAGGAACAGCAGGCACAGGGCGATCACCGTGGCCACCATCATGATGATTCCGCACACCGTGCCGGTCAGCCTGGCATAGAAATCCTGTTCGCCCGCACGCTCCTTGCGGTCGGACTCGGCCTCCTTGTTGTAGCCGTCGATGTCGAGCATGCCGTATCGCATCCCGCAGTAGACCAAGCAGAAGACGGCGGCCGCGCACAATACCAGCATGATCGTGACCGGCCACCCATCGCTGACGCCCAGTACATCGTCCGCGTACACGAGAACAACCGTACCGATCAGGATCATCGCGATCCCGGCCACGATGCCGGTCACCAACACGCGCATCTCGCGGCTGCGATCATCCTCCGTGTAGAAATCCTTGACATACGGGTGACGCCGCTTGAAATCGGCGTGCGACATTCCGCCCGGGATCAGCGCCGCCAAGCCGACGATCACGCCAACGCAGATGCACAGCAACGTCAGGAAACCGTTGAGCGGCGTCGCGCCGAGAATGGAATTGCCGGAATCGAACAGGCAGCCGATGCCGGTCGCGGCCACGATCGCCGCACTGCCTCCGGCGACGAGCAGCGCGAACCGACGACGATGCCTGTCGTAGCCGGTCAGATCCTGCGGCAGGGCGGCCGCAGGGGCGATCGCGCCGGGGCCTTCCCCCGCCGCCGGCCCAGTCGCCGCGGTTTCGCCATCCGCCGCCGCGGCCTCGCGCGCAGCCGGCCGGCTCACGCTCACGTCGCCGAGCACGAGGTCATCGAGCGTGCAGCCGAACAGGTCGCAGATCATAAGCAGCTTGTCCATCTCGGGGTATGCCTTCTCGGATTCCCATTTCGAAATGGCCTGACGGGAGACGCCGAGCAGCATGGCCAGCTGCTCCTGCGTCATGTTGCGCTGCGAGCGCAGATACTGGAGATTGGTGCGGAAGCTCATCGTCGCCGTCCTTTTGCCGTGTGGTTCCATCATGCCGTATTCGGCCGTTGGCCCCACTATGGCATGTCGGGGCCGCCGCCCGCCACCATCTTGCGGTTGCGATTGCCGGTCGCAACCGAAACCGCGCGCAACCTCAGGTTGCATCGGCGGGATTCCGCCGTTTTCCGGCTTCCTCACCGCCGTTTCCGCCGGATGCGTTCCGACCGTTTCCCGCGCTCCCCACGACGGGCGACCGTCGATCGCGGGATGACCGCGAGCTTGCCCGATCCCGACCGGCGGCTACCGCAACGCCCGCCAGGCCGCATCGAGGCCGAGCGAGCGTCCGGGCAGCTTGGGCCAGGTGTCCAGCCCATCCCCGTACTTGCGCGCGATGAGATGCACATGCAGATGCATCACCGACTGGTCCCCGACGAACGAGGTGTTGAGCAGGTCGCCCCCGTCGAATCCGCAGTCGTCGACCAGGTGGCGGCCGACCCGCTGCGCCAGATCCGCCACCGCGTGCAGGGACTCGGCGTCGCAGTCGAGCACGTTCACCGCGTGGCGTTTGGGGATGACGAGCAGATGGTAATCGGTCTGATCGTCATTGGACAGGAAGCACAGCGCCAGGCGGGATTCCATGACCGGGCGGCATGGCGCCTCGCCGCGGACGATGACGCAGAACACGCAGTCATCGCCCTGTTCGGATTGTTCGATGTGTGCCATCACGATCCTTTCCGTGCCGAGTCGACCCGTGTCAGAGGATTTCGCTGGCGACCATGCAGACGTTGTCGTCGGTCATGATGCCGTCGACGCCGTGTCGGTCGAAGATGGCGTCGACCCACGCGCGATGGGCTGGATACGCCGGGTCCGTGGGCAGCGGGCTGTGGGAATGCGAGTCCATGTACTCGCGCCAGCTGTCGCGGGTGTAGTGGATCGGGTTGGGGAATTCGCGGATCTGCGGATGCCGGAAGAACTCGGGCGGCTGTCTGCACGGCCAGTTCGCCGCGCATGTCCGCATCCGGCTCCACCGCCAGCACCTCGAATCCTGCTTGGGCCAGCGGCACGGTGAATTTGCCGGTGCCGGCGCCGATATCGGCCACCACCGCATCGGACGGCATCAATGAGGCGATGTAGCGCATCGCCTCCTTGGGGTATCCCGGGCGCGCGGCGGCATAGGCCTGCGCCTTGCGTGGAATTTCGTGTTCTCCATGGCTCCCAGCATAGGGCGTCAGCCCGTTCCCCGCGCATTGTTTCCATAAGAAAAGCCCCCGTCACGCCGGCAAAAGCGTATTTCTGGGGGCAACAGGGCTTCCGGGGACCGGATCGCACCACAACGGCTGTGACGGCATGCGAGGAATGGGCTTCCGGAGGCCCATATCACTCCGCATCACCCCGCTTTGGTACGCAATATGCGAGTTGTCGGTGCACGGCATTGTAGTGGAACCGGTTGCAACCCGGTTTTTCACCCCGACACGCCGACTATTTCGGTGTTGTCTCCGCAGCCGCGCACCGACAACTCGCGGTTACCGTACCTACGCGCCGGTATCGGGCCTCCGTTCGCACACCCTGAACTGGTCCAGCACCACCAAGGTGTCGTCGTCCACGCGGAATGTCGGATCGCTGAGCACCTCGATATACGCCGGCGAATCCCAGAACTCCTCGTGGGCCGCACGCCAGGCGGCTACATCCTCATAGCCCTCGCCTTCGGCATGGACATGGGCCTCGTCGACATCGGCCAGCCGCGCGATGCGCACCGCGGTGCGCTCCAGCACCGCGACGGGCCGGTTCCCGGAATCGACGAGCACGGAACGGTCGCCGGCCCGGGGCAGCGTTTCCCCGGCGCTGAGGTATTCGGTCAGCAACGCCGTGCCGGAGGTCTTGCGGCCCTCGAGAATCGCCGAGACCAGCCGGTCGCGCAGCGGGCCGGGGAACGCGAACTCCTCTCTTGGCAGGCCGGCCCACGATTCGGGCGTTTCCGGCGTGGCATTCCCCTCGGCATGCGCCGGATCGGCGCCGTCATAATGAGACAGATGATTCGACATGTGCGCAATAGTACCCGATGCGGCCCGAATGGACGAATCACGGCGAAGGCGTCTGCGGCGGGCGCCAGCGAACGCCGGCGAACGGCGAATACCCCCTATCCGCCCCGCTAAATAGACACCTCACCCGGTTGTATTGCTTTACGCTTCGGCCATTCGAACCTACAATGACGGCTGGTTGCACATGATCGCCGCCGATGGGCGACTTTCCGTCAAACGCCACAGAATCGAGTTCAGGTAGATATGAAGAAGATCATCACCGCAGTGGCAGTGGCCTTGGGCACCTGCGGATTGGCGCTGGCCGCGCCGACCAGCGCCATGGCCGCCGAGGTCGGCGTGGAGATCGAACACCAGACCACCGTCGAGGGCACGCTGCCCAACAGCGACGTGCTGCAGCATCTGCACGATACGAACAACCAGATCAAGCAGGACATCGACACCACCGCCCAGCACCTCGACCAGCTGCATGAGCAGGCCCACCAGGATGCCGACAGCCTGCGCCAGCACCACGAGCAGGCATGGCAGGATGCGCAGCAGACGCACGACGACATCAAGGGCGCGGTCGACGGCGCCTACGATCGCGCGCACGACACCCAGCAGACCCTGCATCAGGACGCCCAGGACGCCCAGCAGCACCTCGACCAGGCGCACAACAACCTCAAGGCCGATCACGACGCCCTCAAGCAGCAGCATGAGTCGCTGGTGGAAGCCCAGAACCAGGCGCACAAGAACTTCCAGCAGGCGCTGGCGAACGCGTCGAAGCACAATCAGAGCGACGACCAGAAGGGCACCACCGCAACGGACGGCAAGAGCACCGACAACAAGACCTCTGACGGCAAGCAGGGATCCGCCACATCCGGATCGACCACCACGGGCAAGACCACCACGGCCTCCACGAACGCATCCGACACCCAGTCCGCGAATGACGGCGCGTCCGGCACGAACGCCTCATCCACGGGCGACGGCACGGCGACCGGGGCTGCGAGCCAGTCCAACCAGGGCGGACTGCTCGCCTCGACCGGCATCGGCATGCCGGCGTTGACCCTGTCGATCACCGCGATCCTGGCGTTGGCACTGCTCTCGTACAGCGTCAAGGCCTATCTCAAGGACCGTCAGACCAAGTAGACGAGCCTCGGCGGTGCGCGCGCATCGTGCGCACCACACGCATCGGACACGAGAAAGGCCCGGCGAACATTCCCGTTCGCCGGGCCTTGTTGTCGTGACATGTCGGAAAAACAACGCAGGGGTGGGCGATGTAGGAATCGAACCTACGACCCCTTCGGTGTGAACGAAGTGCGCTAGCCGCTGCGCCAATCGCCCGGAAAACCATCGAGAACGGCGCCTGCGGCAGCACTCGCCTGCCGGTCAGGCACTCTCGGGTGGGCGATACAAGATTCGAACTTGTGACCCCTTCCGTGTCAGGGAAGTGCGCTACCACTGCGCCAACCGCCCGGGTCAGCCTCCTGGCGCACGGGCAACGCCCGCGAACCGGAAGCATCAGAGGGAGGGACACTCCCCCGTGCGAGCGGACAACGGGACTCGAACCCGCGGTCTCAACCGTGGCAAGGTTGCGCTGTAC
>SKEZ01000945.1_pt1 | contig 18496 bp, 16 predicted proteins | sample 4843881 | NCBI WGS metagenome assembly SKEZ01 (sample SAMN11008796, study PRJNA524170) | human gut metagenome | isolation source: fecal sample from pouch patient p1, p46 | place: Israel: Tel-Aviv | reverse complement strand
AAATCTGGTGGCCCCTACCGGACTTGAACCGGTGACCGTGCGATTATGAGTCGCCAGCTCTAACCACTGAGCTAAGGGGCCGGATTACTGTTTACTAAGTGCTTCAATGGCGCTAACAATGCCGCCTACAACTATGGCAACAATAATAATGAGAACAATTGGATACTTGTCAGCAAAATCCCAGAAGCCCATCACTGATCCTTCGAAGCTATTTTAAATATCGGCCATACCAATGTTACAGCTACTGCCACCAACGCCCCGTCCGATAAAACTGACAGGATTGTGCTGGTGAAATCCACCAGCACGGACAGCAAGAGAAAACCAATGGCGATTGCGATACGTGCCTTGCTTGCCATTACAGATAATCTTCCACACGAAGACCTAAACGACGGCCTACTTCTTCCAGTACTTTGTGTTCTGCTGGCTCGATTTCACCGTCCGCTTCTGCAATTGTCAGCATGTTAACGAATACTTCTTCCGCTTCTTTTGGATCGTTTTTGATATCTTCAATTTCGCGAAGGATATTCATGCGACCAACACGGAAGCCAGCTTCAAGTTGCTCGGTAAAGCGGGTAATTGTTGCAGTAATTTCGTTACCAAAATGACTAAGACGCGGATTAGAGCGGACAAGCTGATCAAGTTTCGCTGTTTCTTCTTTTTCGATTTCACCATCAGCGGCAGACACCAACAAACAGCCACCGATAATGGCCTCCATCAGATCGCGATTCTCAACTTTTTTCAGCTCTACTTTTGCAGAAGCGACTTTCTTGCCGAACAATTTACCGAACATTGGTTATCCCTCAATAAAAGTGACATATTTATTAGATTGCGGTGCCGGGTTCCTCCCGGTGTCCTTTGGCTGGTTATCCACCGTGGACGTGGAAACAAGGAGAAATAATGGACAGATATAACCATTTCCCCGCGTGCGCTTAGCCGCATTCACCGCAACGGAAAGAGCATTCTTGGTGGACCTGTAGATTGGGATATGAACCCGTTACAGGAGAATGCTCTTACCTGTTACGTGCTCCGTTTCGTGGAGCTAACGGCGGGTGATCGGGCCGCACCAGACTGGACTTATTTCAGCGTTATGCTCATGCCAGAGAATCAAACTGTGATGGTCGGTGCTGAACTCCAACACAGGGTTGTAGCAAGCCCCGCAAAGCGCGCACTACTGTAGTTGCGGCACATCAGCCTGTGCATTCACCACAATGTTGAGAACACTGGTTGTCACGCTGCAACGCAACATTTATTCGTAGATTGGGATATGACCCCGTTACGCCAGTGTTCTCAACGTTGTAGTGCCGGTTACGGTTCCGGCCAGGCCTCTTCCTCAACGGGGTGTTCTCCATACGGACTACCGTTTATTGGTCGTTCCTGCGGTTTATGTTGTGAAGCCAGATGCTTATCTTCTGGTTGCTTCAAAGAGCTGCACTTCATCACAACGGTAAGAGCACTCGATGCATTTAAGCCAAGCCCCATAAGGGAGAATGCCCTTACCTGTTGTGTTGTGATGACCGGTGCTGATCTCCGGCTTGCGGTTATTTCAGACTCTCACGGGCGTTTAATTGCCCCGCCGAACAGCTCTTTTCCGCAATAGCTGCAATGTCTTTCGCGCATCAGCCTGCGCATTCATCACAACGGTAAGGGTACTTCGTAGGGATTCGAACCCTCTGCCAAGCTCGGCGATCTCCGACGTCGCAAAATACCCTTACCTGTTGTGCTGGTGCCGATTAACGGACTCGAACCGCTGACATCCTGCTTACAAGGCAGGCGCTCTACCAACTGAGCTAAACCGGCATTGGCGATGGTGGATGGATTTGAACCATCGACCCGTTGATTAACAGTCAACCGCTCTAACCGCTGAGCTACACCATCACTTGCCGGGTACGTCTCCGGCGAGGGCTTCCACCTCCGTATGCTTTTCGGCGCACCGCGCCCTAGCTGCAATTCGGTAACAGGGGATGCACAACCCTGGCTTCCAGCGTGATTAGCGCCTTCAGCATGACGGGATATACCCGTAAATTCGTGGAACTGTACCCAAAGTGCTGTTAAGCACCGCTGTTACGCTGAAAAGAAAACGCAACAGGAAAGGACGCTGACCAACAGATGGCCCCTTCTCGTTCATCTGGTTAATCACACCAGCGCCCTTACCTGTTGTGCCTCCCCGTTCCCTAATACACAGACGGGGACACTCTGCGGTCGATTTTTTGACGGGGGACGACTCATACCCCGTGGCATCTGGCTTCTTAGGCCGCTACCATCATCAGATCATCGTTTGCATTTACTTTAATGGTCAGTTTCTAAACCGCCGCAAAGTCGCTAACCATGACGAAAACCCTGAAAAAAACGCCCACCCGAAGATGGGCAAACTGGAAGCTCGTAACGCACTTCGGTGTTGCCACTTAGGCGTATGGTCAACCTGGCAACTCGGCGTCATGATGGGGAAGGAGTCACTACCCCGCCATACTTGCCGCCGCGCCTGTCGCGGCTAACAGCTAAATCGCTCTATAAATCACGATTCATTGAGGCGATATTACACTAATAAATTTATTAGAGCAATATACCCAAAACGTCATGAGCTACACCTCGAGTGTCCCCCTTACAAGACACAGAACGTCTGGCAAAAAGAGGTTCCACTCTGAAGCCACTGTCATGATAAAGCTCTCTGATGTTTGGCGCGCCACTGTTAGTAATGAGAACCTTTGCACCTCGACGATGAGCATCCGTCAACAGAGACACCAGGCGTTTTTGCTCTTCAAACTTAAAGTCATGACCGGAATAGTTCGTGAATCCCTCTGTATTTGGAAGCGGTTCATACGGCGGATCGCAAAAGATGACATCTCCTTCTCCGGCAGCTTCAATCACCGCTGCAAAATCACCGCATACAAACTCAGACCGCCCTTCCGCACCGAGGAAGGCTTCCATCTCCTGTAATGGGAAATACGGAGTTTTATACTTCCCATAACCGACATTGAACTCACCGGCCTGGTTGTAACGCGTCAATCCGTTAAAACAATGTCGGTTCAGGAACAAAAACGCCGCTGCGCGATGTAAATCATCATAGACTTGTTTGTTAAACGCATTCCGTACTGCCAGGTATCCTTCCTGTGTGTTGTAGTCCTGGAAGAAACGATGTGCCAGAGTGATAAGTGAATGCGCCTCGCGTTGCAGAGTCTTGTAAAAGTTAATCAGGTCAGCATTCACATCATTTAGCAGATTTTCCTGGTATCCGGCATTCATGAAGACAGCTCCGCCACCAACGAAAGGTTCAATCAGGCGCTTCCCTTCTGGCAAATAGCGAAAGATTTGTTCCAGAACACCAAATTTTCCACCAGCCCATTTGAATATGGACCGTTCGAATTCTGCCGCTGGTTTAACTTTTCGCTCTTTTGTTTCATTCCCTTCATTCTGCCGACATACGGCCTTAGTAATCCGATCGCCAATCCAGCGCATTACTGGTATTGCCATACTATTGCCGATCGCTTTGTAACGCGGTCCGTCAGCTGCAAGCATCGCGGCCTCTTCTTCGCTTAAATCTGGATAGTGATTGCGAAGATATGCCAGTTCATCTGAATTAACTTTTTTACGCTTTTCCGTCGGGATCAACGTATGCCCATCAGGAAAACCTTGCAGCCTTTCACATTCGACAGGGGTAAGACGGCGGACAGCTACTTCTGCGTTTCTTACTTCATAGCAAACAGCTGTTGGATTTTTAGCCATTAGAGATGGTGAAGTATTCTTAGTTGCAGCATGTTGTGTACCGCTCATACGCTCAGGAAAAGCCAATGTAACAAGATGCTCATGGCTTTCTTGCTCACGTGCCCGCAATGTACCATGCCCTTCTGACCAAAAACCTGCTCCTGTGCTGCTAAAAACGGCAAGGTCAGTGGCATCTTTAAAATCTCTTGCCTTTACTGTCGATGCGGTTTCATCGTCAATATATTCCCCAAATGCCGCCATCCTGAAACCGTTTACGGCTTTCGTCGATTTCATACCGGGAGACATGCCAGCGTGTAGGCATGGATTTAGGCTTTCGCCACTGATTGCAGCGCCATTTGCAATAATGGCGGAAGCGATTTCCTTCTTTTTTCGGCTCGGCGCAATATTCCGGCGCACGCCTTCGAACTCAAAAAGTACCGTTGCGGGATCGAGGTCTGTTCGAGCACTTGCGACAACAAACACGCGTCGGCGTCGTTGTGCCACTCCGAAGTATTGGGCATCAAGGATTCTCCAGGCCACCTTTCGCTGCGGTCCATAAATACAACCACACTGCGGCCACTTTGGAACATGGCAACCGGTTTTGCCATCCCACCGCCAGAACGCGTTACTTTTTCCTGATTCAGGTCGATCACCTGGTTCAAATGGCGCATCTTCTCCAGCCAATCCGGCAAGGAAACATCCGAAGGCGTTATCTGCCGATGACAAGACTCCTGGGACATTTTCCCAGACGATAACGGCTGGTTTGAGAAATGACTCAGCCCGTTTGTCGTCAATTGCATTTGCAAGCTCCACATACTTTAAAGTTAGCGCGCCACGCTCATCATCAAGCCCACCACGTAATCCCGCGATACTGAATGCCTGACAGTTATGGACCACCGCACCATTGAGGATATAGGAATGATCACCTTCGACTTCTATGTTGTATACAGTATCTAGGCCTACCGATTTAAACTCTTTGACTGTTCGTAAAAGCATTCCATGAGCCAATCTTGATTTACGTGACAATTTCTGCGGGCAGATTGTTACCTGATAATAATCCCGTTGATTTACCACGCGATCCTCGATCACTTTTTTGGGCTCAACTTCAATAAAGCTGACCGAAGAAACATAACCACAAGTCTGTGACAACCCCGCAACGCCCCAAGCAAGCGCAGGACTAACACTATTAATTCTAAATCCCGCTTTACCACTTGGTGTCCCATCAGTATCAAGATAGCCTTGTAAAAACACATGACGCAATGGATGCGACATCACCCATGCAGGGATACGTTTAGCATGGCTTAACTCGCCAAAATGTTCATTAAGCCAATTGGCATAACACGTATCATTCAAGGTTACTTTGATGCTCCCTCGGATTTCGCTTGCCACGGAAAACATGTTTTCTGGTATGTGGCAATGAAACTTTCTCAATTTCTGGCAATTTATGCCAAAAACAACCGCCTTCTTAGATTTACCTCTCCATCTCCTAATATATCCATCGCCTACATAAGCGCCCGCAAGATACATAGCCTGTTCTTCAGACAAGAACCGAGAACAAATATCTGGAGATGCAATATTGAAATTAGTTAGAGCGCACCATTGATATCCCGGCATATCACATGCTGCTCGCCATTCCGGTTCAGACAACAACTCTCTCTTAAAATATGTGCCATTTTTCCGGGTGTTTTGGGCTTTCCACCGAACAGCCAGGAAGGGATGGTCATTGGTTGTTCTTATACCTAAAGGCTGCCCAACGGCATTAAGTAACCCCGTATTAGCTATTTTTGAACCAACTCTTTTTACTTGTTGTAACCGCCCGAGATGACTGACTACGTAATCGCCAGGGCAAACATCTTCTATTGGTTTATAACCATTTTTACAAAGAACCATATGCCCCGCGGTAAAACATGGTGTTCCCCCGACGAGCACGTCAGGGGATTCGATTTCCCCAGCCAAGACTTTTTTGGCAAGTTTTGTCATGTCGCCAAGGTTGGCGACATGGGGCCAGCGGAGCGCAAGAACGGCAGATGGAAAAGGCTCGATTTCAGCAAACCACGCCGGACGCATACCCAACGGTTCCCAGGCAATACTCGCGGCTTCAATTCCACTGCAAACAGATCCATAGCACAGCTCTTTCACTGCTTAGCCTCTCCACCAAGGGCATTTACCAGAGCATCAACCAGGCACGAAATTTCACTGGTCAACAGGAAGAAATCTGCGTCCAGTCGCTGCGCAACATCTTCACTATCAATATCAGAGTTCTGCTCAAGCAATTCATCCGCAAATTTGACGCTGGTAAGGCTGAAGTTATGGTCCAGTGTAAATTTAATGCGGTTCTGCCAGTCGAGTGCCAACTTAGTGACGAGCTTGCCAGCTTCCAGGTGTGTGGATATTTCATCACTTCCCAAGTCCTGCTTTTTCACTCGGGCAATACCGCCATCCTCAAGCACTGCCTTAAGTTCTGCCGCATCCCCCATTTGAAATCCCTGCGGAGCACTACCATCACGTACCCAGTCGGTCAGCGTTAATTCAATGGGATTTTCAACACTTAGGGGAACAACAGGAAGAGAACCCAGAGATTTACGCATAAGCGCGAGCATATCCTCTGCCTGCCGCGCGCTGGCATTGATATAGATACGTTTAGTTGAACCGTCGTAGATCGCCTGGATAACAGAAAACTTTGAAAAAGCCCGTGGCAGAAGAGAATGCAGAACTTCGTCTTTCAGGGAGTCCTTCTCTGTTTTCTTCAGTTTACGCGCTTGTTCTTGCTCAAGTTTTTCAATTTTTTCTTGAATAGCTCGCTGGATAACCGGCGGGGGAAGAATTTTTGTTTCGCGCTTTGCTTCAACAAGGATAAAACCATTTCCATGCATAGCGATAACTTCGGAATTATCACCAAATGGAGATACAAAACCGAACTTGGCCATATCCTGACTACCGCATGGCGTGAAAAGGATCATTTTCTTTTTATCTTCTAAGTCGGTCAGATCCGCCTCACGAGAAAGTTTATAAATAGTAATGTTTTTCCAGTGCTTAAACATGTTGTAACCCTTGAATATCAACCACAGAAAGCTCGTCTTTGTAGAAAAAGGCCAGGTTGTGGCACCCCCTCGTTTGAGCGTATGAGCTGGGACCAATTTCGTTCTTCCAGACAAATGGCTTCAAATCCGTACGGCGAAGCATAAAAACGCGATTTGTTCCGCTCTGATTCCCAATGAGGCAAAAGCCTTCTTTCACCTTGATAGCCTGCAAGTTGTCGAGTTCACCGCTGGTTACACGGCTATCGAACTCTTTGCGGCTTATTAGCTCCATCTGCATCTGACGACTCCAAACAAATACCCATTGAAGGGCGATGGCTGAATGGTACCGAAAACAAGACATAAAAAACAATATTTATTAGAGCAATTATGCAATAGTTGACGCCATTTAGACCACAAGTAACCTAAGTTAAAATAACGAAAACCAGAGCAAATAATTGGTGATGACGTGGCAAGTATTGCAACAAAAGACAGCATTTGTTCGGGGCACGGAGGATTCCCATCCAGGCCTCCTGTAGAGAGTGAACCACTACTTAAAGTCAACGGAGTCGAAGTGTTAGTTGATGGTAAGCAATATGCACAGCATACCGATGGAAACAGTACGCACGGTGGGCAAGCTATATCAACCAGGGCATGGTTTACCGTCAATGGTAAAGGGATCGTATGCGTTGGTGACCCTGTTTCATGCGGATCTACCGTAGCGTCCGGAGACGGCCTGGTTCAGGTAAGTTAGGAGATATCATGCTGGAAAAAGACTACCAGTTATCCGCATATAAAAAATTGGCCGCCGCCGGTGGGATGAAAACACCTGGTGCCATAACATCGGCACGAAACAGTGCTAACACAGCAAAACTGCTTGCAGAAGAATTGACCGGATTAATTCTGGATACAATTGTCTATCCCGACACTATTACCAGCTATGTTTCAACGATCAGAACAACCACAACCGGCTTAACGAACATTGGAGAACTGGCAACTAAGCACGCGGACCTGTTGGCTGGTTATGCAGATCTGTCAATGCTGCTTCAACTCGATATTGGTTGGGATGTTTACTGCCGTGCTAATGAGCGAGAAGTTTCAGAACTGCCGATCTCTATTGCCATTGGTGATGTGAATATTACTAAATCGCTTGAGGACGCTGTTAACGCGCTTAATACATCAAGTTTAGTCGCTGCTATGGGGGAGATTAACCAGACCCTTAACACTGGCTCAGGAAGCTCGTCAGGCTCTGGTTCAGGCGGCGGCACTGCCACTCCCCCACCAGCACTAACAGAAGAGCAAATTGAATCTCTGAAAGTAGCAACTGAACAGTTTGGGGTTGTTTTCAACCAGACAACAGCGCCCACAACTGCGTTACAACAGCAGTATGAACGAGCGAATGAAAGCGCCAACGTAGCCATAACTGCTTATAACCATGCTATCGGTACCGCGCTTGCGGAAGCATCAGCAAATAAGGCCAGCACAGCCAGCGCAGTTGCCGCTTTGGTTCCTGATTCTGTTCTTGATGAATTAAACAAAGCGGCACAGTAACAAAGGACTTCATTGATAATTTTTCTTCAGGAGGAAGACATGTCATTCTTTTCTACGTTAAAAACAGCTTTGTCTTTGAAGGAGAAACTTGCTGCTACTGGTGTTCTTGTTCTGATTTGCGCACTTGTTGGTGCTGGGTTTGCATGGGAACGTCATCAGCTAAAGCAAGCCATGGAGAAAATTGGCAGTCTTGATCAGGCTGTTAAGGAACGTGATAAGTCAATAATGGATCTTAACCAGACCATTGAGACGATGAACAAAGCAGAGCAACATTTTCACAGCCAGGAAGTGAAAAATGAATCAGAACAAGCCAAATATGCTGACAGGCAAATGGAACGAAAAGCTGAAGTTCAGAAACAACTGGTTGCGGCGGGTAATGTTCGCCAGCGCATTCCTGCTGACACTCAGCGGTTGCTCCGGCAGTCGATCAGCGAATTTAACGCCGACGCCGACAAAGGTTAACCACCCTGCCCCCAAAAGTGCATTTATGTGCAGGATGCCAGAGTTTAGCAGTGAATATTTTGATGATCTGCCAGCGTATATCCTCGATACAGAAACGATGCTGATGGGGATTAACAGGAAGAATCGCAACGTTAATGATTACAACCGCGCTATCAGCGGTAACTAAAAGGGATTTTTATGTCTGATAAAGTAACAGTAAAGCAAACTATCAACAAAGCGACTTCAATCTACAAAATTGAGCACATCACTGTTGGCAAGCCAGGATCTGAACAATACCGTCATGCTTTCGAGCTTGCCGATCAGCTTGGTTTAAAACACCCGGATTGCATCGAGCATGTATTTCCGACCTATGCTGATGAGCAATGTACTCATGTCCTTACCGAAGAGGATTTTTTCAGCACTGAAGAACGAGAAGGCGTTGATCGCTGCATTGGTGTGATTTGCTCTTCAGTGAGTTATGAGTTATTCCCTAATGTCCATGAAAATGGTGGTATTGGATACCAATTCCTGTACGAAGGCGATGAGCTTAAATGTTATGAACATGGTCTTCTTATCGAAAGCGTAGAATAATACCCTTCCTTCCAACCGGCTATGTTGGCCGGTTTTTCACTTATCCACATTATCCACATTATCCACTGGGTAGATCCAATAATTAGGTCCATACAGATCCCAATTAGATCCATATAGATCCCTGATCGTTGCAGGCCGCGCCACGTCTGGCTTAGAAGTGTATCGCGATGTGTGCTGGAGGGAAAACGATGTGTGCTGGAGGGATAAAAATGTGTGCTGACGGGTTGCTAATGTGTGCTGGCGGGATATAGGATGTGTGCTGACGGGAAAGCCTGGGTAGTTATCACCACTTATAAAAACTATCCACATAATTCGGAAAAAGTAATATGAATCAATCATTTATCTCCGATATTCTTTACGCAGACATTGAAAGTAAGGCAAAAGAACTAACAGTTAATTCAAACAACACTGTGCAGCCTGTAGCGTTGATGCGCTTGGGGGTATTCGTTCCGAAGCCATCAAAGAGCAAAGGAGAAAGTAAAGAGATTGATGCCACCAAAGCGTTTTCCCAGCTGGAGATAGCTAAAGCCGAGGGTTACGATGATATTAAAATCACCGGTCCTCGACTCGATATGGATACTGATTTCAAAACGTGGATCGGTGTCATCTACGCGTTCAGCAAATACGGCTTGTCTTCAAACACCATCCAGTTATCGTTTCAGGAGTTCGCTAAAGCCTGTGGTTTCCCCTCAAAACGTCTGGATGCGAAACTGCGTTTAACCATTCATGAATCACTTGGACGCTTGCGTAACAAGGGTATCGCTTTTAAGCGCGGAAAAGATGCTAAAGGCGGCTATCAGACTGGTCTGCTGAAGGTCGGGCGTTTTGATGCTGACCTTGATCTGATAGAGCTGGAGGCCGATTCGAAGCTCTGGGAGCTGTTCCAGCTTGATTATCGCGTTCTGTTGCAACACCACGCCTTGCGTGCCCTTCCGAAGAAAGAAGCTGCACAAGCCATTTACACTTTCATCGAAAGCCTTCCGCAGAACCCGTTGCCGCTATCGTTCGCGCGAATCCGTGAGCGCCTGGCTTTGCAGTCAGCTGTTGGCGAGCAAAACCGTATCATTAAGAAAGCGATAGAACAGCTTAAAACAATCGGCTATCTCGACTGTTCAATTGAGAAGAAAGGCCGGGAAAGTTTTGTAATCGTCCATTCTCGCAATCCAAAGCTGAAACTTCCCGAATAAGTGTGTGCTGGAGGGCAGCTGCATTTGAAAAATGTGCGCTGCCGGGAATGCCTGCCCATTTTCCTGTTTTTGGTGTGCGCTGGAGGGTTGCGCCACGCAGTTTGCCCAGACATTCCCTCCAGCACACATCTAACCATCCAAGTTTCCCTCCAGCGCACATCTAATCTTCTATCTTTCCCTTCAGCGCACATATTTGATACCAGCGATCCCTCCACAACACATAATTCAATGCGACTTCCCTCTATCGCACATTCTGGTCCTGCATCATCCCTCCAGCACACATCTAATAGCCTCATCGCCATTTCTTTACGTGCAATAATTTACGCACGAATCAAAATAAGTTGCACGTAGCAGAATCAAACGTACAATTCACTCATACGAAATGATAAGGAGATGATGATGAAACGCGATTACGGCGGTGTCGGCACCATAGCTCTTCGTGCAAGCGCATTACTTAAGGCCATGAGTCAGGATATTGAAGATCAGCGCAAAGAGTTCAATCAGACCGAGTATTATCAGACGTTCACTCGTAACGCTGTGGCAAAGTTGCCGAAGCTGAGCCGCCGCATTGTGGAGCAGGCCATCAAAGAGATGGAAGATGATGGGTACCAGTTCAACAAGAAACAGGTCGGTAACGTTGAACAGTACGCGCTGACCATCCAGAACGTCATTGATATCTATGCCCACCGTAAGATCCCAAAATATCGCGACATTCACAAATCGCCTTACGTTATTTTTGTCGTAAACCTGAAGGGTGGCGTATCCAAAACGGTTTCCACAGTCACGTTGGCGCACGCTCTGCGTGTGCATCAGGATTTACTGCGTCACGATCTGCGCATTCTGGTAATTGACCTTGACCCTCAGGCATCCAGCACAATGTTCCTCGACCATACTCACAGTATTGGTTCCATCCTGGAAACCGCCGCGCAGGCGATGCTGAACGACTTGGACGCGGAGACGCTACGCAAAGAGGTGATTCGTCCGACCATCGTTCCTGGCGTAGACGTGATTCCAGCCTCTATCGACGATGGCTTTGTTGCCAGCCAATGGAAAGAGCTGGTTGAAGAGCATCTTCCCGGACAAAATCAGTACGAAATCCTTCGACGCAATATCATTGATCGTGTTGCGGATGATTATGACTTTATCTTTATTGATACCGGTCCACACCTGGATCCGTTCCTGCTCAACGGTCTGGCGGCCAGCGATTTGCTGCTTACCCCTACCCCACCAGCCCAGGTTGACTTCCACTCAACACTGAAATATCTCACCCGTCTGCCAGAAATGCTGGAGCAACTGGAGGAGGAAGGCGTAGAACCGCGTTTAAGCGCCAGCATTGGTTTTATGTCGAAGATGACCGGCAAGCGCGATCACGAGACATCACACAGCCTTGCGCGTGAGGTTTACGCCAGCAACATTCTGGACTCTTCTCTGCCTCGTCTGGATGGATTTGAGCGATGCGGCGAGTCTTTCGACACCGTAATCAGTGCCAACCCGCAATCGTATCCAGGCAGTGCAGAGGCGCTGAAGAAGGCACGAACCGAGGCCGAGCGTTTCACTAAGGCTGTGTTTGATCGAATTGAGTTTGTTAGGGGTGAGGCGGCATGAAAAAAATAGTTTCCCGTGGACGAGTGCTGGGCAAGAATAGCTCCGAGTTTGCTCGCATGCTTGAAGGCAGTGAAGGCACCAAAACCTTTACCCTAAAATCTGGCCGCCAGGCTAAATTTTTGCTTACCGTTGTGCTGAGTGGTGAGATTGAGTCGCGCACGTTCGTTGACCCGGCAGTTAACGGCCGCGATCAGTCTCTGCTCACCCCTGAGTCGGTAAGCGATATTTCCCGCACCATTAAATTGCAACAGTTCTTCCCGGCTATCGGTCGTATGGTTGGGGAGCGCATTGAGGTATTGGACGGATCACGTCGCCGCGCTGCGTGTATCTTCAATGAAACGAAATTTGAGATTCTGGTGACGAAAGATGAGATCAGCCTGGCGGATGCACGCCAGCTGGCCATTGATATCCAGACAGCCCGCGAACACACCCTGCGCGAACTGGGTAAACGCTTCGAGGTTATGTATGGTAAGAGCATGACCAAAGAAGAGATCGCCCGCGCTGAGAACATTTCAAAGGCTAAAGTTACGCGCGCGTTCCAGGCGGCAGCGGTGCCGGATGAGATGATTGCTGTCTTCCCTGTTGCCAGCGATCTCGCCCTGCCAGATTACCAGTTACTGCTCCAGATCTCCGAGGATGCCAACGCTAAAAGCGTGCCTATTGAAGAGCTGGTTGATACGGTGCGCGAACGAATTGCAGAGACTGAGGGCGCGAAAGAGGATAAAGCGAAGATACTGGCTATCTTCAAAGCGGAAAGCAAAAGCCTGAAGCCCGCGCCGGTTAAATCTGTGGTGGTTGAGAAGCTGCGAGACTTCTCTGACCGTCGCCAATATGCTCGAAAGAAGTCCGATCCGAAAAAACGGGTTGTCGCCTACGAGTTCTCCAGACTCCCGTCTGAAGTGCAAACTGAAATTGACGAAGCAATAAAAAAAATCATTGGGAAAATGTCTGCTGGGGAATAATCCCGCTGGTGGGAGGTGGTGTTAGCCCCTCCCCTTCCTAAAATGTCCCGCACCAATTTCATTACTAACCTTATGATTTGCATGTGTTTTTTAGGAGAATTTCAGACTGAAATTCCCACGATTTAACGCCTGCATTCACCGTCCACTTCCCCGCACAAAAAATTTAAAAAATTACTTTTCGCGAGAAAGTCAACAAGTGACTTTCAATAAAATCTCTTCCGAAAAGGGATTCACACAAGTGCCTTGTGTTTAAGGAAGAGTAAATTGAGTAACTTACGCGAATACCAGAATCGTATTGCAGATATCGCAAAACGCTCTAAAGCTGTGCTTGGCTGGGCAAGCACTGCGCAGTTCGGTACTGATAACCAATTCATTAAAGATGATGCCGCGCGTGCCGCATCTATCCTTGAAGCTGCACGTAAAGACCCGGTTTTTGCGGGTATCTCTGATAATGCCACCGCTCAAATCGCTACAGCGTGGGCAAGTGCACTGGCTGACTACGCCGCAGCACATAAATCTATGCCGCGTCCGGAAATTCTGGCCTCCTGCCACCAGACGCTGGAAAACTGCCTGATTGAGTCCACCCGCAATAGCATGGATGCCACTAATAAAGCGATGCTGGAATCCGTCGCAGCAGAGATGATGAGCGTTTCTGACGGTGTTATGCGTCTGCCTTTATTCCTCGCGATGATCCTGCCTGTTCAGTTGGGGGCAGCTACCGCTGATGCGTGTACCTTCATTCCGGTTACGCGTGACCAGTCCGACATCTATGAAGTCTTTAACGTGGCAGGTTCATCTTTTGGTTCTTATGCTGCTGGTGATGTTCTGGACATGCAATCCGTCGGTGTGTACAGCCAGTTACGTCGCCGCTATGTGCTGGTGGCAAGCTCCGATGGCACCAGCAAAACCGCAACCTTCAAGATGGAAGACTTCGAAGGCCAGAATGTACCAATCCGAAAAGGTCGCACTAACATCTACGTTAACCGTATTAAGTCTGTTGTTGATAACGGTTCCGGCAGCCTACTTCACTCGTTTACTAATGCTGCTGGTGAGCAAATCACTGTTACCTGCTCTCTGAACTACAACATTGGTCAGATTGCCCTGTCGTTCTCCAAAGCGCCGGATAAAGGCACTGAGATCGCAATTGAGACGGAAATCAATATTGAAGCCGCTCCTGAGCTGATCCCGCTGATCAACCACGAAATGAAGAAATACACCCTGTTCCCAAGCCAGTTCGTTATCGCGGCTGAGCACACGGTACAGGCGGCGTATGTAGCACAGCGTGAATTTGGTCTGGACCTGGGTTCCCTACAGTTCCGCACCCTGAAGGAATACCTGTCTCATGAACAGGATATGCTGCGTCTTCGCATCATGATCTGGCGTACTCTTGCGACCGACACCTTTGACATCGCTCTGCCGGTTAACCAGTCCTTTGATGTATGGGCAACCATCATTCGTGGCAAATTCCAGACTGTATATCGCGACATTATTGAGCGCGTTAAATCTTCTGGTGCGATGGGGATGTTTGCTGGTGCTGATGCAGCATCTTTCTTCAAACAGTTGCCGAAGGATTTCTTCCAGCCAGCCGAAGACTATATCCAGACTCCGTATGTTCACTACATCGGTACCCTGTTCGGTAACGTGAAAGTGTACGAAGTACCTGCTGGTATTTGTAAGAACTTAACGACAGAGAACATTCAGTTCAGCTCGATGGATGTGCTGTGCTACGTCCGTGATGAAAATCCGGGTAAAGCAGGCTTCGTGACTGGTGATGCTGTCCCGGCCATCCCGTTCCAGCATCCGACCACTCCGGCGCTGGTCAACCGTACCACGCTGTGGGGTTCGGCTATCAACGATATGCACCCACGCAACGGCGCTGATTACTTCACTCGTGTAACGCTGACAATGGCCAAAAAAGGCGGGCTTAACTTCATTAGCGGCGACACGATTGATGCCGGTGACTCTGAGTAATCAGGGGAAGTTCTCCGTTTAACATAGCGCCCCGTGCGGGGCGCATAACAGGGAAAGTTATGTCTCAATATTCAATTCAACAGTCATTAGGTAATGCATCCGGTGTCGCTGTTAGCCCGATCAATGCCGATGCGACGTTATCTACCGGTGTTGCATTAAATAGCAGCTTGTGGGCTGGTATTGGCGTATTTGCGCGTGGCAAGCCGTTTACTGTTCTTGCGGTTACTGAGTCCAATTACGAAGATGTTCTCGGCGAACCGCTGAAGCCGTCTTCCGGCTCACAGTTCGAACCAATTCGCCATGTGTACGAAGCTATTCAGCAAACGTCTGGTTATGTTGTCCGTGCTGTTCCGGATGATGCGAAGTTCCCGATTATTATGTTCGATGAATCAGGCGAACCGGCTTACAGTGCGTTGCCATACGGTTCTGAAATTGAACTTGATAGCGGCGAAGCCTTTGCTATCTACGTTGATGATGGTGATCCGTGTATTTCTCCTACCCGTGAGTTAACCATCGAAACGGCAACAGCGGACAGCGCGGGTAATGAACGCTTCCTCTTAAAACTGACCCAGACGACTTCGCTCGGTGTGGTAACGACCCTGGAGACACACACTGTGTCTTTGGCGGAAGAAGCGAAAGATGACATGGGCCGCTTGTGTTATCTGCCTACGGCTCTGGAAGCCCGTTCTAAATATCTGCGCGCGGTTGTTAATGAAGAGCTGATTTCGACGGCGAAAGTAACAAATAAAAAATCGCTGGCGTTCACTGGCGGTACCAACGGCGATCAGTCGAACATTTCCACTGCTGCTTACCTGCGTGCGGTGAAAGTGCTGAACAATGCGCCGTACATGCACACCGCTGTTCTCGGCCTGGGTTGCTATGACAATGCGGCGATCTCTGCTGTTGAAGATACCGGTTTACTTGGTACCGATTATGTAAGCTGTGCTGTCTATCATTTCCCGTTCTCCTGCAAAGACAAATGGACCCAATCCCGCGTGGTCTTCGGTCTGTCTGGCGCGGCGTATGCGGCGAAAGCTCGTGGCGTCAAGAAAAACTCCGATGTCGGCGGTTGGCATTACTCACCGGCTGGTGAAGAACGTGCCGTCATTGCTCGTGCATCACTTCAGCCGCTGTATCCTGAAGACACCCCGGACGAAGAAGCTATGGTCAAGGGCCGACTCAATAAAGTATCTGTAGGTACTTCGGGCCAGATGATCATCGATGATGCTTTAACTTGCTGCACGCAGGACAACTATCTGCATTTCCAGCACGTCCCATCCCTGATGAACGCAATCAGCCGTTTCTTTGTCCAGTTAGCCCGACAGATGAAGCATAACCCGGACGGCATTACTGAGTCTGGCCTGACTAAAGGGATGACCAAACTTTTGGATCGCTTTGTCGCCTCCGGCGCTCTGGTGGCTCCTCGTGATCCTGATGCTGACGGTACAGAACCGTATGTGCTGAAAGTTACGCAGGCGGAATTCGATAAATGGGAAGTAGTCTGGGCCTGCTGCCCGACTGGCGTAGCCCGTCGTATCCAGGGCGTACCGCTGCTTATTAAGTAAGGGAATACAATGAGCAAAAACTTTTTTCAATCCGGGGCATTTTTGGGGAATGGACTGTCTCGTTTCGCTTTGAACTCTGATCCTGTGCAGCTGATGGAGTCTGCCCGAGCAAGCGCCGAACCGCCAACAGATCCGGTTATTAATAATAATCCGGAACCGGCGGCACAGACTAACGATAACGTTCCATCTGCCCAGGCTCCTGAGCAAATCCTGGAAGGGAAAGACGGTAAAGAATGGACCGTCGAACAGGCGCACCAGATGATTCTGGAAGCTGCAAATCGAAGTGCTATGCAGAATGCGTTGAGTGATGCGGCCGACGCCGTTTTCGCCTGGGCTGATAGCGGTGATCTGACTTTCGACTCCCTTGATGGTTTCGTTCAGGCTATCGCTGGTATCTCTGATGACGACGACTCCGAAGTTACAGAAGAACAGGACGATGCCTATAACGAAGCATGGGCAAATGTTGCTGACTTCCTCGCAGCATGCGGTGTAGATGATGACCTGATCGAAGCACTGGCTGACGATGAAGACGACGACGCTGCTGCTGATGTTGGTGCCTCTATCGCTGGTTTAGATAGCGACGACCGTGACGAACTGGAAGCGGCGTTTGTTGTTGCTGGCACTTCTGATGAAATGCTGACTGAAGCATTTAAGAAGGTTGTTCGTAACGGTGAGATCAAACTCATCCGTAAACGCCTGCGTAAAAAACGTCTGACTGCGGCTCAAAAATCGGCGCTGAAAAAAGCGCGTCGAAAAGCCCAGACCGGCGCGGCAAAACTTGCCCGCAAAAAGTCAATGAAACTGCGCCGTAAGCGCCTTGGCTAAAGGAGGAGGCCGGAGAACTCCGGCCTTTAACTTGAATGGCTCCTATAGCTTATGGGGTTTACAGCCAGGCTGACGGTGTATCGCCATATCTGAAAGTTACTTTAACGAACTCTCAGTACCAGGTTACCGGATATATCAGCCAGGGAGCGGCAATGAACATGGCCCAGAATTGGGAAGCGCCATTTACCGGTATGTCCATGGGATCTGTTTCTGGTGCTCTGGGTGGTTTTGTGCAAGTAGGTACTGAAACAACGTCGGTTGCCCGTTGGAATAGCTTAATGGTTTGGGAAGGGGGGACTCCGCCGACGTTCACGCTGCCTGTAACTTTCATTGCTTTGAACAATCCATTCATTGAAGTTTCAGGCGCTATCGCCGCGTTGACAGCCATGATTAGCCCGGAACTAAAAGCGGCCAATGTTGGTGGTCGAATCCCGGAGCGCGTGACGCTAAACATTGGTCGCCGGATCAACATCACCGATGTCGCCATCCAGGACTTAAGTTTTGATCTCGATGCGCCAAGGGACAGTAATGGATATTTCCTGAAAAACACCGTCAACCTCCAGTTGACCGGTTCTTCGATATATAACAGCTCCGATATTGTTCGGGCGTTCCAGTAAAAGGATTTTATATGGGGCACAATAACACTAAGGGAAACCGTAAATTTATTAAGGGCCGCTATACTGCCAACGCGGCCAAAGGCGAACGACTGGTATCTTCTGAATTCCAGCTCACTTTTGCAGGCCATGAAGATATCAGCGTACTGGTTCGCACGTCGCAAATTCCTGAAATGACCCGCGAGGATGTGGAGGACTATGGTCCGAATGGTGTGAAGTTCAACCAGCACGGACCAATTCGAAACTCTGGGGAAATCCAGGTCCAGTGCGTGGAGACTATCGAAGGCGATATTCTTCAGTTCATCAAGGATCGCATTGCGGCGAAGGACTATGTTGATATCACGATGGCTGCTACCCCTGAATCCAAATCTTCCGGGGTTAACGCTGTGACAAAAGCTGCTACAACAATTGAAATGTTGGACTGCAAAATCTACAGTGATGCAATCGACTTTAGTACCGAAGATGTGA
>SKEZ01000943.1_pt1 | contig 18520 bp, 14 predicted proteins | sample 4843881 | NCBI WGS metagenome assembly SKEZ01 (sample SAMN11008796, study PRJNA524170) | human gut metagenome | isolation source: fecal sample from pouch patient p1, p46 | place: Israel: Tel-Aviv | reverse complement strand
CCCACGCGCCCGCGGCGATGCTCCCCTCAGACCGCTTCGCGGCCGGCGCCCCTCAGCGCGGGGCGCCGGACATTGTCGGCGAATCGATGACGCGGAATACCGCGATCCGTCACATCTTGTCCGGCGCGGTCACGCCGAGCAGATCCAGTCCGGACTCGATCACCGTGCGGACCGCGTCGTTGAGCTTCAGTCGCGCCGCGGCACGGGCCGGCTCCGGGTTCTTGGCGATGCGCACGGTCTCGCGCGCGGCATCGTCCAGCCGTTCCTCGGGCTCGGTCAGGGCCATCGGAACCACGCGCTCCACGTTGTACCACTTGTGGTACGCGGCGGCGAGATCCTCCAGATAATGCGCCACGCGATGCGGCGCCCGCTGGTCGCCGGCCAGGGTCAGCGTCGCCGGCCACTGGGCCAGCGCGGCGAGCACCTCGCCGTCGGCCTCGGTGTCGAGCAGGCTCGCGTCGGCGCCCTCGTAGGTCACGCCGGCCGCCTGAGCGTTGCGGTCCACGTTGCAGGAACGCGCGTGCGCGTACTGCACGTAGTACACCGGGTTCTCGTTGGAGTGCGAGGCGAGCAGGTTCAGATCGATGTCGACCGGCGAGTTGTAGTCGGTGCGGGCCAGCGAGTAGCGGGCCGCGTCTACGCCGATGGCCTCGGTCAGGTCGTCGATGGTCACGACGTTGCCGGCGCGCTTGGACATGCGCACGGCCTTGCCGTCCTTCATCACGTTGACCATCTGGCCGATAAGGATCTGCATGTTCACGCCCGGCTCGTCGCCGAACGCGGCGCACATGGCCATCATGCGGCCGATATAGCCGTGGTGGTCGGCGCCGAGCATGTAGATCGCCACGTCGGCCGGGTCGGCCTCGCGGTGGCGCTTGTTCCAGTAGTAGGCGATGTCGGCGGCGAAATAGGCGAATTCGCCGTTCGACTTGATGATGACGCGGTCCTTGTCGTCGCCATGCTTGGTCGATTCGAACCAGGTGGCGCCGTCCTTCTCGTAGATGTCGCCGCGGGAGCGCAGCTCCTCGATCGCCTTGGCGACCTCGCCGTCCTGGTACAGGCTGTTCTCGTGGAACCACACGTCGAAGCGGACGCGGAAGTCCTTCATCGACTTCTGGATCTCGTCGAACATCATCGGCACGGCGCGCTTGCGGAATTCCTCGCGCTGCTCGGAATCGCCCTCGCCGAGCGGGTTGCCGTCCTTGTCGAGCCCGCCGTCGACGCGCGGCATCGCCAGCACGTCCACGCCGTCGGCCTCGGCCTCGGCGATCACGCGGTCGGCGATCTCATTGATGTACTTGCCCTTGTATCCGTCGATCGGCGTCTCCTCGCCGTGCGCGGCGGCGACCAGCGACTTGGCGAAGCGGTTGATCTGCTCGCCATGGTCGTTGAAGTAGTATTCGCGCACGACCTTGGCGCCGTTCGCCTCGAGCACGCGGGCCATCGAATCGCCGACGGCCGCCCAGCGCGTGCCGCCGATGTGGATCGGGCCGGTCGGATTGGCGGAGACGAACTCCAGGTTCAGGGTCTTGCCACCCAGATGATCGTTCTTGCCGAACGCGGTGCCCCCTTCGAGCACCTGGTCGATCACGGCGGCGGCCGACGCGGAATCGAGCGTGATGTTGATGAACCCGGGGCCGGCCACCTCCACCGACTTGACGCCTTCGGCGCCGGCGAGCGCCGCGGCGAACAGCTCGGCGAGGTCGTGGGGCTTCATACCGGCCTTCTTGGCCAGCTGCATGGCGATATTCGAGGCCCAGTCGCCGTGCGCGCGATCCTTCGGGCGCATCACGGTCAGCTTCTCGACGGGCGGGATCAGATCATCGGTCAGGTTGCCGGCCTTTCCGGCTGCAACCAGTTCATGTGCAATTTGCGAAATCAGTTCGCTCAGGGCTTCAGGACTCATTCTTCCAAGTCTACCGGGCGCGCCGACAGCCACGGCCCGCGCGCTCCCCGCGATCGCGATACGATCGCCGGCCGGTCAGCCGATCAGCCGACCACCGCGGATCGCTCGTCGTAATCGTAGTCGGCGATCGCCTCGCGCAGCCGCGCAGTGGCGTTGCCCAGAAAACCGCTGACGCCGTGGCGCAGCAGCTCGGATGCGGTCCGATAATCGTTCACCGCACCCGCATACACGGGAACGCCGCGCGCATGGGCCACCTTCAGAAAGCCGTTCGTGATCTCCTTGCCGCGCAGCACGACGAAATCCATCGCCAGATCCGGCCGACCATTATCATCGCCGTTCGCGCCTCCGGCCCCGCCACCATGGGCGGTTACGCCGGAGTCCAATCGCCCGTTTCGATGCCGTTCCGGCGCAAGGCGACGCTCGCCGGCACCGCCGCCGGGCATCTTGCCGAAACCCCAGCCGATCAGCGAGGGACGCCCGCTGGCGCACAGCCCGCCCTGCCAGTGCGGCCGGCGCTGCTTGAAGATGCGTACGGCACGCCTGCTCAGCGACATCACCATCAGGCGGTGGTCGTACGGCGCGCGGTCGATCACCCGGATCACCGCGCCGGCCACCGTATCGGCATGGCGGTCGTCGGTCTTGATGTCGAGCAGCAGCCCGAGCCCGTTGTCGCTGCGATTCGCCTCGGCCAACGCCTGGCGCAATGTCGGCACGCGGAACTCGACGCCGCGCTGGCGCATAGGCATGGACCGCAGCCGTTCCAGCGTCAGCTTCGACACCTTGAGATTGCGGCCCGCGGCGGAAAGACGGCCGGTGTACCGGTCATGAAAGACGACGGGGACCCCGTCCGAGGTCAGCCTCACGTCGATTTCGGCGTAATCGGCATGGTGGAACCCGGCGTCGCGAATGGCCCGCAGGGAATTCTCCGGGGCGTCCGCGTCGCCGCGATGGGCGATGACGATCGGCGCGTGCAGCGGCGGAACCGACCGCATCCCGGATACCGCGCGCTGGGCGACGGCGGCCAGATTGCAGACGATGACGGCGCACACGACCGCGATGACCACCGCGAGCACCGGCGCTCCGCGCCTCGGCCCCCATGCATGGACGCGCATCGCGCACCTCCGTTCCCTGCGGTTCCGACGACCCCCCCTGGATCCACGACTCCATGGCACGGAGCAGGCGACACCAACGGCCGATACCCGTCATGCCACGCCCCCAACTATGCCACGGAATACCGGTCGTGCGCGATACATGTAGCCATATATGCACATGTGCCGGAGCCCGGTCGATTCACCGAGCGCCGGCACATGCCAAAAGCACTCCAAGCCAATCCGGCTCCCCTTCCTGAGGGGAGAACATGCGGATCAGCTCTGGTTTCCCGCTAAAAGGGGAATCTCGTAGCATGTCCGTACACGACTAACTGATTGATCCTCCCGCTGGCGGGAGGTGGCGCGCAGCGCCGGAGGGTGGTCGAATGCTTAGCTCTGCGCTGTTTTCGACCACCCCCAGTCGGCTCGCGCCGACAGCCCCCGCCAGCGGGGGCGTGAACCACTTTGTTATGTACGCGACACACCACTGACTGCGCTAGCTACCTCAACGCCGCCGCGGCGGCGGCCGTCACAGCGCCGCGATGGCGTCGATCTCGACCAGCGCGCCCTTGGGGATGTCGTTGCCGCCGAAGGCCACGCGGGCGGGCTTGACGGAGCCGATGAACACCTCGGCGTAGCGGGCGTCGACCTCCTTGAAGTCCTCGACGTTCTTCATGTAGATGGTGGCGCGCACGACGTGCTCGATGCCGGTGCCGGCCGCGTCAAGAATCTGCTTGATGTTCTTCAGCGCCTGCGCGGCCTGCTCGCCAGCGGTCTCGCCGGCCAGCTCGCCGGTGGCCGGGTCGATGCCCAGCTGGCCGGACACGAACACGAAACCGTTCGCCTTCACGGCCTGGCTGTAAGCGCCCAGTGCCGCGGGAGCCTGCGACGTTGCGACTTCTTCCATTTTCTCGCTCATAGCTTGTCCTCCTGAAGACCTGCCTATGTTCGCATATGCGTACCCGCATATGCCGTTCGGCGCGACCTGCACCGCTCTCGCGCCCGCTTTCCAATAGTAGTCTCGGCCGGCCGCTCGCCCCGCGCGCATCCCAACAGAAGAACACCGCGCCCGATGCGCGCCGACCGCCGTCTACTCGCGCTCGGCCAGCGCGGCGTCGTAGCGCAGCAGCCCGATGACGAAGATCGGGAACGCGTTGCGGAAGTCCTTGACCGATATGCACTCGTTCGCCCCGTGCGCCCCGCCGTTCTTGACGAAGGTCGGCTGCGGCGCGATCACGCCGGCCTCCCTCAGCGCGGCGATCGAGGCGGGATCCTCCGGGAATCCCGGGCCGAAGTTGATCGAATTGGGCACCACGCGCGCGTGCGTGCCGCCGCCGGTGGAGAACGGCTCGGCGGGGATGCCGGTCACGTCGTCGTACGCCTCGGTCAGCACCGTCACCTCCCAGCTGTCCTTGGGTACGTAGTACGGCGCGTCGACGGTGTGGTCCAGCATACGCCCGCCGGCGGCGGCCACCGTGCGCTCGATGGCGCCCATGATGTCGTCCGCGTTCTGGGTGACGGCGTAGCGGATGTCGAAAGTCAGCCGCAACTCGCCGTCCTCGGTGGACGCGATGCCGAGATTGCTGGTCGTCTTGCCGGTGTCCTCGTCCTCGAAAGCGAAGCCGAAACCGTTACCGAAGGGCGGCACGATCCAGCCGTCGAGTCCGGCGAGGAACGCCCGCGTCTCGTCGTCCACCACACCGGCAGCGGCGTCGGAGCCGAGCGTCGACGCCAGTACGTGCAGGGCGCTCAGCGCGAGCTGCGGCACCGCGCCGTGCCCCGAGCGGCCGATCGCCTTGATGCGCGCGCGGCCGCCACTCAACGGCTCGACCTCGAAGGACCCGCCCTCGTCGGTGCCGGACGCCAGCAGGCCAGCGACCGCCTGCGCATCGCCATGCCAGACCATGAACGCCTCGCCGGGCACCGCGTTCGGCGCCACGCCGGCGCTGATCGACTCGATGGAGGCGGGCAGCGGCAGCGCGCAGTCGAAGCCGATCTCGCCCTTCTGCGCGTAGTTGACCGGGAACCCGCAGTCGGTGACGAGCGTGCGATACGGCGCGCCATGGGCGGCGACGTAATGCTCCATATCGTGCAGGCCGGTCTCCTCCGCGCCGCCGTACATGAGCCGCAGCGCATGGTTCAGGCAGATGCCCTGGTCGCGCAGGAACCGCATGATGAACACGGCGAGCACGCACATCGCCTTGTCGTCGTGCACGCCGCGGCCGACGATGTAGCCGTCGCGCTCGTACGGCTCGAACGGGTCGGACAGCCAGCCCGGACCGGCCGGCACCACGTCGGCGTGGGACAGGATGGCGATGTCGCGGTCGGACCGCTTGTCGTCCTCGGTCGCGTACACCGACATCGCATAGCCCTCGTGGTTGGTCGAGACGAATCCGTACCCGGCGGCGGTGGCGGCGATCTCCTCGAACATATCGGCGACGCCCTTGCCGTACGGGGCTCCCGGCACGCCGGCGGAGTCGTCGGACACGGACGGGATGGACACCCATCGCATGAGATCGCGCTTGTACTCCCCCTCGTGCGCGTCGAACCAGTCAAGGGCCGTTTCCTTGAGCCGTTGCTCGTCATTGTTCAACATGTGAGACTCCTTGGTTCAGCATGTGTGCTTCCACATTTCCTTGTCAGAATCCAGCCTAGCGGCCACCATCCATCGCGCGTACACACAGCCGAAACACGGCATTTACACGATCATGGCGATCCTGACCCTACCATTCGATCAACCGCCTCGGCGGGGAACCAAGAAGATAGGGGGACAACCCATGAAAAGCAGGCTATTGGCATCGGCGGCTGCCGCCGTCGCCGTCATCACGCTGGTCTCCGGCTGCGGGGCCGGCTCAGGCACCGCCACCACGGGCGGCACCGACAGCAACGTCATCACCTTCGGCATCGGCGAGCCGCAGAACCCGCTGGTTCCCGGCAACACCAACGAATCGAACGGCTCCATGGTGGTCAACGGCATGCTGTTCACCGGCCTGGTCGCCACCAAGCCGGACGGCACGCTGATCAACGAGGTCGCCAAGGAGATCAAGGCGAACGCGGACAGCACCGTGTTCGACATCACGCTGCAGGACGGCTGGAAGTTCTCGGACGGCACGCCCGTGACCTCGGAAAGCTTCACCAAGGCGTGGAGCTACACCGCCAACGCGAAGAACGCGCAGAAGAACGCCACCTTCATGTCGGTGATCGCCGGATACGACGACCTGCAGAAGGACGGGCTCAAGGGCGACGAGCAGCTCTCCGGCCTGAAGGTCACGGACGACACGCACTTCACCGTCACGCTCAACGCGCCGTATTCGGTCTTCCCGACCATGCTCGCCTATATGGGCTTCGACCCGCTGCCCGAGGGCTTCTACAAGGACCCGAAGGGCTACGGCGAGAAGCCGGTGGGCAACGGCCCGTACAAGTTCAAGTCGTGGAGCCACAACCAGAGCATCGAAGTGGTGCCGAACCCCTACTACAAGGGCTATTACAAGGCCAAGAACGACCGCGTGACCTACAAGATCTACACCGACCCGAAGGCGCAGTACGCCGACGTGCAGGGCGGCAACCTCGACGTCACCAACACCGTCCCGGCCACCGCGCTGAAGAACCTGCTGACCGACAAGACCGTCAATGCCTACAGCAAGGCCGGCCCGAACCGCATCGCGCTCGGCATCCCCACGGATCTGAAGCACTTCTCCGGCGAGGAGGGCACGCTGCGCCGCAAGGCCATCTCCATGGCGATCGACCGCGAGACGCTGTGCAAGAAGATCATGAACGGCCTGGCCAGCCCCTCGCAGGAGTTCTCCTCGCCCACCATCAACGGCTTCTCCGACTCGCTCAAGGGCAGCGACGTGCTCAAGCACAACGCCGAGGAGGCGAAGAAGCTGTGGGCCGAGGCCGACAAGATCTCCCCGTGGGACGGTGACTTCACCATCACCTACAACGCCGACGGCGCCAGCCTCAAGGAAACCTACGAGGCGGTGGCCAACCAGCTCAAGAACACGCTGGGCATCGATGCGAAGGCGAGCGGCATGCCCACCAAGCAGGAGTACCTGACCGCGCTGAGCGACGGCACGCTCAACACCGCGTACAACGACAACTGGGGCCCGGACTACCCGTCGCTGGAGAACTACCTCAAGCCGATCTACTCGTCCTCGGCCGCCGACAGCGGATCGAACTTCGACAAGTACCGCAGCACGGAATTCGACTCGCTGCTGGACAAGGCGGCCGCCGCGTCCTCCACGGACGAGGCGAACTCGATCTACCAGCAGGCCGAAGAGGTGCTGCTGCGCGACCTGCCGTCGATCCCGATCTACAACGTGAACGCCCTGGGCGTCACGACCAAGGATCTCAAGGGCGTCGAGTTCAACTGGGGCGGCAACCCGGTGCTCTCCTTCATCACCAAGCAGTGACGCCCCGGCCTCCGGGCATAGCGCTCCATAGCGAAGCGGCATCCTCCGACACGAGGGTGCCGCTTCGCTATGCGCCGCCGGGCACGATCTACTGGTCCGTTCCGTAAATGATCAAGTGCCCGCCCCCGCTGGCGGGGGCTGTCGGCAAAGCCGACTGGGGGTGGTCGAAACGCTGCAACGCTAGACATCCGACCACCCTCCGGCGCTACGCGCCACCTCCCGCCAGCGGGAGGGTCAACCAATCAACCATGTACGGCACTGGCCACTACGATGCGTATCATATAGGCTCAGCTCACCCGCTCATCATCATCCACTCACCACCAACGGAAAGGCAACAATGATCACCCCTGCTCCCCTGCTCACCGTCACCGGCACCCCGGCGCGCAACCTCTGGTCGCTCACCGAGGGCATGCCGCATATCAACCACGGATCGTACGGCGCGGTTCCCACCGCCGTGCTTGACCACCAGCAGCGGCTGCGCACCCGCATGGAACAGGCACCCTGCCAGTGGTTCCAGGGGCTGCCCGACATGCTGCGCCAGGCGCGTCTCGACACCGCCGATCTGCTGGGCATCGACCGCGCCGCCATGGCGTTCGTGCCGAATGCGTCCGCCGGCGCGACCGTCGTGTGCGACTCGCTGCGCCTGCAGCCCGGCGACGAGATCCTCGTGTCCGACATGGGCTACGGCGCGGTGGTCATGGGCGCGGAACGCCATGTGCTGCGCAACGGCGGCACGCTGCACCGCGTGCACATCCCCATCGACGCGGACGACGACACGATCGTCAACGCCTTCACGGCGGGCATGAACGAGCGCACGAAGCTGGTCATCGTCGACGAGATCACCTCCGCCACCGCCATGCTCTTCCCGGTCGCCCGCGTGGTAAAGGCCGCACGCGACCGCGGCATCCGCACGCTGGTGGACGGCGCGCACGCCCCCGGCCTGATCCCCGGCGATCCGATGGCGCTCGGCGCGGACTACTGGACCGGCAATCTGCACAAATTCGTCTGCAACCCGCGTGCGACCGCCGTACTGGCCGCCGCTCCCGAACACGCCGACGAGCTGTACCCGCTCATCGACTCGTGGGGCCGCAACCTGCCCTACCCGGACCGCTTCGACGAGCAGGGAACCGGTGACTACACGGCATGGCTGTGCGCCCCGTACACGCTCTCCTATCTGGACCGTGAGCTGGGCTGGGACCGCATCCGCGCGTACGCCAACACGCTCGCCGACTGGGCGCAGGAGCAGATCGCGCAGGCTTTCGCCGAGGTCGACGGCAAGGACCACGTCGAGCACCTCGCCCACCCGGCGCCGGCGATGCGCCTGGTGCGCCTGCCCGACGGCGTGGTGCGCAACGACGACGATGCGGCGCGCGTGCGCCGGTTCGTCATCGAGCAGCTGGGATTCGAAGCCACCTTCACCAGCTTCGAGGGCGTCGGCTACCTGCGCCTGTCGGCGTACCTCTACAACACCGCCGACGACTACCTGCGCTTCATCGACCGGGTCGTCCCCGCGCTGGTAGAGCTGGCCGGCAAGTCGGCCGCCTGATCCGGGGCGGCGGCGCTCGGCGCCGTATTGCGGCGAGCGCTGATGGCGACCCTGAGGGCGTCGACCTGCTGCTCGAGCTCGGCGATGCGCCGGATCTGCTGGACGATGAGGATGTCGCGCACGTCGAAACCGGGCGTCATCCTCCCCGTGAGAGCATCCGAAACGGCATCCGCATTCCAGCTCGCCGCTTCGGGCGCCATCGCAGCCGGGTCCGCTCCCCCGAACGGAGCGGCGGACGCATCCGACCTACTTCCGCTCGCATGCGCCTGCCGGCGGATGCGTTCCTCGCTGCCGCGCCACCGGCTGATCGCGCGCTCGATGCGCTTGTACCCCACCAGTTCAGGTGGCAAGCCCGCCGCGCGGAACACCTTGGTCACGGATTCGCCGACGCGCCATTGCCGCAGGCATTCGTCCTTGAATCGGTCCGAGTATACGATCCGCGACTCCGTCGCGTTCTCCACGGCCGGCAGCCCCTTGAGATACCGGATCTCCTGCTCGCTGAACCTACGCACCTAGCACCCCCACACGCACAACCAAGTCATCACGCGACATCCGCGCACCCCGCCCTCATCACCGGAAGCACGTACAACCAACAATCAACCCATCCTCCAGTGGCATAATCCGGAACCACGTCGGTGAGTGTCATGTTGCCGAACTGATACCCGGTGAACTCGTAGTCACCATCACCCAGCAGCGTGTCCTCCAACGACACCAAGTCGTCGACCAGATTCGACGTATACGAATGATCCGCATAATTCTGATCATTACGGTACGGAGACGCATAGGAACCAACCGCATACGACTGGATGCCAGTATCCTTGCCGTTCTTCAACCGGTCGAAATCGCCGGAACCGGAAGGGTTACCACCCTTGCGCAAGCTGTACATATCTCCTGCGGGGGCTTGCCAAACGGGCTTGCGGTAAGGAAATTCCTTGGAATCCGGCTTGGTTTGCGGCTCTTCGCCCGTGGGTGTCAAAATCGCGGTCATGTTGTTATGGAACGTCTTCTCGTTCTCCGTCGGAACGGGATAAGCGACGACGATGCATTCATAAAGATTGGCGTCTTGCAGATCAGCCTCGGAGACATTCAGGCTGCTATTCCCCGGATACATGTATGAACTACACTCACTGTTGCTGACAAATGTTTTTTGAAATACTCCGCTCGCAGCCACGATCTTGCCGTCATTCTGCGGCGTGTCAGTGAATGTAAAATCAAACGGATGGCCATTCGTCTTATACGTAGAACTTAGCAGCCATGTGGCGTGGAACCATTCGCCGTCCTTGACATCAGCCGGCTGGGTTCCCCATGCCGGATTCCATGTGCCGGTATTATCTTTGTACGCCTTCTCGCCGGATTGCAATGTGACCGACGTGTTCCACTTGGCCGACGCGGTATTGCCCTCGACCTTGCTCGTCTGACCGTCACGCACGATCTCCAAGGTAGGCGTGAGCGATGGGGTTGAGCCGTTTGGAATCGACCAGTAGTCCGTCCTGCCAGTGTACGAGTAGTCCACGTTGATCGTGTATTTGCCGTTGCTCTTACTCGTGTCCAAGGTCTGCGGGTTCGTCACGATCCAGCTCTTGGAATCGTCGGGATCATCCTGCCTGCACAGGCCCGTGCTCTGTTGGGGAGTCGGGCAATCCGGAATCGGGATGCTGGTCGTACCGATCTGCTTACCGTCGTGCTGGTAGCCGAACAGGTACTTCGGAATCCTGATCTTGACCGAACCGGCAGGATACCCCTCCTGCACCGTCGGCACGGTGACCGCATACGCCGCCGATACGGTCGTCTTGTCATTCGCCAGTTGACTCATCCTGTCGTATTGCGTCGGCGTGATCTGGTTTACGCCCTTGTCGTCCAGCTGCTGGGTGGTGCCGTCCTTCGCGCTCGTCCACGATACCGTGATCGAGCCCTTGTCGCCCGCAGCGGCAGCATCGGCAGCCGGGGCGTTATCAGCTTGTTCTCCGGAACCGGTTCCACTGCCGGTCTCGCTTCCCTGTGCCTGTGATGCGGCGTCGTTCTGCGCAGGAGTCGACGGCGACGGCGCCGCCGAGTCCGCGGATTCCGAGCCGGCCTTGACCTGCTCGGAATTACCCGATCCCTTCGGAGCCTCAGTCTCGACGGTCGTTGCGGCGGACGTTCCACCGGCAGTGCTCTCCTCGGCATACGCCGGCACGGACGGCCCCGCGAACATCAACGGAACCAGCAGACCGATGCTCGCCAAGGCGGCGGTCACCGCAACGAAGCGATAAGCGATACCCCCCCCCGGAGCGGTTTTACGCGAACCACGCAACATCATCGCACCCCAGCCTCTCCGTCCCCGCCATCGATGAACGGGACCATCTCGCTTTCAATCCTTGAACCACAACGTAGCCGCATCCATTCGACAACATACCCCCGAAGCAAGGGTGTTTTCACCGCCCCTCACCATGCCAGGAACCGCATGTTTGCCGAGAAACACCACTCCCCCGTCAATCTCGCATCGCACAACCGAATAGCCCTGAAAACACCCCTCAAAACAATCCGACGCCTGCGGCGATGCTTCCTCAGCGAGGAGAGCCGGCATTCATCGAGGCCACTGCCACACCAGTGCCGGAAAAAACAAAAATGAGGCGGGATTCCAAGGAATCCCGCCTCATTACCTGTGGGCTCGAAGGGATTCGAACCCTCGACCTTTCGCTCCGGAGGCGAACGCTCTATCCGCTGAGCTACGAACCCGAGCCACGCCACTACTTTACACGCCCGTATGACATACGCGTGCATCGACACCATATAGTGGCGCACATCATGTCCAAAACCGGGCACAACACGCCTTGGCGCGTCTAGACTGGTGTTATGGGCGAGAATATGAACGATTTCGAGTACGAACGCCGATTCTTCTGCCGGGCCATGCCGCAGGAGTTCGACGACGGCGACGCGCCGACGCTGATCGTGCAAAGCTACTATGTGCATGCCGACAACTACGCCCTTCGCATACGGCTGCAGGCCCATAAGATCCGCTTGGAGATGACCGGCGACACCGACCCGATCGAGGTGCTTGACCGCCATCTGGAACGCTTTACCGAAGCCTTCGTCACGGTCAAGGGGCCTTCCGTCGGCGGCACGCGGTACGAGGCCGAACGCGAGATCGACCCGCATATCGCTACGGAACTCGTCAGGCGAGGCGGGTCATCGATCGTCAAGAACCGCTTCTCCGTATGGCTGAACGAAGACGGATGGAGCATCGACGTCTTCGGAGGCAAGAACGCGCCGCTGGTCGTGGCCGAGGCGGAACGTTCCGGCCCGGTCACCAACCTGTCGATCCCGTCGTTCTGCGTGACCGAGATCACCGATCAGGCGCGGTTCAGCAACGACGGCCTTGCCGCAACGCCCTTCAGCGCATGGCGGGACGAATTCGAGCGGGAACTGGCCGCGGAAGGCCCCCGCTTCCAGCAGTATTTCGGCCGCAACCGCATGGCCTAAGCCCCGCATTTCTTAGGCACATAAACACGCATATTCGCACACTGGGCGGGCAGTCCCGAAGAACCGCCCGCCCAGTGGAAGGAACAATCGATCCGATATTCACCGATTATCAGTACATCAGCGTGGCGAGGCGGCGGCGGGCGCGCTTGAGGCGCTCATCGCTCGGCTCGGGAATCGCGAAGTACTCCAGCAGGCGCTTGCGCACCGGCTCCAGATCGGCGCGATGGCCAGCGGAGAGATAGTCAAGCAGGCGGTCGAACGCATCGGCGATCTGCCCGCCGATCATATCGACATCAGCGACGGCCAGCTGCGCCTCAACGTCGTCGGGATGAGCCGCGGCTGCGGCGCGCACCTCACGCACATCCGCGGTGGCGGAGCGGGCCAGCAGCAGCGCCTTGGCCCGTTCACGGGCCGCCAACGCATCGTTCGGATCGGATTCCAGCACCTTGCCGTACGCCACGGCGGCACCGGCGTAGTCGCCGGCCTGGGCCAGCTGATGGGCCTCCATGTGCTCGGGCGGAACCTGCGATTCCGGCTGGGCCTTCGCCCCATCGTCGCCGGCGGCATCGGGATCGCCGGAATACGGCGCCGTGCCGGTCACGCCGGCCTGCTGCGCCATGGTGATGAGCTTGGGAACGACCGTATCCGTGATCTGCTGCAGCTCGTCGTCGGACGGCAGCCCCTGCAGGATCGGCATCGGGCGCCCGCCGATCAGCGCGAACAGCGCCGGCGCGCCCTGCACCTGGAACGCCTGCGCGATGGAGGGGTTCTCGGCGATGTCGATGCGGGCCAGCTGAATCTGGCCGTTGAGCTTGTTGACCGCATCGCCGAGCGCGCGTGCCATGGCGAACAGCCGGTCATCGGTGGGCACCCACAGCAGCAGGACGATCGGGAACGTGGCCGAGGTGGTGACCATCGCCTGGAAGGTGTTCTCGGTGACGTCGATCACGTAGCCGCCGGCGGCCGGGGCGCCGCCCGTCTGACCGGGTTCGGCCTTCACCTGATGCTTCAACGCCTCCAGGTCGACCGCGCCCGCTAACGAAACTCCCGGATGGAACTGCTGATCCGCCATATTGCCCTCCATGACATGCCATGCGCGGCGCGCCCGGCGCCATGCGCAACAAAAACCGGTACCGGGACACCACTATAGTCCGGCACCGGTTCAGCTGAGAAGCGAATCGGAACGTCACGCCCTCAGGCGGTTGGTATCACTCGTTTCCTGCGTCTGGCTCCCCTCAGGCCGCTTCGCATGCTCTCTCCTCAGTCGGCTCCGCCGACAGCTCCCCTCATGGAGGGGAGCCAATTAATGACGCGGGATACTAGATCGCCTCGACCTTGACCACTTCGCGGTCGGCGCCGACCGCGGTGATCTGCTGGCCGGAATCCTTCGGCGGCACGTACATGGCCACCACGAAGGTGTACGTGGCCTTCAGGCCGCTGGTCGCCGTGGTATCGCCGAACAGCGCGTTCTCGTTGTCGGAGGCCGGCAGCGAGGTGCGGCCTTCGCCCGCCTGCCTGGTCCATTCCGAATTGATCTGCGCGACCACCAGGTCGCCGCCATCCGTGGACCGCATGACCTGGATCGCGCCGTCGACCGGGGTGAAGGTCTGCTGCTGCGTGCCCTTGTTGCGCTCCACGCCGGTCTGCACGTTCTGCGTCTGCTCGGCGATGGTCTGGCGCAGATTGTCATCGGCGAAATTGGCCGCGTACTGGCTGTTCGCGCCGTTGGTCAGCACATCGGCATACTGCGTGACCGCCTCCTGCGGGGTCATGGTCAGCCCGGTGTCCTTCGCGGTTCCCATCTGCGACCCGATCTTCGGCACGGCGAAGTTCGGCAGCTTCGCGCCCTGGAACAGCCTTGCCACGCCCCACAGCTTGTAGTTCTGGCGCGCGGAGTCCTGCGTCAGCACCAGCAGGCGCTTCGACTGCTGGTCCTCGGTGGTAGTGGTGATGGTGAACACGCTGCGCGGCCACCCGGAATCGGTGGGGATCACGGTCTGCGCGATGTCCTCGGGGATCGTCGCGAACTTGGACACCGATCCCGTCTTCTGTGCGATGGCGATGCGCGCGGTGTGGATCTCGAGCTGGGGCCCGGTCAGGCGCGCGGCCAGACCGTCCGTGTTCTTGGCGTCGTTCGCGGCGGACAGGGTTGCGAGGATCTGTTTGCGCAGCCGCTTCTCCTGCGCCTCGGTGAGGTCCGGCGTGGTCTTGGAGGCCGACGCGCCATCGGTTGCGGGCTTGGGGATCTGCCCCTCGCACCCGGCCAGCGACAGCGATACGGTCAGGGCCAGTGCGGCTGCGGCGATTTTGGCGATGCGCGTGGTCACTGCTGGTCTCCTTCCTGATTCGTATCCGTGTTCGTAATGGCGCTCGTCTCGCCCGTATCATCCGTTGGCGTATCGGACTGCGACTCTTGGGCGAGACGCGCGAAGTACGCCTGCAGCTCGTCCGGAGTAATCACCGACGTGGCATCGTCGCGGCCTGCATCGCCCTGGTCGGCGTCGCTCGGCGAAGGCTCGGCGGGAGCCCCCGGTTCCGGCGACAATGCGCCGATCGTTCCGGCCGATGTCTGCGCGGCATTGGCCAGCGCCTGATCGGCGACCAGATTGCGCGACCCGGGATCGACGATGGTCGGCTGCTCCGGCTCGGCCACGGTCGAAGTCGTATTGGCCGTGCCCTGCGCCCGGTGCGATGCATGGCGGCGACGGCCGCGCTTCGATTTGCGGCTTGGAGCGGGCTTGAACACAGCCAGGCTGCCGGCCAGCGCCTCACTGACGGTGACCTCCTCGGCCACCGGCTCGGAGACGACCATCCGCTTGCGGCGCTTGTGCGGCGGCATCGCGAACACGGATGCGGTCAGGATGGCCATGACCACCAGCAGACCGCCCGCGAAGTAGAACGGCATCGCGAAGTCAGGAACCGTCTGGCGGTCCCACCGAATGGCGATGTCGGCGGTCGGGGAATCCGATCCCAGGTCGATGATCGTCATCGTCTCGGTGTTCTTGACCTTGCTGTTCAGCGTGACCTTGCCGGTGCCGCATTCGACGGTCGTCCACATGTCGGAGTCCTTGAACGCGACCTCGTCGGGCTGGGCGGCGTTCGGATCGGACTGGTCAGGCTGCTGCTCGGCCTTCTTGGCCGCGGTCTTTTGGGTGTCCAGCGTCGACCAGTCGGACAGGCCGACGATGCGCGTATACGCATCATCGCCGACCCAGCCATTCACGTCCTTGCCCGAGCCGAGCGCGATGCACACCTCCGCGTTGCCATCGGACGACGTGACGGTCGTCTTCGCCTGCTCGTCCACCAGAGGCAGCACTCCCGGATCGGTGACGACATATCGGGTCCCCTTCACCCGCGCGTCGGCCGTGATCTGTGTACTGGGCTTCCACACCGTTGCGTTCATGATGCCCAAAGCGATGCTGGCCACGGCCAGCAGCCCCAGCAAAGGCGTCACCAGGCCGCGCATGATCCACGCGCGGCGGGACGGTTTTGCGCGCGTCTCGTCGTCGGTGTTGTCCCGGGGTTCCTTGTTCTGCACATTCATAACCCACCTATTCTAACAAGACAAGCTTGGGCTGTCTGTGAAGGCGCAAAATCAGGGTTGGGCGGTAAGGTGTGACCCATGCATACCAAGACATTCACGAAGCATATTCCGCAGTTTTTCGCCGCGGTGTGCGCGCTGGCCCTGACCGTCTCGCTCGGCGCGTGCGGCTCGTCCGACAGCTCCAAGGGCTCCGGCTCCGATTCCTCGTCCAACTCGTCGTCCAACTCCTCCTCCGACTCCTCCGAGGCGCTCAAGGGATTCACCCAGATCGCGGGCGTCACCGCCACCGGCGACCTCGGTTCCAAGCCGAAGGTCACCTTCCAGACGCCGACGACCTTCAAGGACAACTCCTACGCCGTGCTGCAGAAGGGCGACGGCGCCGTGATCGAGGACACCGACCGCGTGTGCACGCAGGTCGTGTTCCTCAACGGCAAGGACGGCTCCGAACTGGGCAACACCTGGGACAAGAACACGCCCGACTGCTCGCTCGACCTGACCAGCAGCAGCATCAGCTCCGCGTACAAGGAACTGATCGTGGGCCAGAAGCTCAACACGACGATCGCCATCGGCGTCAGCGACTCGAACTCCTCCGGCACCTCGTACCTCACCGTGCTCACGCTGGTCTCCAAGTCGAAGGACTACGACAAGGCCACCGGCACCGAGGTCACCGACATCCCGTCCGATCTACCGAAGGTCACCCGCGGCAAGGACGGCAAGCCGTCGATCGACATGAACGGCTATCAGGGCAGCGACAAGCTGGTCGCGCAGACGCTGGTCAAGGGCAGCGGCGCCGAGGTGACGAACAAGAACACCGTCAAGGTGAAGTACACCGGCTGGCTGCTCGACGGCACGCAGTTCGACTCCTCGTGGGACAAGAACACCACGCTTGACGCGGACACCTTCAGCGGCGGCCAGCACACCGTGATCGAAGGCTGGCAGCAGGGCATGGTCGGCCAGACCGTCGGTTCGCAGGTGCTGCTGGTGATCCCGCCCGATCTCGCCTACGGCGACAAGAAGACCGGCTCGATCCCGGCCAACTCGACGCTCGTGTTCGTGGTCGACATCCTCGCGGCGTACTGATTCGTCCGGCTGCCGCCGGCACGATGTTCGTTGCCGGTAGCGCTCATCGCGCGCCGCCGGTGCGCATTGTGCCTTTCCGGCGCACATCACCTCATGGCCCCTTCGGGGGCCATTGTCATATCCGGGCATCCTTGCTGACTTACAGCCTGCCGCAAGCACAGCAACGGCCGTATGCCAGCACACGATTCATCACCGAGCACCTCCCAAGCTGACATACGGCCTGCAGCGAGCCCGGCAGGGACCGTATGCCAGTAGGGGCACAATCGCCAGGTATGCGGCTTCGGGCCAAATGAGAACGGCCCGGGCCGGATGACGTGGCCCGGGCCGACTCTGAATGGCATGGATCGGACAGACTGGATAACGCGGTCAGAACAGGCGCAGGGAGTCGTCCTCCACGCCGCGCATCTCGTCGTAGTCGAGGATAAGGCACTCGAAGCCGCGGTCCTGCGCGAGCACACGGGCCTGTGGGGTAATGGTCTGCGCGGCGAAGATGCCGCGCACCGGGGCGAGCAGCGGATCGCGGTTGAGCAGCTCGCAGTAGCGGGTCAGCTGCTCGACGCCGTCGATGCCGCCGTGGCGCTTGATCTCGATGGCCACATGCGTGCCGTCCGCGTCGGTGGCCATGATGTCGACCGGTCCGATCGCGGTCGGGTATTCGCGGCGGATCAGCTTGGCGCCCTCGCCGATGCGGTGGATCTGCGCGGCAAGATACCGCTGCAGGTGGTCCTCGACGCCGTCCTTGATCAGGCCCGGGTCCTCGCCAAGGTCGTACGATTCGTCGGAATAGATGTGGTACAGGCTCACCTCGAGGATGTCGCTGGACTTGTCGGCGGCCACGCGCAGCACCTTCTCGGGTACCGGATCGGTGCCATCCGGGCTGGCGTCGTCCGGGCTGGTGCCATCCGGATTGACGTCGTCCGCAGCATCATCCGCCATATCATCCGCCGTCTCCCGATCACCGGCGATCTCCTTGATCGTGCACGGCGCCGCCATCCAATTGAGCGGCTTGTACGATCCGAGTTCGGAGAAGATCAGCAGGCTGTTGTCGGCCTTGATCAGCAGCACGCGCTTGGCCGGGGGCAACGAGGCGGTCAGACGGCCGGAATATTCCGCGGAGCAATCAGCAACAATAATTCGCACAGGTCACCACTGTACCGCATGCCTCGCCGGCCGCCGCCCCGCTATGACGCAAGCCGCCGACGCCTCAAACCCCGCCAGCGCCTCAACCCCTACAGACGCTCCCCATACCGGACCGCCGCCGAGCGTAGAAAGTGTCCGAGAACCAAAAGTTACCCAACCTCTCGCAACGCAAAAACGCCCATCAGCGTATCAAAAAGCTGGGTAACACCACGGTTCTCGGACACTTTCTACGCCAAACAGCCATTCCGCGTAGAAAACGTCCGAGAACCAAAAAGTTACCCAGCCTTTCTCTACGCAAAACCGCCCTCAGGCGTAAAAACGTCCGAGAACCAAAAAGTTACC
>SKEZ01000929.1_pt1 | contig 18637 bp, 17 predicted proteins | sample 4843881 | NCBI WGS metagenome assembly SKEZ01 (sample SAMN11008796, study PRJNA524170) | human gut metagenome | isolation source: fecal sample from pouch patient p1, p46 | place: Israel: Tel-Aviv | reverse complement strand
GTTTGCTTGTACGGCTGTCATGTCGCAGCCAATCATGTCGATGATTATGGGGATACACCAACCGGATTCTGTTCAAAATATCTTTGGCGTTTTCTATAATTTGGTCAAATACACTGCACCAGCTTTCATCTTTGGTATTTTGTACACGACAATTCGCACTAACGATGAACAAGGCAGTTTTTGTTATCAAAAACATATGAAGGCCAACTGGTCGAATCTATTTGTACCAACTATTTGGTGGACACTAATTTATCTATTAGGGATGCCGTGGCTACAACAAGTTGATCATTTCCATAATTTGGGCACTTTCTGCTGGCAATTCATCAACGGTAATGCGGCACCACATCTTTGGTACAACACAATGATGCTTCAGTTTATCATTCTTATGCCAATCTTTTGGGGCATTAGCTGTTTTGTTAAGCAAAACGCAAAACGTAGTATTGCAGTTGCTATTATCACATTTATTCTTTACTTTACCTGGCTGTATTTCTACGACTACTATGTCTTTCACGGCATTCATGAGCATGACTGGTACTTGATCGATCGCATCTTTATCTCCTTCTTTATTTATGGTGTCTACGGAATTTTAGCTTGGCAATTCAGAGATTATTACGACAGCTTTGTCACTAAATTCTGGTGGCTAATTTTAATGGTCTTCATCGGTTGCTTTATCTGGACCAATATTGAATTACAAAACTTCGGTCATCCTATTAACTTTAATAATGCACCTTACTATAAACTATCGATGACCCTTTATTGCTTAGCCGTAATCGCACTTGTTTCCGCATTCTGTCTACATCAAGTGCGCAAAAATTCTCAAACTAGTTTAAAGGTATTCCACTTTTTAGCTGTTTATGCTTATCGTGCATATTTATCTAACGTTTTCTGGAATCAACTTGTCTGGCGTGGTTTAAATATGGAATATCATGCAGAGTTTCATCCAATTCTAACGTTATTTGGCACTTGGATTTTAACTTGGATATTGTCATTTTCATCTGCTTACTTGTTGCATGTCTGGTGGACAAAGGCAAAACAGTTGCTCTAGCGATTAGAGCAACTGTTTTAATTTTAGATCTCTTTAGATCTTCTATTTGGCTTTAGATCTCTTTAGATCTTCATCTATCAATTTTTTAGCATATTTCAACACTGGCAATTCTCGTGCCGCAATTAACTTGCCGATTTTAGTTGCAGCACATTTTTCATATTCAGCAACTGCTTCTTCATAGTTTAACTTCAATGTTGATAAATGAAAATTATCTATTTCTTGTTGTGTCAGATGTTTAGTACCAAATGATTTAACCCTACACAGATAATAATTATTAATATTATGGCGATGTATCAAATTATAGTAGTCACTAACTATACCGATTTTATGCATAATCTCAACTTCAGCACCTAATTCTTCTTTAAGCTCTCGCTTTAGCGCTGTTTCTAAATCTTCACCAGCTTCAACGCCACCACCTGAAGTTTCAATTAGCGTTGCCTTACCAAAGTCGTCATCACGTTTAGCTCTAACAAAATAATAATTTTCCTGGTCATCAAACACGATAGCTCGCACTATTTTACGATCATGATCAATATATTCTAATGGCCATTCAGTGTCTTTCAATTGGAGGTTTAATTCTTTCATAACTTTTTCTTTCTAGAAAAAAATAAAGCTCAGCCAAAGCTGAGTTTTATTTTAATTGATAATCAATGATTATTCTTCGTTCAATGATGAACGGTCGAATGAAGCATCCTTAAGTTCGTCATCGATAGTCTTGGTACCCATCCAAGAAATCATTTCCTTCATCTTGGCTGTAATTGCTTCTGCACCTGGCAATAACAACTTACGTGGGTCGTAACCCTTAGCCTTCTTGTCAAGGTCCTTTTCGTCTTCGATGTACTTACGAGTAGCTTCTTGGAATGCTAATTGGAATTCAGTGTTGATGTTGATCTTAGCAATACCAAGCTTAATAGCCTTCTTAACTTGGTCTTCAGGAATACCTGAACCACCGTGAAGTACAAGTGGAGTGTCAGGAACTGCTTCAGCAATTTCCTTAAGACGGTCGAAGTTTAAGCCCTTCCAGTCTGCTGGGTATACACCGTGGATGTTACCAATACCACAAGCAAGCTTGTCAACACCAGCTGCAACGAACTTCTTAGCATCTTCAACAGAAGCTAATTCACCGCCGCCTTGGTTTTCACCGATCTTACCAATTTCAGCTTCAACTGAAATACCACGTTCATGTGCTAATTTGATGATTTCCTTAGTCTTTTCCAAGTTTTCGTCAGTTGGAAGTGCGTGACCATCAAACATAACTGATGAGTAACCAAGTGCAATACATTCCTTAGCTGATTCAAAGTCACCGTGGTCCAAGTTCAAGATAACTGGAACTGAGATGTTCATTGAATCCATTTGGTCAGCTACCATGTCCTTAACGAACTTGTAACCACCCATGTACTTAGCAGCACCAGTTGATACTTGGATCAACAATGGAGTTCTAGTTTCTTCAGCAGCACGTAATTCTGCACGAGTCCATTCCAAGTTGTTAGTGTTGTAAGCACCTACAGCGTAATGGTTCTTACGAGCATCTTTAAAGATTTGATTACCGTTGTCAAAATAAGCCATTAAAAAATACCTCCTAAATATCTTACATGCCTATTGTACCCTAATAATTGAAATATGAACAATTTTTCACAGAATGTAAGCGTTATTTTCTTATTTTCATTGTTTTTCTCTTACATTTCTTTAGGAGCATTGACACCTAACAATCTAAGTGATTCCGTTAAAACGATTGATGTTGCTTGAACTAAGGCGAGACGAGCACCAATTTTATCGTCCTTGGTTAAAATCTTCACATTAGCATAGTACTTATTGAATTTTTTAGCTAAATCTAATGCAAACTTAGCAATTACTGAAGGCTCAAACTTTTCGGCACTTCTAGCAACAATTCTTGGAAAATCAGCCAAATCTTTAGCTACGGCAAAAGCCCAGTCATCATCAAGAGCTAGATCAGTTTCGCTAGGATTTTCACCCATAGCAGCGGCCTTTCTCAAGACACTTTGTGCCCGAGCATTAGTGTATTGAACATAAGGACCAGTATCGCCTTCAAAACGCACAACTTCTTCTAGGTCAAAGTCAAAATTGTCTAAACGATCATTCTTCAAATCGTGGAAGACAACAGCACCAACACCAACATCATGAGCAACTTGATCTTGATCTGCTAAATCTGGATTCTTTTCTTGAATTTGTTTTTTAGCAAGTGAAACAGCATCCTTTAATACTTGATCGAGGAAGACAACGTTACCTTTTCTAGTAGATAACTTTTTACCGCCTTGAGTGATTAAACCAAACGGTACATGGTGAATCTCATCAGCCCAGTCATAACCCATCTTTTTCAAAACAGTCTTCAATTCAACAAAGTGTTGGGCTTGCTCGTTACCTACAACATAAAGCATCTTAACGAAGTTATATTCTTTCATTCTCCATTCAGCAGCGGCGAGGTCACGAGTTAAGTAAATTGAAGTACCATCAGATTTAACGATAATAGCAGGATTTTCACCTTCACCCATGTCAACAACTTGCGCACCACGTGATTCATGAAGAAGACCTTTTTCTTTTAATTCATCAATTACTGGTTGCATCTTATCGTTAAAGAAAGCTTCACCATTGTATGAATCAAAAGTTACGCCTAGTTCTTTATAAATTCGCTTGAAGTCTTTTAATGAAACCTCACGGAACCATTTCCATAGCTTAACTGCTTCTGGATCCCCGTCTTCAAGTTTCTTGAACCATTCACGACCTTCATTATCAAGTTCGGGATTTTTCTCAGCTTCTTGGTGGAACTTTACATAGTAGTGGAAAAGATTCATAATCGGATCTTTTTTAACGTCTTCTTCATTACCCCAGTGCTTGTAGGCAGCAATCAACTTACCAAATTGAGTACCATAGTCACCTAAGTAATTGATTTTAATAGGAGTATAGCCAACCTTCTCCATTGTCTTAGCAATTGAATTACCAATTACAGTTGAACGAAGGTGGCCCATTGACATTGGCTTAGCAATGTTAGGGCTAGACATATCAATTGGCACATTTCCTTCACCAATCTTTTGATCACCGTAATGTTCTTTTTCAGTCAAAACATCCTTCAAAGTCGATGAAACTAATTTTTCATGATCAATCGCAAAGTTAACGTAAGGACCGACTGCTTGGATATTAGCGAAATTATCACTTGATAAGTTATCCGCAATATTTTTAGCAATTTCTGCAGGATTTTTGTGCAAAGTCTTAGCCAAAATAAATGCTGGGAAAGCATAGTCTCCCATCTTAGCATTTTTAGGGCGTTCAATTAATGCAGCAATTTTTTCTTTAGGTAAATCAACTTGACTAGCAACCAAGTCAACTACTTCATTCTTAAAGTCCATCTTATTCCTCTCTTCTAAATAAAAAAGTCTCCTTCTACAAATGTAGAAAGAGACGAGTTAAAAACCCGCGGTACCACTCAGATTGATACAAAGTATCCGCTTATTTAAATTCTTGATTTTATCAGTCAAACACGCCTTCATTATCTTCTAGTATCTATCTTGCACCAACATAGACTCGCTTAAAAAGAAAATAACTACTACTTTCGACTTCTTGGCAAACATGATTATAGCAGGAAAAAACGGCTTCTGCCACTAATTTGGTTAAAAAGTAAGTGTCAATATTTTTGCGGTAGGTTGTGAACCATTAGTCTAACCTTAATTTCTTAAATATTTATCTGATTTATTTTCCTACCGAAATCATTCAAATAGCTATGACCTGCCGTTAAACTTTCAATTATTCCATGATGAATGCCCAGATGGGTTTCATGCATCTTTCTTAGACTAGCACGAACTGCACCTTTCAATTCTTCCTGATCACCAATATCCAGCTGTCCACCAGCGAACTCACTGCTAAGCCAGTATTCCAGTTCATTGTTTTTGATACAAGTCAGTACACGCAAGATTCCTTCGGCACCATCTTCTGACCAGTATTTTCCTTGCCCTTTGACGCGATAGGTATATTTGCGATGATTGCTTTCACAGCAGCCAATTGCTTTAATTACCGACAAATGACGCATTTTGAATGGTTTTATATCCGCCCAGCGACGATGAAGATAGCTGCGCAGAAGCTTTAGGTTTTCATGATTTTCTGGCGTATTCAGTTCATCAATCAGATTGCTTTCAATCGTGTCTAAAATTACATCAGTTAAGTGACGGTCATATTTAAACTCAACTGCGCTGATCAATTTGCCTTGCATAGCTGGCATAAAGCTTAGACGGTCCTTAATTTTTTTATTCAAGTGAAAGACATCCAAGAAGTGTTCGTGCTGCCGGCAATAACCAACTATTTCATCAAAATCTTTCTTGGCATAACCGGCACCGCCATCGGCATTACTGATGATTAAAGTATCGCTTAAGTCATAGGTATTAGCTAAATAGGTTTTAATTTCTTGCAAAGCATCCAAGCGGCTTAAAGAAACAAACTCTTTGGCCTGAACTCTCTTCCTGCGCTTTTGGCTTAAATTAATAATATCCTCACAGACTTGATAGCGATGAAACTCTAGCCGTTTCTTGGTGCCCTTAATCACAACACCATCGCCTTCAAGATAAAGTACTGGCACCTTTTTCCTTTGGGTAATGCCATCGTATCTTTCTTCCGACTGTTGTTGGTTTTTAATCAGTTTGCCTGCTTGAACTATCAGTTTGCCAACTTGACTATGACTAATGTTAAAACAAGAAAGGGTATTAACTGCCAAAGCAGTGTTACGGTAAGTTGCCACAGCACTAACCTGTAAAACATCCTTCACTGCTAAAACACTATAACGCTTATACTTGTCATAGCCCATCAGCTCATCCAGCGGGTATTTAGCCTTTTTGCCTGGACAAATATATCTCCTGCGCCAATAGCTAATCTCTCCAAAGACAGTTACAACTGAACGCTTATTTCTCTTTTCAATCTGATAGCCTTGCTTTTTAGTCTCCTCAACTAAACCAGCATCAACTTCTTCTAGCGCTAGTTTCATTAATTCTCTAATTAGATTAAAGAAATAGCACATTAATGCCTTTTCACGAGCAATAACATTATTTTCAGACTTAATAATTTTCACGATATCAGTTATAATAGATTCCATAAAAGACCAGCTTCTAATGTGTTTTTGTTCTTAACATCAGACTACTGGTCTTTTTGTTTTAGCTCAAGTCCAAATTCAAAGGACTTGAGCTTTTTAATTATTTATTCAACTTACCGCAAAAAATTATACACTTAGGTAATATTCTTAACAGGAAAATAATAAAAATGCAAAAATTTTATTAAAATTACTTATCACCATCAAAAATATTGTCTTTAACGATTACGTAGTCGACTAACTTAATGGAATTAAGATCGCGACCACCAGCGTATGAGATGGATGACTGCAAGTCTTCCTTCATTTCTTTTAAAGTATCCTTAATTGAGCCACGGTATGGCACTAACATTTGCTTACCTTCTACATTTTTGTAAGCACCTTTTTGAACCTCAGAGGCTGAGCCCCAGTATTGCTTGTAAGTTTTACCATTAATTTTGATTACATTACCAGGTGATTCTTCATGACCAGCCAGCATTGAACCAATCATAACCATGGTAGCGCCAAAACGAATTGACTTAGCGATATCGCCGTTATGACGAATCCCACCGTCGGCAATTAATGGCTTAGAAGCAGATTTACTGCACATTCTTAATGCGGCTAATTGCCAACCACCAGTACCAAAGCCAGTCTTCAATTTGGTAATACATGCTTTACCAGGTCCCACACCAATCTTGGTTGCGTCGGCGCCTGCATTTTCGAGTTCACGTACGGCTTCTGGCGTAGCAATATTGCCCGCTGTTAAAAATGAATCAGGTAATTTTTCCTTAATATACTTGATCATCTTAATCACGTAAACGGAGTGACCATGAGCTACATCAATAGTAATATATTCTGGTTTAAGGTTTTCCTTGACTAATTCATCAATAAAATCATATTCACTGTCTTTAATGCCAACTGAAATAGATGCAAATAATCCTTTTTGATGCATCATTTTGATGAAGGGAATTCTCTTTTCGGGTTCAAAACGATGCATTACGTAATAATAATCGTTTTGGGCTAGCCAAATAGCGAGGTTATCATCAATGACACTTTCCATATTGGCAGGAACAACCGGTATTTTAAATGTTCGGTTTCCGAACTTGACACTGGTATCTGCATCACGACGGCTTTTGATGATACCCTTATTAGGTACAAGTTGAATATCATCATAGTCAAAGGCTTCCATACTAAAGTAGTTACTCATTTTAAAACTGCTCCCTTTAATCTTGTTTGTTGACCGAGACATACTATATGGGAATAATTTGTGTTTGTCAATATGAAAATCGAACTATTAAATAATTTAAAAATAAAATAATTCGGATTTTATATTGATTATTTGTAAATTAATTGCTAGACTAGCATACGTAATATTTATAGAGATTTTTATGAGGTGAATTTTAAATGACAGCAGTCGCAGTCGTAGGAAGCCAATGGGGCGATGAAGGTAAGGGAAAGATTACTGACTTTTTGAGTAAGGATGCTGCAGTTGCAGTTCGTTCAAATGGTGGTAACAACGCAGGTCATACTATTGATATTAATGGTCAAACTTTCAAGATGCGTTTAATTCCTTCTGGTATTTTTGCAGCCAAGGACAATACAGTTATTGGTAATGGTGTCGTAATCAATCCAGAAGTAATGTTTGGCGAATTAGAAAATCTTGAAAAGAGTGGCATTGATACTAGTGGCTTGAGAATTTCTAATCGTGCCCACATCATTATGCCTTATGATATTAAGCAAGATGAATATCAAGAAGAAGCTAAGGGGGCTAACAAGATTGGTACTACTAAGAATGGTATTGGACCAACTTACATGGACAAGGCTTCAAGAATTGGAATCCGCGTTTGTGATTTGCTTGAAAAAGACACCTTTGAAGAAAAATTGCGTGCTAACCTTGAAGTAAAGAATGAATTATTTACTAAGGTTTATGGTAAGCCAGCACTTAAATTTGAAGACATTTTTGATAAATACTATGAATATGGTCAAAGAATGAAGAAGTATGTAACTGATACTTCTGTCTTAGTGAATGATGCACTTGACCAAAATAAGAAAGTTTTATTTGAAGGTGCGCAAGGTGTGATGCTTGATATTGATGAAGGTACTTATCCATTTGTAACCTCATCTAATACTATTTCTGGTGGTATTTGTTCAGGTATTGGTATAGGTGCTAATCGTCTTGATACTGTAATTGGTGTCTGCAAGGCTTACACTACTCGTGTTGGTGCCGGTCCTTTCCCAACTGAATTGCTTGATGAAGTTGGTGACCGTATTCGTGAAACTGCTCATGAATATGGTACTGTTACTGGTCGTCCACGTCGTGTTGGTTGGTTTGACTCCGTTGCATTGCGTCACTCAAAGCGTGTTGCTGGTATCAATGGCCTTAGCTTGAACTTGCTTGATGTATTTTCAGGCTTTGACAAGATCAAGATTTGTACTGCATATGAACTTGATGGTGAAAAGATTGATTATTATCCAGCAAGTTTGAAGGAATTATACAGATGTAAGCCTGTATATGAAGAACTTCCAGCTTGGGATGAAGATATTACTCAAGTTAAGACTTGGGACGCTCTTCCAGAAAATGCTAAGAAATTCTTGAACCGCGTTTCAGAGTTGGTTGGCGTTCCTTTGGTAACTGTTTCAGTTGGTCCAGATCGTGAACAAACTATTGTTTTGAAGAATCCATGGGAAATGTAATTTATGCTTGAACGTTATACTCGCCCAGAAATGGGGAAAATTTGGACAGACGAAAATAAATATGCAGCTTGGCTTGAAGTAGAAATTGCCGCAACAAAGGCTTGGGCAGAACTCGGTGAAGTGCCAGAAGCAGATGCGGAGAAGATTGCTAAGAATGCAAGCTTTACTGCAAAGCGTGTGGCTGAGCTTGAGCAAGTAACCCACCATGACGTGGTTGCTTTTACTAGAACTGTGTCTGAAAGCCTTGGCTCTGAGAAAAAATGGGTGCACTTTGGTTTGACTTCAACTGATGTGGTTGATACTGCTCAAGGCTACTTACTTAAACAAGCTGATGAGATTATCAGAAAAGATCTGCACGAATTAAAAGCAACTATTGCAGAAAAGGCTAAAAAGTATAAGTACACAGTAGAAATGGGACGTACACATGGCGTTCAGGCTGAACCAACTACATTTGGTCTCAAGATTGCTCGCTGGTACGCAGAAATTAATCGTGATATTGAACGATTTGAACATGCCGCAAAAGGCGTTGAATCTGGCAAAATTTCGGGTGCTGTTGGTACTTTTGCTAATGTTCCACCTGCAGTTGAAACTAGCGTAATGAAGCAATTAGGTTTGACACAACAGCCAATTACTAGTCAAGTATTGCCTCGTGATTTGCATGCAGAATACATTGCGACATTAGCATTGATTGCTACTAGTATTGAAAATTGGGCGACAGAAATTCGTGGCTTGCAGCGCAGTGAAATTCATGAAGTTGAGGAACATTTCCGTGCTGGCCAAAAGGGATCATCTGCAATGCCACACAAGCGTAACCCAATTGGCTCAGAAAACCTCTGTGGAATGGCTCGAGTAATGCGTGGACATGTCGTTACAGCATACGAGGATGTAGCGTTATGGCATGAACGTGATATTTCACACTCTAGTGCAGAGCGGGTTATCTTGCCTGATACGACGATCGGAATTGACTACATGTTGCACCGTTTCAACCGGATTTTGACTAACTTAGATGTATTCCCTGAAACGATGCTTAAGAATATGGATCGTACATACGGTTTAATTTACTCTCAACGAGTATTGCTTAAGTTGATCAATGAAGCAGGTCTATCTCGTGAAAAAGCTTATGATATGGTACAGAAGCTAACTGCTAAATCATGGAATGAGCAAAAGCAGTTTAAGCCATTGGTTGAAAACAGTGAAATTATGAATTACCTATCCAAGGAAGATATTGATGATGCATTTGATTATCACTATCATTTGCGTCATGTTGATGAAATTTTCGAAAAACTTGGTTTAGATGATTAAGTGAAAGACGCTTGGAATTTCCCAAGCGTTTTTTGCTAGAAACAATTGTTAAAGTAACTGAATGGGTGTACTATTTTAGTATAACAATAGTTGAACGATGAAGGTGAATATTATGAATAAAAGTACTATTAAAACCGCATTTGTAACGGCACTAGTGCTAGTAGTGGGAGTAATCTGCATTTTTTCATTTCATAACTCTTTTACTGATAGATTGAATCCATTTATTTCTCAGGAAATAAGTTATGCTAAGGTAAATAAAGGTACACAACAGTATTACAACGTAAAAGCATACAATCTTAAAACTAAAAAGAATATATCGTTGAAGAAAGTCGGTGGCTATGATCCGGCTGGCCAATACATCTCAATTCAACACAAGGGTCAATATGTAAAATCAATCAAGTACATTAGTAAGAAGCAATTCGAAACAAAAGAATAGTAAAAAGCGTTTGGAAATAATAATCCAAGCGCTTTTCATATGCAACAGTAATGCTGTTATACTAGTATTATTATGCATACAGGAGAAAAATAATGAAAAAGACTTTAACTTTTGTTTTTAGATTACTAGTATTGCTATGTGGCATTGCATTAGCTGGTTTTATCGTGTGGCAGCTGTTTACTAACGCACCAATGCTTGATGTTAACGTTCAGACTAAAGGACCAGTGATTATCGTCATTTATAGTTTGGTAGCGTTAATTACCTTAGGTGCTGCTATCAGCTTCTTTACTGATAAAAATATGGGTTCAACAATCTTTTTAGGTGGCTTACTGACAGTAATTACAATAATTTTGTGGATTCAAAATCAAGACTTGGCAGATATTTATCACTGGTATTTTATTTACGGCCTGCTTGTATCGCTACTCAGTCCATTTTTTAGAAAAGAAAACTAAAAAATTGAAAAATCTTCATTTTCTGAAAAAAATTTTTGCGTTTTTTTGCGTAATAAGTAATAGGGGAATAAAACTCTCAGATTTTTAGAAATGAGGATTTTTTTATGTTAGAAAATGAAATGTCACCGGCAATGGTGGATCACTTGGCCGCAGGAATTATGAAGAAGTATAATGATCAGCTTCTTTCAGCAGTACAAAGAATGCTTCCTGAACTCAATATTCAGGAAGCAAAATCACTTGATGATCCAAATAGAAATGTCTTAGATGAAAAAGCAATCGTACATGTAATTGCGCGAGACAATAGGCGCAATAAATACGGGTTAATCATTCAAGTAGGGTCGCAAGAACCAGGAGAAAACATTCTGGAAGTTGCCAACGCTTATCAGGAAGAAATAATCTATGGCGGGCTAGGTGGCTGTCCAGAAAAAGAATTCAAAGCGACATATGTGATCTTTCTTTGCCGAATAGATCCTTTTGGCAAGGGAAAACCTCGTTATGAGTATTATGGTGGTAAATATAATAAAGAAACGCACCAAACTTCTGCAGCACCAAATGTGATCTTCATTAATATAGATGGGGATAGTAAAGGATATGCTTAGCAAATATGTGTTTAAGAGAAATGCTTTAGTGCAATTCAATTAGTCTTTGCTGCTTAATTTTATAGATTTGTTGGCAAAATTGGGTTAAAAATTTGCAATTGTGGGATGCAATAATACAAGTGAGATGCGACTGTTTTAGCATTTGGGCCAAGGCCGTCACACTTTCTGGATCAAGATAGTTAGTTGGCTCATCAAGTAATAGAATAGATTCTTGTTCAAGGTATAGCTGCTTGATTAATGCTAATTTAGCAAATTCGCCACCACTCAAATCCGTGAGTCTTGTAGTCAAATCGACAAACATATCCATTTTAACTAAAAGACGCTTAACTTCAGTTTTGCTCAAAATAGTCTCGTAAAAGAAATCTGCTACTGTGGCAGGTTTCTTTTGTTTAGTCGTATTTAAACCAATGTAGCTGGCTGGTGGCAAAGATTGCTGCTGATTAATGTAGTGTTCTAAATATTTGAGCAATGTTGTTTTACCGCAGCCGTTGGGGCCGATTAATCCAATAATATCGGCTGTTTGCAAGTTTAACTGTGTATTAGATAATAAAGTCTTATTTTGGGGACTGAGTAATTGATCTATTTTGATAGAGTAATTATGTATTTTAGTCGGCCACTTTTTAAATTCAGGAAGTTTAAGTTGATGTTGATATAGGTGCTGTTTCTCTGGAAGTTTAGCCAGTTCACGTTCAGCTCGCTTAAGCCGACTATTTAATCCTTTTTGGACATGATCATGGCTTCGCGAAGGATAGCGACCAGTATTGTCTTGTGTTTTAGCAAAATGATTATAGTCAGTACTCTTTTGCTTTAAAGTAGAGACTTTTTCAGTAATTTGTTGCTTTAATATATCTCGCTTTTCGTTAAAATTGTGTACGGCTTGTTTATCTAATTGTTTTTGTTCGAGATACTGTGCGTAATTTCCTGGGTAATAAACTGCATTATTTGGCTGCAGAATAATAGTTCTCTCACATAGTTGGTTGATAAAATCCAGATCATGGCTAGCTACTAGAATTGCTCCATCATAATTCTTGAGTAAGTAGAGTAAATTCTGGATATTTGTGTCATCTAAGTAAACTGTCGGCTCGTCCAATAAGAGAAGAGAACCAGGAAGCCAAATAGTATTTTCAATTAAATCTAATCGCTTTTCACCAGCGCTCTTTGAGTCATTAATTACAGTTTGATCATTGACTTGAGGTACATAATTAATTTCACCGTGACAAATAATCTGTCCATCATCTGGTTGGATTTGCTTACGAATTAGGTCAATTAGTGTAGATTTACCAATTCCATTAGGTCCAACTAGAGCAACACGTTCACCATTAGCAATAGAAAAATTTAGATCGGTGAATAAATTGCGCTTAGGGTAGGAAAAATCCACATGACTGACACTAAGAAGAGTTTTATTGAATTTTATTTCTGACATAAGTAACCTGCTTTTTTGAAAAAGTCAGGACTCGTCATCCTGACTAATGACAGTTTGACAAGTTGTTTTTACGAATCCTCATAGTTACACCTTGCTTTCTATAGATTTGACTATAATTATAAAAAAATTAAAAGATAAATCAATAAAAAACGCTAAGTTCTCAACTTAACACAATAAATTAAAAATGAAATGCGGCAGCAGCAATCATGATAGCTGCTAGAAAACCGATGATAGTCAATTGCATTTTCTTAGTAATTACTAGATATGCAATGAATTCACGCACAAAAGCATTTAAAGTGAAGTACCATTTAGTTTTGGCACCATAACCAGTACACTTGAGGCCTTGACGCTTAGCTAAAACCAGAGCGCGATACACATGATAGGAACTAGTTACAATACAGAAGCGACTATTTGGTTTCATCAGTGCATGTGAAAATTGCAAATTCTGCTGGGTAGTTTTGGATTTATTTTCGATAATAATATCGTTTTTATTAATACCCAGTTTTTCAGCATATTCAGCCATAGCAACTGCTTCAGGAATGTCTTCACCAGGTCCTTGGCCACCAGACATGATTAACTTAGAGCCAGGATTTTTGTGATAAATTTCTATTCCCCGGGAAATTCTTGCTGCCAGAAGTGGTGTTACCTTTGTTCCCATAATGCCAGCGCCTAACACTACGATGTAGTCTAAGTGCGGCATGTGCCAATTAATTAAATTAATCCAAGAAGTTAAAGTATACATCATCATGATAGTGACTAAGTAGATGATGACTAGCCATAGAAAAATATAGGGATATTTTAACCAGCTATCATGACTAATTCGTCCCACAAGAGGATATAAAAATAGGAAGAAGATAATGGAAATCCCCATGCCCAGAGAAAGATAATTTGTCCAGCGGTTTCCTTCTTTGATAATGATTTTAATGCCATCGTAGAAAAACATAATGATCAAAGTTAATGCAAAGATAATCGTTCCAGCCATCACAGCAAATAGCGCAATCACAAATAATGGCAAAATCCAGTCTTTGTAATGTGGATCAAGGTCAGCGATATTAACCAGAATGACTACACCTAAAAATAAAAAACTAAATAAGGTGATAACTAAGCTAACTCCAGCGCGTAAGGAACGACGTTCGTGAGTAATGATCCAAATGAATCGGCCAAAGCACAGCAAGAAGATCAAAATAGTAATTAAAATGGGATAATTCATAATTTACCTCGAAAAATATTTACTAAATCAATTATAAAAGGACTAGACAAAATTTTGAAATCATTATACAATTTTTGCATAATTAGATAATTATTAAAAGAGGGTGAGAATATGAATGGCAATATTAGTGATCATATGAATAAAAGAGAATTGAAGCACTGGCTTAGCGAGCGAAAGTTTAGTCGCTGTGTATTATATTTTGAGTTAGTTTATGTAGTAGTTTTACTATTCACATTGATGTTTGACTTTAAAGTTTTTATGCATTTGATTGCATTTCAAGGGATTGCAATTCTGATTTATTATTCAATTGGTGCCTTTCTTGATCGAAGGATAGTGATTAAAAAACACGATACATTCTGGGAAACACTGACTAGTATTAGATTTACTAAAAACGTATTTCTTCGCTTATTTGAATTCTTGCTCTTTTGGGCAAATATCGGTTTAAGTATTGCTTTTGCACGTCAGCTTTGGACTGACATTTTGGCTAAGCCGCTTACCGGTAATTTTGCCAATCTCTTTGAAAATGTTTGGCTGATTGGTGATGGCCTATATGTTGTTCTACTCTTTTGTGTGGAGGTCGGTATTTTAGGTGGAAATCGTAAATTAATTCGTGCGTCTAGCGTTTTAACTGTTGTTTTATCACTGATCTTGCTTTTCATGCAGCCAAGCATGCAAGTAGCTACTGTTATTGGCTTGATTCTCAGTGGGGCAAATTTCTGGTTGAGTTTTCGTAATAAGATTTAGTGGGGAGAAGTCTTATGCAAGATCCTAATTCAAAAACATTCCAAACTATTTTCAAAAATAAACAGCGTCTGCATTTCTTTCTTTATGCAGAGCTGATCTATGTAGTAATTTTGTTATTGACGGTAATCTATGCCTTTCCAATTTTCATGCGTTTAATTGTCATCCAGTTTGCTGTGATTGCTATTATGCTAATTGGTTCTGGTCTATTGAACTGGTATGACAAGAAGACGGGCAGAGCTGTAGTAGCAAAAAAAGATCACGAGTTTTTCTTAAAAACCTTTATCGATGAAACGCCAACTCAAAAGGTGAAGTCAGTTTTTCGTACGATTAGCTTTATCACGATCTTAGCTGCATTTGTGATGGTATTTTTTGGCTGTGCTCAGATTTTTACTGATTTGAGTGTAAAAGTAAAGCCAAGTGATCTAGCAATTATTGAGAATTTGTTACTGTTAGTTGACACATTTTATGTGCTAACTATGTTTGGCATTATGTGTGGTCTGCTTTTTGGCAAAAAGCGAATGGAACGCAATTCTAGTTTAGCAGCAGGCTTTCTTTCACTTGTTTTAATTGCCTTTCATCCAGAATCTTGGTTGCTTTTTACAATCGGCTTATTGGCTAGCGTGTCAGGTTATACGTTATATAGATTAAATCAACTTTAGAAGCATTGAACCTTTCCTTTAGCCCATGTTACAATGAAAAACATTAATCTAAAGGATGTGTGAATGTGAATCAGCGTTATAAAGGATTGACTTTAGCTGTTGTCGGTGCCTGTTTTTGGGGTGCATCGGGTACGGTGATTCAATTTTTAGCGCCAGTTTTCATAATTATATATTCTTCATTGAGAAGTAAGATGTGGCTACGAAGAATTGATGCGATTTCAATTGTGGTAGCAGTTGTAGGAACCTTCATCTTGGCTACAGGTGGCAGATTCGATCAACTTGCTTTATCACCGCTTGCTTGTTTCTGGGGCTTAATTGCGGCTTTTTCTGAAGCGATTAATACAGTATTACCTGGGAAATTATTCAAAAAGTATGGGCCGATTCCAGTAATCGGCGCAGCAATGTTGGTTGCAGGCATTGCCTTTTTACCAATTTACTTCACTCAACCAATGCCAAAACTTGCACCAGTTGATGTTTGGGTAATTGTTTATATTATTATTGGTGGAACATTGTTAGCTTATACAATGTACTTATCTAGTGTGCAGTATATTGAACCAAGTACGGTAGGGATGCTTGGAGCCTTCGAGCCACTGATTGCAACGATCCTGTCAGTTTCACTGCTTCATGCGGACTTTGGCCCAATGGACATGTTTGGTGGCTTTTTAATTATTGTTGCTACATTCATGCAGCTAATGCCTAGCAGAAACCCAATTAAGAAAAACAATGAATAAAAAATTAACGGACTAGTTCAAGCTAGCCCGTTTTTGTTATGATAGAGTATATTAGTTTTAGAAAAGTTGGGGATTAAAAAGAATGGTTACACAAAAACAACGGCGCCTGTGGGCCTTTTTAGCTGGATTAGCTTGCGTAATGTGGGGAATATCAGGTCTATTTGCTAAGAGTCTATTTAATACTAGTCCTGACATTACACCAATGTGGCTATCACAGATTAGAATGGTAACTTCAGGCATTATTTTGTTAATTGTAGCTGGCGTATTAAAGCAAAAGCCAATCGCTACAATGAAAAATAAGCATGACGCGTGGACGATTATCGCATATGGGATTTTTGGTTTATTACCAGTCCAATTGTTTTACTTTATTGTAGTACAACAAGCTAATGCTTCGATTGCCACGATTTTACAATTTGTTGGTCCCTTTTTTGTAATGGGCTACCTAGCTGTAACGCATAAGCAAGTAATGCGGCGAATAGATGTGCTTGCTGCCATCTGTGCCTTCATTGGCGTAGTATTGCTGGCGACACATGGGCGTTTTAATCACTTTGCTTTAACGCCTAGCGTTCTATTCTGGGGTTTGCTTTCAGCTGTTGGAGTTGCGACCAATACATTAATTCCAATCAGTGTGTTGAAGCGAGTTTCTAGTTTAGTCGTTACAGGTTGGGGATTGCTGTCAGCGGGAATTTGCCTAATGATTGTGCACCCACAGATGCCGCATATTCCGAATACGCCACATGTATGGCTAGATGTGGTGGCAGTGATTGTGATTGGAACCCTGATTCCATTCCAATTAATGACTAATTCGCTGCGCTTTATCAAGGCATCAACGGCAAGTTTGCTAGATGCTTTTGAGCCTTTTTCTGCAACCGTTGGTTCAGTTATTTGCTTTGGTTTGGTGATGACCCCAATGGACTGGATTGGTTCGATTTTAGTTGTGCTGGCAGCTATGGCCTTGAATATTTCACCTAAGAAAAAGAAAGTTAAAAAAGCTCATCAATAAAGTTGAGGATGCCTAGTAGGTATCCTTATTTTTGTGGTTTAATTATTAGATGAATGAGAAAGAAAAAGGTGAACGAGATGGTACCAGCAAAAACACGAAGATTGTGGACATTTCTAGCAGCAATGGCAGCTGTAATGTGGGGTGTGTCAGGATTATTCGCTAAAGGATTGTTTGATATTAGTCCTAAATTAACACCAATGTGGTTAACCCAAGTCAGATTGATTATTTCAGGGGCAGTTTTATTAATTGTCTCAGGATTTTTTAAACAAAAGCCAATAGCTACGTTGAAAAATAAGCACAATGTTTTGGTTATTATAGCCTATGGCATATTTGGGTTATTGCCAGTACAGTTATTTTATTTTATGTGTATTCAAGTGGCTAATGCTTCGATTGCGACAATCTTGCAATTTATTGGGCCATTTTTTGTATTAGGATATTTAGCCATCACGCACAAGCAAGTTATGCGTAGATTGGATATCATAGCGGCGTTATGTGCCTTTTTGGGTGTGTTTTTATTGTCAACGCATGGGCAATTTAATCATTTGGCCATTACGCCAGTTGCACTATTTTGGGGCATTTTGTCTGCTTTTGGTGAGGCTACTTATACTTTGATTCCGGTTAACATTGTTAAAAAGGTTTCTAGTATGGTAGTAACAGGTTGGGGGATGATTTTTGCTGGAATCAGTTTATTGATAATTGATCCGCAATTTCATGCAGTTCCCAATAAGCCTGAAGTTTGGCTGTATACTGCGGCAGTTATTGTAATTGGGACGATTATTCCGTTTCAAATTATGGCAAACGCGCTGCGGTATGTAATTCCATCAACTGTAAGTTTATTGGATGCCTTTGAGCCATTTTCAGCTACAGTTGGTTCTGTCCTTTTCTTTGGGTTAGTAATGATGCCAATGGATTGGGTTGGTTCAATCCTTGTGGTTGTGGCAGCGATGGCTTTGAATTTGACGCCGAAACAGAAGAAAAATAAGATCAAGCAAAAAACGGAGCATTAATTTGCTTCGTTTTTTTAAGAGCTATTTGCGTTTCATTTTTCTAATTTTAAGGTAAGAATAAATCATTGAGATTAAGAAAATAATGTCTAGTGGAACGGGAACAATCAATAGAAACAGGGCACCTAGACCGTATTTTAATCCAATGAATAAGTTGATACCTGCGATTACTAGGAATTGAATTAGAATATCCCAATAGCCTACTTTATTCAAGTAAAATAGTTGATATTTTTTATAAAATGGTGAGTAGGCTAGTACAATTACTACGATAAT
>SKEZ01000927.1_pt1 | contig 18694 bp, 4 predicted proteins | sample 4843881 | NCBI WGS metagenome assembly SKEZ01 (sample SAMN11008796, study PRJNA524170) | human gut metagenome | isolation source: fecal sample from pouch patient p1, p46 | place: Israel: Tel-Aviv | reverse complement strand
CAATTATATCTTCAACATTATCTTTATCAATAAAACCATAGTTATTAATGCCTTTCATAGCTATATCTCCAATAGCTATTCCGCCCTCACTCAATCCTCTAAGGGGAGTATTATTTATAAGTCTACTAATATTTCTAGTTCTAAATTTATGACCTTCAACAATAAAAGCATATTTAACTAAATCAAGAGCTGTAAGTTTAATAAGAGGATTAGGATGATTCCAAGCTCTATCAAACAATCTATGGGCTTCATCATTAGTAATATCACCTTGTATGTAATTAATATATTGAATATTTACATTACGACGATTATTTCTTTCATCATTAGCAACTATTTCAATATGTTCAAATACACTACCATCTTGACTAAAATTACGTTTAATCCAATCAACTTTCTGAGCAGGAGTAAGTCTAGTAAATACATCAATTTCAGTTTGTGTAGGCTCAAATATATTTTTAACTATAACATCATCTGTTTTAATATTAACTAATGTACCACTTACTCGTCCAACTTCTAAAGCTCTAGATTGTCCAGTACCATATTCTTTAATATATTTAGGATGAACAAAATCACCATTAACAACAGTAACAGGTAAATTAAGATAAGAGCTACCATTATTACCTACTTCTAGTTTATTAATAAGATAATCTTTATAGTCATTATATAACTTTTCAGTCATTATTCCACCTTTAGTCCATTCTGCTATTCTATATACATAATCAATAAATACAGGATTAGCAGTTTCAAATACTTGTTGAGTAGCTTTAACACTAAGAGCAGTGCTCATTTGTAAAAATGCGGCTAAACTAGGATAACTACTTTTAGATATATCAGATTTAATAAATGCATTTATTCCACCACTAATATCAGGAAAGACACTCTCTAATAGTAAGGTTTGACCCCCCGTAGAGGATGGAGCATAAATATTACTATTCTCAATAACAGTTCTAGCATCTCTAAATACTTTATCACTAGCATAAAAACTTTGTTTAGCACCATACTTATCAGCACTAAGAATATTAAGATTATTACTTATATCCTGTCCGATTGAGTTTAACCGATTGAATTGTGCTAGAACATAAAGGTCAAATAAAGCCTGCTGAACACCATTCATTTCCCCTCTAAGACGAGATTTATATGCATCTGATGAAAATATAAGGTCTGGTGATGAAAATGCGTCAGAAACGCTTAAATTGAATAATTTCTTGAAAGTTTCACCATAACTTTTATCAATAGTTTCAATTAGCTTTTTACGTCCAGCAAAATTAACTTTTTCACCAAAACCAAGATTATGAGCAACTTCTCTAATAGCTTCAGTAAGAGGATTTTTAGTACCTTCCGCAAGAACACTATTAGTTTCTTTCCATTTACGAACTAGTATGTCAATAGCAGGTTGCCACATAAATCCAATAGCAGTATCATAATTACTTCCAAAATCAACAATAGTTTTAAAAGCATTAAACGTATAAGTATTTTCATTATGTATAGCTCCCTCTTTCATAACATCAAGAATATGAGCAGTAGTCTGAGAACTATAAGGATTAATTAAATAGCCATCAACATTCTTATCATCTCCAGACCAACCAAAATTTTTATGAGTAATACGAATATGTTTATTACCAATAGTTTCAACATTTTCTTTACCATATCTATTAACAGCTTCTTGCTCACTAATCACATCAGTAGTGTACATAACTTTAATACCTTCGCTATGATTAGCTTTAGTAACATTACCAATACTCATAAAAGTATCTCGATTAACACTGATACCTTTAAGTTTAATACCAGAAGTAGCAGCATCAAACCAATCAAGTTGAGTAAAGAAATCACTAGGAGCAACAGTTGTTTTATTAGCACCAACTATTTCTGCATAAGTTTCATTAGCTTCTTTGACATTTTCAAAATTAGAAGTAGTAGTATTTTCTTCAAATGCAGCAGGATTATTAAGTATATCAATAAATGATTGAATAATAGCATTAGTTCTAGCAGCTTGACTACTTGTATCCTCCACGGGGAGTTTTAAGTATGATTCGTAAGACTTAAGTCCACCGTCATTAGCAATTTTTTCAACAATTTTAAGATTGCCATTATAACCTTCAAGAGTAGCATTAATAGCATCTTCACTATTTTTTAAAGAAGCTCTAATATTACCTTGTTTATTATAAGTCTTACCAAGAATTTTACGACTAGCTTTATCTACATTATCTTTAACATAATTAATATACCCTACTTCATCTTTAGTATATCTAGCGTGAGTAATTTCAGTTGGAATACCTTTAACAAGATTAAATGTTTTAGACATACCATAAACACTATCTACGTCAAAGTCAGAACCAGTTTGAGTAACCCATTCATCAGGAACAACAACAGTACTACCATAAGCATCTGGAAGAAACTCTTTAACATACATAATACATATAGATTGTTTACCTTCAGTAGGAATACGATAACCAATCATAGTACGTAAGCTATCAGGAACTTGTTCAATATTTAACCCTTTAAGTTTACTACTCCATCTAGGAAGTTTAATTTCAGTATAATAAACAGGAGTGCCATCAACTTCTCCAATCTTTTTATATTGAAGTTTACTATCTGTTTGAGTTTGTTTATCAACTTTAAATCCAAAATCAGATAACTGAGCAGCATGCCATCCACTAATAAGTTGTCTAGTAATATTAGTATTAAAATAACTATTAGCAATACTTTCAAGTTTACTATTAATATTAGATAAGAATAAAGGAAGATTATTAAATCCAGCACTATCTAAATCAAAAAATTCAAGAAGAGCTTTTTCAACTCCTTGTTGTTGAGCATTTTCTTTAAATCTATCAAAAAATACAAAACGATTAAGATTTTTAATAGTACCATTAGAATTTAAATCAATATGACCGTTATCATCTAATCCAATACCAAGTTCAGCACAAGTTTTTTCAAAACTATTTCTAATATTAGCTACATAATTATTAAATACTTTACTCTTAAGGTCATTAAGTTCAGTTCGATTAGGAAGATTATCAAGCATTTTCTTCATAATCTGAATAGCAGCTTTATTACTAGCATCAACCATATGTTGAGGAACTTCTTGTTGGCGATAAAGATAATTATAACTAAATAGTTCAGAATTATCAAATACATTATTATCAAATTCTTTAAGAGCTTCATCAGTTAAAACACCATCATTATTCCAAAGTGTCATTCGATTATGTTGCGCAACTTTAACAGTTTCAACAGTATTAATTTGATGAATACTTCTATTAGTCATTATATTATAAACTTTTTCAAGTTCTGTTCCTTTAATAAGTTTAGGAATAAGAACAAACTCAGCATTTTTTACTTGTCTAGGAACTTCAATACCAACAGTAGTATCATAATATAAATCATAATAGAAATTCTTTTGAATTTGAACTTTATTAGCAAATTTAGTCCAATCAATTTTATCTATTGGAGTATCATCTGTAAGACTTTGAATAAGTCCAGCATATTTATCTAATTCACCAGCAGCAGTAATACGACGAATCCATTCTTCAAGAGTAATATATGATTGAGCATCATTAGCATTAACTCCACCTTTAAATGGTTCTAGTATTCGTTCTCTATCTTTTTTATCAAGTCCAGCTTTTTTAAGTTGATTATCAAGTCTATCAATAACAACTTTATCAGAAGCTTTAAAAGTATTATAAATAGTAACACCCCTAAATTTATCTTGAAGAACTACTTTTTTACGTTTAGTAACTCCATTAACAGTATAAGGAACAGTAACAGCATTACCTTTGATAGTTATATCATATAAATCAGTAGCTATATCTAAATCATTTTTAGTAAAATCAGTATTACCAAAAGGATTACCACTAGCTTGTACTTCTTTAATACGTTTTAGAATAGCTTGACCATTCTTATAAAAACTTTGGTCACCACCATACATATCGTACATACTATCTCTAACAAGATAATCATTAACTAGAAATTCAGCTAAAGATTCATTATTAATCCTATCATCAATAAATGTACCATATTTATTTTTAAGTTCTTTATAACCATTAGTTATATATTCATTTAACCAATCAGCAACAGCATCTTCAAGAGCAACACGTTGTTCTGCATTAAGAACTACTTGATTATTAACATAGCTAAGTCCACGTGTAGACCCCCCGTAGAGGATGTCAATAGTCTTACCATACCCAATTAGTTCATTAAACGCTCCATTACTATTAGGAGTAATTTTACTAACTAAACGTTTAAAACTAAATACTCTACCAGCTAAAACTTTGTGTCCATCTTTAGTAGTAAATACATTACCTTTTCCATCTTTATGGTATTGATTATAAAAATGTTCAGGTTTATTATTATAAGTATCACTAAATTCAAAATCTCCATTAGTTAAAATAGGATTACCATTAGCATTAGTTTTAAACATTACATTAACAGCTTGAGCCATATTAGTAAGTTCTTGAATAGCTATATTATAATATTGTTTAAATAATGGATGTTCTCTATTTATAATTTTAGTTCCATCTTCTAGTTGACTACGTAATCCAGCAAGACTATATCTAGGAGCAGTAATAGTAAAGTTTTTAGGAGCATCACTAGGTATAGGAAGTAAATAATTAGCAGTAGGAGTTTCAGAATTATTAATATCAGTCATAAATAATCCCATAGCAGTAATTAAATAATCACCATCACTCATACTACGATATAAGTCATTATTGTTATTATCTAATTCGCTAATACCATTAAGAAGAGAAGTTTTAAACATACTACGAGCATATTCGGTAAGTTTAGGAGTTCCATTTCCAACTCTTCTAAATAATCCATAATTAATTATATTACCATTGCTATCCCTATGTTCAAGAAGTAAATTACTATAATCATATTGATGACTAGCAAACTTTTGTTTAGCATAAGCTTCAACCATAGCGTTTTGCTCTTCAACAGTAGATTTATCATCATTGATTATTTTAGCAATATTAGTAATAAAACTTCTATTAATAACATCAGAACTTAAATTACCTTCAGGATTACGAGAATTAAGTTCAACAGGAATATAAATAATATCTTTAAAAACATCAGCCATTTGATATATAATAGAAGTATCACCTCTATTAATAAAACTATCAGGCATTTTAGTTCTTTTATCCTTTTTAAGTGCTTCTACATATTTATTATAATTTTCAACTGTACGATTAATAACATTAGCAAAATTAATAAGATTATTAGCCATAGCAACACGTCCAATTTTAGCAATAGCTAAATTAAAACTAGCTTGATTAATATCTGGAAATATTTCTTTAAAAGCATCATATAAATAAAGATTAGCATGAGGAGTATTTTTATATCTATCATATATACGAAACTTTTCACGAGCAGCAGGAACACGATTAGTAATAATATTATTCTTAACATTATTATAAAAAGTATTCTGTAAAATAGTACGAGAATCAGTATTAGGATTAGTTACACGAGCACGAACATAACTATTACCATTAGAATCAGTTTGAATATAAGTTTCAATTTTAGATATAATAGGTTTATTAAACACCATCATATACTTATTAGCAAATACTTTATTTTTGCTAAGTAAATCATGTAATTGAATTAAACATTCACAATTTGGAATAGTTTCAGATATACGTTTAAGACTAGCTATAAAATTATCTACATTACTAGTATCAGCACTAGCATATAATATTTTAGATAAGTAATTAGCATCAGAAAAAGTAACAACACCTAATTCGTTATTAGTATCAAAAGGATAACTTCCATTATCAAGTTGAGAAGCAGCAGTAAGTTTAGGTAAACTTGCAAGATGATACTTAATAATTTCTTCTACATGCTTATTAAAATCTTTAACTTCGCCAATACTTAAATTCCAAAGTTGGGTCATTAAATCAATACCATCATCTATACTATTTTCATCACCTTCAGTAGAAGTTTCATCAAGATATCCGCCTAATTCTTCATAATCAGTAGTTTGATATAATTCATCTCTTTTAATAAGTTTAGCAACATTCTTATTATTAAAAAGAGCTTCATTAAATTCAGTATTAGTTAGAGAACGCAGTAATGCTCCATAATTAAAATCTTGAGCATTACCGTATTTACGAAGAAATGCACCAAGACCATTAATTTTAATAGCAGGATTTGGATTATTAATAAAACTATTAAGTTCATTATTTCTAGTTTCATCACTTCCAGCTAATTTCTTAGCACGTTTAAGTCCAGCATTAATAACAGTTTCATTGGTACGTTTTTTAATTTCATTAAAATTTAATGGAGCACCATTATATAGAAAATTAAAACTAAGTTTATTCATAATATCAGCCATATAAGTAATAGCTGTATCTCTAGCTTTAATTGTGCTAAACAAACCACGTTCTTCTTTTTCAGCAACAGAAGCTATATCATCTATATTACGAAGTTTAATAGCTCTAGCTTCAAGAAGAGCATTATAAGCTTGTCTTCCAGAAGTTTTAACATTAATACCTTTATCAGCTATAATCTTCTTAAAGATTGGGTCTTCAACCATAGCTATAAGACTATAATAATCAGCATTATTAGAACCATGTTCTTTAATAATAACATTATTAAGATTATTATATCCTACAAGTTTAATATTTCCACAACTCATAAGTTTATATTTAAGTTTAAATTGATTAATAGCAATACCTCTATGACTAATGTAAAGTAAAATTTAATTACATCGTCATAGAGGCTGTTTTCTTTCGTTTTAAGCGACTTTTATATTTGCTCGATTAATTCTACATACAGCTAAAACTAATGCGTCCTGTGTCAAGCAAAGTGGCAAATTCGGGCTGTTGTGCTATTGGCAAACGGCTAGTCAATTCAGCCATATTCAGCACTATATCATCATCAACACTACTAAACATATTAAGTCCATCATTAAGATTATCATTATTATAATTATAATCTTGACTATTATCTTCATTAGGATTTTCAGTTTGTTCTGTACTAGCAGTTTCTTCTTCAAACTGAAAAGTTCCTTGAATAGCCTCTTGATTACTTTCTTTAGGCATTTTTTTAATAGCTTTATAAGCATCTCTAGCAGCAGCTAATAAACTATCTTCATTAATCTTAATACCTAACATATCAGCAATAACTTCAAGAAGTTTACTAAATAAAGTCTTACGTTTATTAACTTTTCTATTATCATATTTAATTTCATTAAGTGCAGTCATAAGAGCATTACTAGTAATACTTTCAACTAGAAATTCTTCAAGAGCTTCACTTGTATTAAAGTTCTCAAATAGATAAGGTTTAAGTCTTTCTTTAGTAGCATCATCCTGAGTATCAAGCCAAAACTTAAATTTATCATAAATAGGTTTAACTAAAGCAAGAGCTTGTTCAGTATTATATTTAGTATAAAGTTGTCTATGTAAACTTTCATGAAGTATAATATTAACAACTCGATAAACTCTTTGACCAGCAATAGCAGAACTATTAAGTTCAATAGTATCTGTATCACGATGATAAACAGCATTAACTTGATTACCATTATTATCAGTAATACTATCTACAACTTGAATATTCTTAGGCAATATACCAATCTTTTGAAGAGCATTAATATAATCAATAGCAGTTTGGTCATTAGCAAAATACTTTTTAAGTCCACGAGTTAAATTCTTAGCTGTTATAGCAGATTCAAAAGCATTAAAATTAATAGCATTAAGAGTATCATCTAACATGAACTCTGATAGCTGTTCAGGTATTGCTCCATCCTCTACGGGGGGTCTACCCTCAAGCTCATAAGTAATATCAAGTTTAGAATGAATATCTATTTGCCAATTACCAGCAGTTTCATCAGTATTAGTATTAGCTAGTTTAGTTCGAACTAAACCATTACTAATAATAAAATCTTGATAACTATTATAACTATAAATTTTACCATCAATATTTATAATAGTTTTACCATTTTCGCGATAAATATATTTATTAGTTTTATTATTAGTTTTTGTACTATCATTAATAAAATCTTTACTAACAGCAAATTGAGCATAGTTAAACATTTCATCAATAACAGGACGAAGAGCATTATCTAGTTCATCAATAGTACTGGCATTAATTCCATAACTTTTACCTATTTTAAAAGCACTATTAACAACATAAGGAGAATTAATAATAATATTACGTTTATAATTACCAGCATCAGAATTAATAGTAAAAGCATAATCCTTACCATTAAAATGTGCACCTTTAACATAAAAACCTATATTAGTAGGATTAATACTAATTTGAAGTCCAGTATTTCTATCTCCATTAATGAGTTTATTATTTCCAAATATATCTCCAAGACTTTGTTTAAGTTCACCAAAACTTATTTTTCCACTAATATAATCTTTACAAAGATTATTAACTTCATTCTTAATAGAATTAATAATACGTCGAGCATCACCTTTAAGTAGATTACTATTTAATGGAACTTGTTTACAAAAAGCATATAGAGAAGTACCATCACTACTTGGAATACTAATAACAGGCATACCATTAGTAGTAAGATTTTCAATAATAGTAGGTTTACTTTCTCCATTAAGATATAATTGACCTTGTACAACTACACCAAGTTTATTAACATCCTCGTTATAATTAACTACTGTTTCTTGTACATCATTCCATTCGCTATTAGTATCATCAATAGTGTTAAGAACTCCATATTTAACATTAACAGCTCTAATTTTACCTTTAAAGTCACCTTTAACTATTGTAATGGCTTGGTCATAACTATTAAGAAGATTATTAAACCAACGATTAATACTAGCTTCATGACTATTCTCATAAGGTTGATTAAATATATATTTAGTAAGATTAACAAGATGTCCAGCTAAATCAAAACTTGCAACAGGAGTAGTAAAGTTTTTAACAATATCAGGATATTTAACTTCAAATTCTTTAAATAAAGTATCAAGTTCTTTGTTTGTAACTTCTTCTTTAACAGCAAGTTCATATAAATGACCAATAAATTCTTCATCAAACCTATCACCGTCAAGAATACTAATTAAAGCATCTTTAAGTGGAGAAACAACTTGACCATTTTCAGTATGAATATTATATTTCCAACCTTGATTAACCATATCATAATTACCAAACTTATCAATGTTTGGAACTCCTATATAGCCAATAATTGTACCATTAGCAAGTATATTAATGCGTCTAAGCTTACTATCATATTCAGTTTCTAGATAATCACCTTGTTTAATAGAAGTAAATGCTTTAACATTTTCATTCTCTACTATATATTTAAGATTAACATTGTTAGTATGCTCAACTTGAAGTCTTTCAAGACGTTCTTTAGCAATACCATCTACATATTGAACAAATTGTCTAGCATTAAGTTTTTTAATAGTTGATTCATCAGTAGCACGATATTTACCTTGATTGTTAGTGCTTGCGTAAAGATAGTTTTTTATTTGATTAAACAAGTAATTTTTAATAATTTTATTACCTGTAACACTATCTATATATTCAATTAATTGACCAATGCTAAGATAGACTTTACCGTTAACAATTTTACCTCTAGTATTACCTTCGCTATCAACACTATTAGCAAAATCATCCATAATAGCTTCTATATTACGTTCATTACCTGTAATAGTAGCATAAGTAGCATTAAGTAATAAACGTCTAGTACTATTATCTTGAACAGAACTATATAAACTACCACCTGTAAGACCGTCAATAATGTTATTAACTATATCAGTAGCTTCTGTTTGTTCAAATCCAGCTTGACTAAGTTTATCAATAAAAGATTGTCTAGCATTAAGTAAATCGCTACTAGTAGATTCATGCCCAAGAGAATCTTCTAAGTCAGCAATACTTTCATAAACTAAATCAGTACCTATTTGACCACGTTCAAAATCATCATCTGGAAGAGTATTATTAACCTCAGATTTAGGAGTGCTAATAGGTTCTTGAGAAACTGGTTGTTCAGTTTGAGATTGAGGTTGTTTAGTATTAGTAGGCTCACTAGAAACCGCTTCGCTTCGCTCCGCTATACCCCCCGTAGAGGATGGAGTTGATTCAGCATCAGTATCATCATTATTATTGCTTTCATTAATATCAGGATTAACAGGAACTATTTCTTCTTGTTTAGTTTCATTATTTACATCATTCTCTATTTTTGCAATTTCAGCTAATTGGTTAATAGTATTTCTAAGATGTTCATTACCTTTTGATGTTAAATCTAAAGCAGCATAGGCATCTCTAATTGTTTTATCAACATTAGGATTATTACCATTTTCTTTATCTTTAATAACAGAATTAACATAATCTTTTCCATATTGTTTATAAGCATTACGTAAATCGTCCATAGCTTTATCAACAATTTTTCTACGACTATTATCAAAGAAATTATTAAGATATGTTATTCTATATTTAATATTATCATCAGATAAATTAAGTTGATTTTTATTAATCTCAGTATTAATTTCTGCATTAACAACTTCTGCTAAATCTTTAAATACTTCATTATATTGTTTTTGTAATTGAATAGCTGATTGAACATCATTTCTATTTTCTATATCAATAGGAGTATAAAGTTTATTGATAGCATTAATTCTTTCATTTAATTGAGAAATACGTTCTTGCTTAACATTATTATTAATAGCTGCATTATCTTGAATAGTTTTTATATCTCTTTGAATACTATCAAGTATATGTTGATAAATACCATTTTTAGCAGATTGTATGTCAGTATCTTCTATATGATTATTTGTAATATTTTGATTTAAAACATCATTAGCCCAATTAAGAAGATTTTCATAATTTGTTTGACGATTACGAGCATGAACCATTTGAGTAGCTATAATACGTCCAACTTCAAATCCTCCACCAAGTCTATTAACTTTGTTTAAGGTAGTATTATAATCATTTTTAAGATTATTAATTTCAGTTTTAAATCTATTAATAAGTTCATTACTATCTTGTTGTTGTAATCCAAGTTTATTAGTAATACTATCATTAAATTCTTTACTATTAATAGAACTTTCAAGAAGTCCTAAATTACCAGCGTTCATAGAATTAATAATAATATTATCCATATATTCTTTTTCAGCTATATTACGAAGTTCTTCTTCAGTACCAGTAATAATATCTGGATTAACTTGATTACCATTTTCATCAGTAATAGTTATAAATGGATTTTTACCATTAGCAATACTATTAAGTCTTTCTTGGTATGCTTGAAAAGTAGCAGTACGACCAAGAATTTCGTTTTCTCTTTGTTTTTCAGCAGAAGTCCAATCTTTATCAAGACGTTTATTAATAAACTCTCCAGCTTTATTCATAACACTACTAAAAGTAACACCACCAAGAGCACCCCAAAATGCTTGCTCCCATAACATTGGGTTTTGAAGATAATCTTTAATAGTTTGTTGAGGAATATCTTTATCAAATACTTTTTTACCATTATATAAACCATCTTGACTAGCTATATAATTAATAGCTTCTTCAACTCCTTCTGTCCATTCAGCTCTTACGCCATGTAGAATATCATCACCTATATCTTTTAATGTACTAGTAATTGCTTGTTTAGTAGTTTTATTACTTAAAGCATTAGTAATTGCAGCGGCATCATCAATATTACTATTAAATGCAGTATTTAAATTTCTAAGTCTAGAACTAGTTGTATTACCACTTAAAGCATTTTTCCATAAGTTCTTTAAACTATAAACTTGCCATACATCAAAAAGAACATTAGCCCAATCTTCAGCAAAAGTAACATCAGCACTATTTTTAGCAATATCTTTAGCTACTTCTTCATCAGACATATCTCTATATTTAGGATTATTATTATAAAACTCTTCCCTTTGTTTATCATTCATATTAGCAAGTTGAGTTTTAGAATAATCTTCAATATCATTATAAGTTTGTCTAGCTTCTTGATAATTTTCAAGATAACGAGAAGGAACTCCAATAGCAGTAGCTTCTGCTATTCTACTAGTAATTGCTCTACCCTTTTGCGTCATATTAATAGCATTAGCCATTTTATTAGCTAATTTATTAAACTTTATACCTTTACCTAATAAAGAAACACCTTTAGCAAGACCAGCACTAGGAACCATAAGAGTTAAAGAACTAGCTATACTAGGAGCATTGCTAGCCCACCAAGCAAAATCTCCAATATCAAAAGCAGCATTAGGATTTTCTCTATATATAGCTAATCTTTCATTAATAGATTCTTTTAAAGATTCAAGTCCAGAACTTATTTCAGATTGATAATCATTAGGGCTATCACTAATCATATTATAAAATGCGTCTGCTAAATCTGCAAAACCAATAGCTGTACCAACAGTAATCTCATTACCAATCTGTCCAATCATTCTTAATCCTTGTTCCCAATTACTTTGATTAACAGCACGTTCTTTATCAAGTTTTTCTGGATCATCAACAGGATTAACATAAACATCATAAGGAGCATATTTATCTATATCATATTGATTAAGATTGTATGATTGTCCAGCAATACGACTAAATAAATGACCACGACCCCGGTCACTAATAGAAGTGCCGGGGTTGTAATCAACTAAAGTAGGAGGCTGTATAGCCCCCTTTTTAGTTTTAGGATTATATTTAGGATTAGGTGTTTGATTACCACCTTGTAGAAACTTTAATACATCCATATTAATATAGATTATTAGTTAATTCATCATAGTAATATTGAATAACATAAGGGTCTGAACTGCCACTAAGTTGAGCAAGTTTAGTAGCAACATTTTGTTGAATAGCTTTAACAGCATTTTCATCTACTGCCATACCAGCTTTAACAGCAGTTACAGTTTGTTCCCATTGAGATAAATTATCCACAATATCAACAGCATTTTCTTTACTTACTAAACCAATAGTTTGATTATTAGTAGAATTAATTAAATTAAAACCTCCACCATTAGGTACTAATTTAAATTTATCAATTCCAGTAAATGCAGCATTATTAGTAAGAGAAATAGGTCTATTAGCATTATAGTAATTTTCTACTTTACCGGCAGCTCTCCAACTAGTATCTTGATTCCAAGATTGAATAATAGAACTATCAATAGCACCACTACCTACAAGTAAAGTAATAGGTTCTCTTTTAAGTTTACCTTTTGTATCATAGTAACCTGCAATATTAATTTGAACTCCAACATCCCCAGTTTTTGGGTCACGAACAATAGTAGGAGTAATTTCATTTTCTTTAGCACTTCTAAGATAAGCTGTATAAGCTTTTCTATCCTCAGAAGTCATAGGTTCAAATATTCCATTTTCACTAGTAATATAAGCTTCTCCTTGAGTTAAATCAATACCACTACGAATAGCCATCATAGCTTGTTCTTCTTTATTCTTTTTATAAGCTGAAAGTTTACTAGCTTCTTCAGGATTAGCGTTCATCATAAAATTAATTTCAGCTAATTCTGGAGTTAAAGCACTAATACCAATAGTAGAAGAAGTTATTTGACCACCATCAAGAACATCATCATTTTTAGATTTAAGAAAATCAACATAATCAATTAAACCAATATAAGGTTCTTTATTACCTGTTGGCAATCCAGCATGATGTTCTTCACCATTAGAGTCAACTCGAACAAATTTATCACCGTAACCAAAAAATCTAGTCTTAGCAGAATTAAGAAAAGCATTTAAAGGATTTCTAGTATCTTCAGCTTCTTTAACCGCTTTACCAAAACTATAAATAGATTTATGATAATCTTTTGGTAATTCAGCATATCTATAACCATTACCATCAGAACCAAATCTTACTCCAAGACTAGAAGCTTTTTTCTCTCCTCCAATAGCATTAATAAATGAATTATAAACATCATCATTATTAAAATATTGTCTAATAGCAGAACTATCTCCAAATATTTGATTAACATATTTGCTATATCTATCTGAATATTTATTACTAGGTAAATCGCTTAAACTAATAATTGAATTATATGTATCAAATCCATAAATACTATCTTCAGATTTACCAACTTTAAGACTATTAATATATTCTTGATTATCAATAATATCATTAAGATAACTTAAAGCATAAGCTCTATCAGATGGATTAGTAATATTAGTCATAATACTAGTTCTAATATCATCTGGATTAGCAGTACTTAAATTAATATTAATATCAGGATTATATTTACTAAGTAATCCAGCTATTGATTGTCTATTACTAGTAATTTCAGCTTGAGCTTGAGCAGGCATAAAATTATCAATACGAACAGGAGTACCTTTATAAGTTAAATTATCAATAGCTTGTTTTCTTTGAGTTGTACTTCCTAGTCCAGCTTGTTTAGCTAAAGCTAATTGAGCTTTCCATGCTTCACCATAAGTAGTATTACTACTTTGATTATAAAAAGTTGCAGCATTATAGAAAGGGTCAATACGTTTAGCAAGATATTGTTCAGGAGTAAGAAGAATACCATTTTTATCTGTTATATCAGGATTACTACCATTTTGGTCATATTTCCATTTAGCAATCTTATAATCTTGTTCAAGACTAGCTTTAGCGCCAGGAGTATTTTCAATAACAGCTTTAACAGCTTCAGCAAGTTTAGCTTTACTTAACCTTTGCCAATCACCTTTAGTATGAGAATAAATTTCTCCTGTAACAGATTTAGTAATATCATCAGTAACTTTACCATTAGCATCAAGCCATCTTGTTTGACTACTACCACCTTGTTCTTTAGCAGCCCATTGAAGTGCTTGATTAAGTATTTGATTCATAGGAATTTCAGAAACTTCTTTATCAATAGGAGCCCATTTACTTCCACCAATAACATTACCATTCTTATCAGTTATATCTTGATAATTATATTTATTAACTGTACGATAATAATTCTTATAATCTTCAGATAAATCAGTACGTTTATCAAGATTATCCATATAAGCTTTATAATCTTGTTGAGCGCGTAAACGACCAATCATTCCAGGACTTGAAGTTATATCTCCATAAGTTCCAACTATATCATCAAGACTAGAATACGCATTACCATACTGCATATTTTCAGTAAGAGCATTTCGAACTTTATTAAGTTGTTCTTGACGCCAAGCATCTTCAGCTTCATTTAAATCTAATTGAGCAAGTTGAGCATCAATTTGAGATTTAGTTTGAATAGCTTGTTGATGACCTTGTTCAAGAGTATTATAAGTTCTAGCTAAGACATTTAAGTCAATAGGATTAACTTGTCGTCTAAAAGTAGGAGTATAAAAGTTTATCGGCATGATTGTTTTCCTCCAAGTTTTCTACGTTTACGAATAATAAATTCATCATAATCAACTCCAGCATCTCTCATTATTCTATCATCAACATTAGGAGCAGATGCTCTCATAGCACTAATAGTATTATTTAAAGCTTTACGATTTTCATATCTACTAATCATATCTTGAATACCAGCATTAATTCCAGTAAATAAATTATTTACATTAGTAAGTTTAGCTTCTCTAATACCATTATCAAATGCTGTTTTTCTATCTATATATTGATTGTATTGTTGAGCATTAAATTGACGTACACTTTGTTGATTACGTCTATCTTGATTAATAAGATTAGTTTCAATATTTTCTTTTTCACCATAAAGTTGATTAACAGCTTGACCAGCAGCATTACGAACTCTTTGTTTACGAGCTAAACCTACACGACTACTAGCAGTATTAGAATCAATATCACGATAAGCTTCAAATTTATCTTCTCTAATTCTATCAAGTTGAGGATTAATATTATATTTAGTTTTAAGTTTATTAGCACTAATAAGAGTAGGTCTGCCAGGACCTCTCATTTTATTAATAGCTCGTTTACTTGCAAAATAACTACCTAATCCTCCAGCAATATTACTACCAAGACCTATCCAATCAGCAGTAGTAATGTTTTTAAATTTACCTTGACCTTTACCATCAGATTGACTAGATTGTTTAACAGGAACACTAGTAGAAACAGGTAAAGTAGTAGGAATACTAGCTTCTATAGTAGGAAGATTACGATTATAAGTAGCAGTAGGAGGAGTTTTAGTAGAACTAGATTGAACTGATTGACTTGACTTATTCCTTCCTCTACGGGGGGTATTCCATTTAGATTTAGTAGTAGGTAAATTTGGAATATTAGTATTATCAACAGTTATATTTTTATTATTACCATGGCTCCAACCAGCTTTAACAAGACCACTAGTAATAGCAGGTCCATCATTAAATAAAGGAAGTTCACGTTCTGCATAATATTGAGGACGACGATTTCCATTATCTACTTTAGAATTTTTAGTAGGATTATCATTAAAAGTATTAGATTTATTTTTATGCCATCTTCCATTTCTAAATGTATATTCAGAACCAGAAACAGTTTCACCTCTAGCAGATCTATCAATAGGATATGGACTTGTTCTAGTAATAGTTCTATCAGTTATTGGAATATAATATCCATTATCTTCATCATATTCCCAAGTTCTACCATGACGATTAATACGTTTTCCACCATCTCTAAGTTTGTCGTGCCGACCCCCCGTAGAGGATGGAGAATGAAGTAATCCATTCTTAACATTACCACTAATACTAATAATCAATCCATTACTACCTTTCTTTCTAAGTTCAGGATATTTATTATAGACTTTAGCTTTAACATCATTTCTACCATGTAATCCAGCTAATCTTAAAGCATCAATAGCATCGGCTTTAGTAGGAATAGGATAACTTCTATGTCCTCCAGCAAAATCTTTTTTAGCTACACTAGGATAAGGTTTCTTTTTAGAACCATAATCTTTATCTCTACTTAAACCACCCATAGCTTTTATAGTACCGTCATCATTAATTTTATTTCTATCTTTAAAATCTTCTTGAGCTTTAAATACTTTATTTGGATTAGCTCCACCCATAACTAATTTAGCAGGACTAATTCCATTAATAATTGGTTGAGCAGAATAAACTTTAAGTTCATCACCATTAGTTTCTACAATTTCACCATCTTCTACTTCAATACCAGTTTTATCACTAGGACCAATATCAATACCACCTTGACTATGTTTTCTTCCATTCATATAAAAGAAATTATTACCAAGAGGATGAGCAATACCACCATCAACTACATTAGGAACTTTTCCACCAGTAGCATATTGTTTTTGTGGGATATTTCTTCCATTAGTTCTAGGAGTTTGAATAATATTAAATGGAAAAGTTGGTCCAAGGTCTTCATCATTAGGAAAAGATTCTTTATTAAAATTCTTAACATAATCAACAAGTCTACCGGCAGTATTATCCATTAATTGTTCTCTATCATTTCTAGGTATTAAATTATTAATACCATTATAAAGAAATTCATTACCAAGTCTTATTAATCCAGTAGTTTTAGCTACTTTATCATAAACTCCACCAAGTGGAGGAATACCACTTTTAATAAATCTGCCATCTTTAGTAACTGTACCTTTAAATTCACTAGGCATGTCACTTATATGAATAGTTTTATTTTTTCTAGGCATTGTTATATAATATAATGAGAAATTAATATTTTATTGATTTTAAGGCTCTCTGTTGAACGATAACATATAATTCGATTAATAGTTCATACTTATATGTAATAATCCAACAGAGGGCAAAAGATTAACGTCTACGTCCGCCATACCGATATGTTTTCAGTCTATCTCTGTAAACCGATGGAGGCATAACAGACTGTTGATTAATACCATTAGTAATCCATTCAGGACGTTCAAGACCAGTTTTAGGAGCACTATAAACAGATTGTTCGTCTTGTTTAACTTGAATAGGTTCTTTACCTTTGTTTCCAAGCATACCACCAATTAGACTTCCAGCAGCTCCAATGGCAGCACCAATCCAAGCTTTTCTACGTCCACCGCATTTATATTTATTAATAAAGCTAGAACGTTGATACATAGTCATTGGATTAGTCATTGCATTAGAAGTAATATTAAGTTGTTGTTGACCTGATTGAAGTTGCTTACGTTTCTCAGCTTCTTGAGCAATACGTTTATTTTCATTAATTTGTTGATTAGCATTAATGCCTTGCCCTATACTAGCACCTAATTTATCAAGTCCTTCTACACCAGTAACAGAACTTGCAAGACTTCCCAAACCAGGAAGAGCTTGAACAAGTTCTGTACCAAAATTAGCTTTACGTCTAATTCTTCCACCACATTTAAGGGTAAGTTTATCATTATATTGATTAACATAATCTTGATTAGAATAAGCACTAGTTAAAGCTTGAGCATTTTGTAAAGCATCTTTATGGTCTTGTGCAGCTTGAGCTTCTGCTTGAGCCTTTTCTTGAGCTTTCTTTTGTTTATTACCTTTAATTATACCACCAGCTATACTAGCAGCAGCACCAATAATAGCACCAATAAATGCTTTTTGTCTTTGTCTATCTTTGTACTGTATCATAATTTTCTAAATTGGGTTTGAGCACATTCAAGACTTTCAAATTCAATGCGCTTATTATCTGTATTATTAAATATGAAACGAACTATAAAATAATTACCATAAACTCTACGAAGTTTATCACTTGGAGAATTAGGATGTTTATTAATAGTATTACGAAAATAATTAAAGTTATATTGAGTAAGTTCATACCAAGGTTTTTTATACTTATTAAATTCATTAAGTTTATCAATATTAATATCACCTCTTTGGACATTAGCAACCCGCAAATAAGGGAAATGGTTTTTAACAGGGCGTCTTTCGGTTGTTTTTGTATTCCTCCAGAAACAAACGTTAAGTC
>SKEZ01000925.1_pt1 | contig 18732 bp, 18 predicted proteins | sample 4843881 | NCBI WGS metagenome assembly SKEZ01 (sample SAMN11008796, study PRJNA524170) | human gut metagenome | isolation source: fecal sample from pouch patient p1, p46 | place: Israel: Tel-Aviv | reverse complement strand
ACTTACCATCAATTAATTGGTCGCAAGCCCAGATTAAAGCATCCGCAACATCAGCAGGAATTGTACCTAACTCCTTATTAGCCATCGCAGCTGCTTTTTTCACATAACCGAAGGCAATGATGAAGAAAGGCTCCTGACTCATTGGCATTTCAGTAATATGGAAATTATCCTCACCACGAAGTGTCTGAACACCATAATAGCAATCATCCGGAACTTCACGCTCACCAAGGAAATCGCTTTCAATACGAGACATAATTTTCTAACTCCATTTTTCGAAAACAATGTGACAATAACAAATTGTTTTCATAAAACACTTATCCAACATTAAGAATGAATACTTATAATCACCAGATGACATAACCATTACCATCTAATGGAATATATTTAAACTAATAAGATAAACTTAAAACGTGATATCAAGCACATTTTTATAACGTTAAAATTAGTGGGTTATTTAGCAATCAAATATAACCAGTAAAAGCCCGAAATATGCAGATAACGCTGCACTAATATGATTAAGATCAAAAAAAACAATTCCGCAATCAAACTTATTATTAATGCTGATTTTTTAAATCATGATTAAGTAGAACTATTTTATAATAGCATCCCGGTTTGGTCACATCCTTCAGAAAAACAACCTGTTTACCACCATAGAAAATCTATATCTCTGCTAGGTTTTCCAGCGTTGTAGATATAGTCACTCATGGTGATTCTTATTAAGATAAGAGTTTTTACACGGGAATGTTATTGCACTTCTAATTGATAAATCTTGGAATAGAGTAGAAAACGTAATGTTTCCACTCCATCTTCCGCTTTAATGGTTTGTAATTTGAGTTAGATCATGGATTTTAACATCCATTATGATTAATTATTTTTAGATGATTTGATCACTAAATCGTCTTTCAGGGTGTAACGGCATTAATCATCACAAGCTAAAAAAACGCCATACTGTAATGGAGTCTGTATTTTATGTTCAATCATGCAAAGGCTCTTCATAATTATCATTTCTCTCTTGGAAAAATGACAGCCTGAACATAGCATAAATTCACGTTCTTCAGAGTCAGAAGGTGTTAATAAACTGTCCCTAAAATCTGGAAAATGTTGAAGAAGGCATCTCAATGGATATTGTCGAACGCTTTATCAATTATACAAAAATTAATACCACTACCTCACGAGAAAACGGCGCAAAAGGGATCATGCCTTCATCTCCTGGTCAGATGAAACTTGCGAAATTGTTGGTGAGTGAACTTGAAGCATTGGGTATGGAGGATATTATTCTCAGAGAGAATGCTATCGTAACAGCAACACTCCCTGCAAATACTGACGAAACAATCCCCGTCGTTTCCTTTTTTGGACATCTGGACACCAGTGCCGAACAGACAGCCGATACAAAAGCGCAACGATTACCTTATAATGGGGGCGATCTCTGTCTGAACCCTGAACTGAATATTTATTTGCGTGAGAGTGAATTCCCGGAGCTCAAAAATTATATTGGCGATGACCTTATAGTGACAGATGGTACCAGCCTTCTGGGGGCCGATGATAAAGCGGCGCTGGCGGCCATAATGAACGCACTTCAATTTCTGATTTCTCATCCTGAAATCAGGCATGGAGAAGTTAAAGTTGGGTTTGTGCCAGATGAAGAGCAGGGGTTACGGGGGGCCAAAGCCTTCGATGTTTCAGAGTTTGGCGCAGATTTTGGCTACACTCTGGATTGCTGCGGTATTGGAGAATTTGTTTACGAAAACTGGAATGCGGGTGATGCAGAAATTATCTTTACCGGCCAGTCTGCACACCCTATGTCAGCGAAAGGCAAGCTTAAGAACTCTCTTTTGATGGCTCACAAATTCATTTCGATGTTGCCAGGAGGAGAAGCGCCTGAATATACAGAAGGACGCGAAGGCTATTATTGGGTGAAACAGTTACAGGGAAACAGTGCCAGAACTGTACTAAAACTGGATATACGAGATTTCAGCGAGGAAGGATATCACGCCCGGAAGACATTTGTACGCCAGCTTGCAGAAAGTGCTTGTGCATTATGGGGAGAAGGAAGCGTGATCTGCCAACTGAGCGATCGGTACGCCAATGTCTTTAACAGTCTGCAGGGAGAGGGGCATTATCCCATCGACATTGCCCTGCGAGCTTACCAACGATGTGGTATTACTCCGACACCGGTGGCGATGCGTGGAGGATATGATGGCGCTGTTCTTTCACAAAAAGGATTACCCTGCCCGAACATTTTTACCGGCGCACATAATTTCCATTCTATCTATGAATATCTTCCAGTCCGTTCACTTCGGGCGGCAAGTGATGTGGTTATTGCCATCATTCAGGAGACATTCAATGGGTTCACCACAGGGAATCGTGAGTCATGATTAAAGTTGTTATCGCGCTTCTTGTTATCGTGATAGTTGCTCGCTTAATCCTGAAAGGATATCGTGCAGAACCCGTGCTTTTTATTGCCGGGCTTGCGCTGATGGTTTGTACCTGGTTTACCGGTTGGGGCACAGTGTTACCGAAGGGCGTGTCCGGTACAGGAATTAGTTTTCTTGATCCTTTCGAAGTCATGCGCAATTTATTCAGTACCCGTGCGGCTGATCTCGGTCTGATGATTATGACCCTGATGGGATTTGCGCATTACATGGACCATATCGGTGCGAATGAAGCGGTTGTCCGTGTAGTAACCCGGCCATTACGGACATTACGTTCCCCCTATGTTCTGCTTTTTTTCTCTTATCTTTTCGCCAGTCTTCTTCAACTGGCTATCCCCTCAGCTACCGGACTTGCTGTTTTACTGATGGGAACCATGTTTCCTATTATGCTCGGACTCGGGCTGTCAGCAGCGTCTGCCGCAGGGGTAATTGCCACCTCTCTTGGTGTGGCGTACACACCGACAGCCATTGACGCCATACGAGGCTCTGAAGCGGTAAATATGGATGTGGTGGAGTATGTTGTCTATCATCAGGGGCCTGCTGCTCTGGCGACTGTTCTGATTGTCGGTATCAGCCACTTTTTCTGGCAGAAACACTGTGATCGTAAAGCTGGAACATTACCTCATGAAATTGGTACGACAACGGTCATAAAAGCAGGCAGTACGCCGGCTTATTATGCTCTGCTACCTATGCTACCGATCCTGATGGCCGTTGGCTCATCGGAGATTTTTGTCACCGGAATTAATCTCAATATCATTACGATTGTTCTTATCTCAATGGCAATTTGCATGCTGATCGAATGGGTCCGTAAATGTGATCTGAAAGCTGTATGTGACGGGTTTACCCATTTCCTGAAAGGAATGGGGACAGCATTTACCGGCGTGGTGGGCTTACTGGTGGCCGCAGGTGTGTTTGCTCATGGGATTAAAAGCATTGGCGCGATAGATCAATTAATTTTGATGGCAGAGCACGTTGGGTTACCCCCTTTTGCGATGGGCATCGTTTTTGCTCTGGTTACACTGGCTGCAGCTGTCATTATGGGATCGGGCAATGCGCCATTTCTGGCTTTTGTTGAACTGATACCACAAATCGCTGCCAGCATGGGCGTGAATGCCATATCGATGATCCTGCCTATGCAGCAGGCTTCCCATATGGGGCGTGCGATGTCTCCCGTATCTGGCGTGGTTATAGCGGTTTCCAGTGGAGCAAATATAACTCCCTTCGAAGTGGTAAAACGCACTGCTTTACCCCTGATAGTTGGTTTTGTTTTTCACTCTGCGATTATCGGTATTTTTTATTAACTTGTTTTAGATTGTCATCCTCCACGCCCAGAAGGATGTGGATTCCTGCTAATCAGGCTATTGCCGGAATCATTTCGGTGGGCTCCTGCTTAAACAAAAGGCCTGACTGCACCATCTCTTTACAGGCAAGTACGGCGTGCCCTGCAGCTAAAATATTACGGGTGCCGTTTACATCGGCGCTCGCTGCATATGTGCGCCGGGCATGGCGCGTAGCGCCGTGACTGGCGCTGTTCTTCAACTGTGGTGGCTGAAGAACGACTAAGAGGTGAAAGTCCTCCACACACCCGGTGAGGGGAAGTGTTAGCGGAAGGCAAGGGTGTTCATCGCGAGGTGAAATCTGAAGGAAGCCGGATGCAAAATGCTGGCCTGACGAACAGGAAGCGGTTAAGGCGGCGCAGCAGGGTAAGGTGGCACAAATCACCAAAGCCCGATACTCACACGGAACGCTGTGACGTAAAGCCGACAGGCATAAGCAGGAAAGTCGCGTGAATTACCCCGGGAGATCTGTCGCCCTGCCAGTGTGCTACCGGTGCCGTGAGGCGCCGGGATGGGGCGGCAGAAGTCAGCCGACGCCGTAGTAGTGCTGCAAAACCGGCAGCATGAAGGGCCGAACATGATTAACTGTGATTAGGACATCCGAACCCGATGATGATTAATGAAGCACACGCGCAGGCAACTGCGGCCAGCGGCAGAGGAGACGGACAGTATCCGTCAGGGCTGCATGATGGCGCTGAAATCAGCACGGCGGCGGGTGGGCAAACGAAAGCGGAAGTGCCGCTGACGATGGAAGCGGTGATAACGAGAGAAAACCTGATGCTGGCTTATCAGCGCGTGGTGGAAAACAAAGGTGTGTCGGAGTTGAAACCGTGGCTGAAGAAGAACTGGCGCAGCGTATGGCAGGTATTGATTGACGGAAACTACCAGCCGCGGGCAATACGCCGGATGGATATCCCGAAGCCGGATGGCGGCGTGAGAACCTTAGGCATCCCGACGGTGGTGGACAGGCTTATCCAGCAGGCGATAGCGCAGCAGTTAAGCGCCATCGTGGACACAGCTTCTGCCGCTACGCAGACGACTGCAACATCTACGTAAGCAGCCGGAAAGCGGGCGACCATCTGCTGAAGGACATCAGGGCGTTCGTGGAGAGCAAACTGAAACAGAAGGTGAATGAGAAGAAGAGCGCGGTGGCGCGCCCGTGGGAGCGGAAGTTGTGGGCTGACAGTGACGGACCGTGCTGCTTCACCAAACGCCTTGGACGGCAGGCGGAACTTGGATCGTTACGTACTTGAAAAGTGGATCAACAAGAGGGTTCAACGAGACTGGGGAGTTATATTTCTTTCTCAAGGTCCGGCATTTATCTCTTCCACATGAAATCTCGATATAAAGTCAGACACGGATGTCCTACTGAAAGCGGGGGGAAGTATGGTGATAGAGGTCAGCGGGAACCTATCCATAAAAGTCACTCATTACACTAAAAAATATGTGCATATTATTTGCGTGCAATTAAATTTTGCAAAATCGAATTAGCATAATTTTTTTTGATAGAAGTCAAATAAACATAATGGAAAAAGTTTAAATATTTATATTGTATAAACTTCAGACAAAAGGAGGAGTTATGAATAAAATAAAAGGTATAACAGTAATGGCAGCCTTCGCATTGTGTATAGGATATGCTCACGCTGAATCTCAAACGCCAATACGCCTTGTAATTCATGGTGGAGCTGGCACCATAACAAAAGATACTATTACACCTGAACAAGAAAAACAATACAGAGAAAAGTTAACAGATGCACTAAATGCTGGGTATGCTGTGCTTAATAGTGGAGGAAGTAGCCTTGATGCTGTTCAGCGTGCAATTAATGTTATGGAGGACTCTCCCCTCTTCAATGCTGGAAAAGGCGCTGTCTTTACTCATGATGGCAAAAACGAACTTGATGCTGCAATTATGGATGGAAAAACCAAAATGGCCGGAGCCGTTGCAGGAGTGACGACCATAAAAAACCCTATAAACGCTGCTTATGCAGTTATGACTAAAAGCCCTCATGTATTAATGATCTCTAATGGTGCGGAACTATTTGCAAAAGAGCAAGGCTTAGTTATGGTTGAGCCAGCATATTTCAAAACTGATTTCCGTTGGCAACAGCTACAGAACGCTTTAAAAGACGAAAAAATAACCCTTGATCATAATGGTAAATCAGCATCTCTTTTACTCCCCCCAAAGAACTACGACTATAAATATGGAACTGTTGGAGCAGTCGCGTTGGACAAAGATGGTAATCTGGCAGCTGGAACATCAACAGGAGGTATGACAAATAAACGTTACGGACGCGTAGGTGACTCGCCAATAATTGGAGCAGGAACCTATGCCGATAATAATACCGTTGCTGTTTCTGCTACAGGTACTGGAGAAATGTTTATTAGAACTTCAACTGCATACAATATTGCTGCTCAGGTGAAATATAAAAATACACCATTGAAAGAAGCAGCTCAAAATGCGCTTGATGAAGTTAAAAACATTAATGGTAGTGGTGGTGTCATTGTTCTAGATAAGAATGGTAATTATACTATGAGTTTCAATACAGAAGGGATGTATCGTGGAACTATCGGCAACGATGGTAAAGCTATCGTATCAATTTATGAACAATAGATAAAATATTTTATACATCGTCTTGCCCTTAAGGCCCATTTTAAAAGCGGGCCTTTATTTAATAAATATTCTTAACGCCTCCTTATTTCACAGCTAAAAGAAGAGTAATTCTTAGACTCATTAACCGTCTCTCTACCGAGACGCTTACCCATATCCAGCCCGTACCCTGCAGAAATACCGCGATGTATAGCGTTTCTGTGTCATGGTGAAAAGTACAGGAGGAAATTATAAATTCTGGGAATATCCCTGGTTATAACATTTTGTAATACATTAAGTGATATCATTATTTATGATGTAAAAAGGGGCCTGCAATAGCCCCTGAAAAATCAGAAAACCTTCATTTTATACCTGCAGCGCTCATTGACTGCCGCAGTGCATCCAGTCCTTGCTTACAGGCCATATCCTGACTGGCGTCAGGTAAAGCTGCAATTTGTTTTCGGGATTGTTCATATTGCTGTTTCAGCGTATTAACCTGTGCTTCTGGTGTTCCCATTTCCTTCATCTTTGCTACAAAATTATCGATTTCTTTATAATACTCTTCACATGCCGGAGTCAGTGCTGCACTGGCTGACATACTGAATAATACTGTAGTAAGTAAGACTGTAATTGTTTTCATAAATACACTCCTTTTTTGTACAAAAACACTCAACCTTCCTGAGAAGGCCATAAAAGCAGAATGTTATTGGAATATCAGCAAAACGAGTATTCCCACAGGTTTTTTCTTGGTATCAGAATTCTGGGATATAAATCCAGTAAATGATGGAGTAAGTCCGAAAGAATATGTGGTGTGATTACGGACTACCAGTAAATATTACTGATTTCATGCCATGAAAATACTCATTATAAAAAGCGCCTGTATGCTGCTTATAAAATATCAGAATCCGATGTGTCAAAATGTGATATATATTAAAAAATAAATAAGACTGACCCAATATACCAAAAGAGGATGACAGAAGTGAAGGATAACCGTATTATTCTGGACCAGAAAGGAGCCTGTACATAGATTTGTGTAATTGCCTGATTTTGATATGTTCAATTCACCTTCAAATGAAGGTGAATTTATGGCCGACAAACAATTGCAGGCTCTGGCTAACGAACTGGCCAAAAATCTCAAAACTCCTGAAGATCTCAGTCAGTTCGATCGCCTGCTCAAGAAAATCAAAGTTGAGGCTGCTCTCAACGCTGAACTGACTCACCATCTGGGACATGAAAAAAATCAACCCAAATCGGGAACCAACTCCCGTAATGGCTATTCCACGAAAACCGTCCCACTACCGACGGGCCGATGGAATTACGTACTCCACGTGATCGTGATGGTTCCTTCGAACCACAACTGGTGAAGAAAAATAAGACCTGCATTATCGGCATGAACAACCAGATCCTGGCGCTGTATGCCAGAGGGATGACTACTCGCGAAATTACCTCAGTCTTCAAAGAAATGTACGATGCAGACGTTTCTCCGGCGCTGATATCGAAAATCACCGATGCCGTAATCGACCAGGTTGTAGAATGGCAAAACCGTCCTCTGGATGCGATTTATCCCATTGTTTATCTTGACTGTATTGTCCTGAAAGTACGGCAGGACAGCCGGGTTATCAGCAAAGCGGTGTTCCTGGCTCTGGGTATTAACCTTGATGGTCAGAAAGAGCTGCCAGGTATGTGGCTGGCCGAAAATGAAGGTGCAAAGTTCTGGCTGAATGTACTGACGGAACTGAAAAATCGCGGCCTGAACGATATCCTTATCGCCTGCGTGGACGGCCTGAAAGGCTTCCCGGAAGCGATTAATGCCGTCTACCCGGAGACGCAGCTCCTGTTGTGCATAGTACATATGGTACGCAACAGCCTGCGGTTAGGGCGTGGAAAGACTATAAAGCGGTAACCCGTGACCTGAAACAGGTTTACCACACAGCCACGGAAGAAGGCGCGTTGCAGGCGCTGGATGCGTTCGGGAAGGAATGGGATGCACGGTACCCGCAGATAAGTCGCAGCTGGCAGGCAAACTGGCCGAATGTTGCCACCTTCTTCGTGTACCCGGAGGCGAGCCGCAAGGTTATAATAAATAACCGTCAATACGGTGCTCCGTTAACGCTTACGTCTGTTATGGTACTTTCTGATTGTTATTCATGGGCTAACGAGCAGTTTGGACATGCCAGTCTCGGTGATCCGCGTCGTACACGACGCCTTGTGTCACTGGCCTCTTCTCTCGCTCAGCATGCAGGTCTTTCTATCGTGAAATCATCCCAGTCCACTGCTCAGGTTGAAGGTGCGTACCGCCTGATGCGTAACCCGTCAGTGTCTCCGGAAGCCATTGCCGAAGCCGGATTTACCGCCACTGCAAGGGCATGTGAGGCACATCCGCTGCTCCTCGCACTGGAAGACACCACCACCATTAGTTTCAGCCACAGTACGGCATTTGATGACCTAGGGAATACCACTACTAACCCGAAGACGCGCGGGCTGCTGGCTCACTCTGTCCTGATGTATGCCCCCGACAGCGCCCTGCCAGTCGGTCTTATCGAACAGCAGCGCTGGAGTCGGGCCACGGACACCTACGGTGTTAAGCACCAGCGAAAAGAACGTCCCTGTGAAGAAAAAGAAAGTTATCGCTGGCAGCAGGCTTCGGAGCGTATGGCTGAACGGCTGGGGGAGATACAGAAACGGGTAATCACTGTCTGTGGCCTGGAAGCGGATATCTGGCATTACCTGCATTATAAAGTCAGCCACGGACAGCGCTTCGTGGTGCGTGCTGCACAGAATAGCCGGCAGGAAGAAGCACCCGGCAAGCTCTTCGAACTGCCGGAAGTCCTGACAACCGCATGAAGCCACATGCTGAATGTGATGTAAAAAGGCGGGCGCGCAGCCCGCCAGGCCCGGATGTTCACCAGTTACAGCGAAGTCGGCATAAAAAATCCCGACAACAGCGGCCAGGCGCTTCCGCTCACGTATGTCTGTTGCCGGGAGCAGGCAGAGGACGGTGCCTGCTGGCATCTGCTGACATCAGAAAAAGTGGCGAGTGCCGCCGATGCGCGACGTATCGTCAGCCATTACGAGCGACGCTGGTTGATAGAGGAATACCACAAGGCGTGGAAAAGTGGTGGTACATGTGTGGAATCGCTGCGTATGCAGACCCGGGATAACCTTGAGCGCATAGTGGTTATCAAGGCGTTTATCGCGGTACGGGTGCTGGGCCTGCGGCAGGGAGGTATCAGTGAAGAAACACAAAATGACAGCTGTGAGAAAATACTGTTGCCGACAGAGTGGAAACTGCTGTGGGTTAAGCTGGAAGGAAAACCGCTTCCGTCACAGACGCCGACACTGAAATGGGCCTGTCTGAAACTGGCGAAACTGAGGCGATGGCATGACAGCAAACGCACAGGTCGCCCCGGTTGTGTAGTCATGTGGGATGGCTGGTTCAGACTTCAGGATATGGTTGAGGGTTACCTGGTGATGGAGTCTCTTGATCAGGAGCTCTGATCAAGAGACAGCTAGTACAGTAGGGGGTACCATTATTTAATTCCTGCAGTACCAATTAACACAGAGCATTCTGCCTCTGTGAACATATGATATCCAGACTTGACTAATTGTTATTGTGAATGTTTTTATTGCTGTTTTAGCCTCTAATCGATGCTTTCAGTGTTCCAGCGCGATAGCGCAAACATGTTCAAGCTTAGAGAGTGAATGGTATAGTTCTGGTAATGTCATTTTTTTTCTAATCACGACCTTAAGGTTAACTTCTATTCTTCCCTTTTTAACATCGCGAATAGTGAACGCTTCAATAATATTTTTTTGTTGATTAATACACTCTATCAGGGCTTGTAGCCCTGATCTTTCGTCAAGAGTAACATGAACTTTTACTTTACCCGGAAATTGATTCTTAGCTTGCAAAAAGAGCACAAAATAGCTGAGTTTTATTGCAATCATGAACAAAGCAGTGGTAACCAAAGCATGCATATAAAACCCAGCACCACATGTAATTCCCACCCCAGCCGAAGCCCAAACGATAGCTGCAGTTGTTAGTCCAGATATAGCATCGTCATGGCGATGAAGGATAACACCTGCGCCGAGAAAACCTACACCGCTGATAATCTGTGCTGCCAGTCGCATCGGATCGCTACGTATATTCATCGAGATTTCAGCGTAATATTCTGCAGACTGAATCGATACAATTGTCAGAACACAACTGGCGACTGAAATAATGACGCACGTTTTAAATCCAACAGGCTTCCCTTTCGATTCTCTTTCAAGGCCAATAATGCCACCAAGGATAAACGCGACGCAAATTTTGCCCAGTGTAATAAAGAGAGATTCTTCTTCACTGAATAATAAGAAGGATAACGTATTCATATTTCCTCCGGAAAAAACTCACTCCAAACTGTGTACGAAGGTCTCCTTTTCTGCCCCATGAGGCTACGCGCCGTAGTTCTGGATATAGTGCTCTATCAGCGAAATAAGCCGCGGGTTATCGATGCTCTGCAGAATTGTGACCTGTGCACCTTTTGGTTCAGGGATCCCAATATTGAGGCGTAATGTGTCACGTCCATAGCAACAAGTCATTCCGCGTGTAATGCCTTCCAGAGATACATCCAGATAATCTTCAGCCGTTGTTGCAAGAGAGGGATCCAGTAACCAGGCAATGGTTAACACATCGTGGATCCAACACCCAGGCAGATTGCGGGTTTGCATAGAGTATGTAATCCATGGTCGAATGGTTTGTGCCAAATAACGGCTAAGCCCGTTTTCTGTTTTTGCTAGACGATCCAAATCGGCGTGAAGCATTTGGGTTTGCGTTGTCACATCCATCGGGACCAGCGTGACTGGCGCACCGCTGGTGAGCACCGCATGAGCCGCCTCAGGGTCCAGACCAAAATTTGTATCTTTCAGGTAGCCTGGAACATTGAACACGCCACCCATAACGACGATATTTTTGACCGCGTGAACAATCTGCGGGTAAAGCTGCAGGGCGATGGCTACATTAGTGAGGGGGCCGGTAGCAACCAACGTTATTTCGCCTGGATTACGACAGATGAGTTCACCTATTGCTTCAGGCGCATGGGGTTCTACCTGCTGGCACAATGCTGGAGCAGGAACATTCGACCAGAGTTGCCGTAAACCAAACTGATCGACACCATGATCCAGTTTTTCACGCCAGGGTTGCGGATCTTCCAAGAGCGCACGCGAGGCACCACGGTAGACCGCAACAGGAATATCCAATTGTGTAATGAGATCTCTAGCGACCGCATATCCCACGTCTACCGGCGTATTTCCGGCAACAGTGGTGATCATTTCCAGCGCGATTTGCGGTGCGGCAATGGCCAGCGCCAGCGCCAGACCGTCGTCGATATTAGCGCCGGGAATGCCGTTCCCCGGATCGCAGTCAATAATGATACGCATCGATTCATTTTCACTTTTTCTCGGGTTGAACTTCATGCCCTTGGCAGCCACACGACTCTCCTGTTCGTAAATAAAACTCAAATTCAACACGGCGAACTTCTCCATCCCAATTTTTCAGCATGTCAATTGCCGCACGGGCCATCTTATCGACAGGTTGTCGAACGGCGGTTAAAGAAGGGACGTTATAAGCCGATTCTTGTGTTGCGTTAAAGCAGACCAGCGCAACATCTTCAGGAACGCGCAGCCCATGTTCTGCCAAAGCGCGTAAACAGCCGAGAGCCTGTTGTTCATTTGTCGCGAACAGGGCGCGTGGCAGTTGGTGCTCAAGCATGCGTTTTGTCGCCTCGTAACCGCCGGCGCGGGTATAGTTGGTCGAAAAAATCCATGAGGGATTGACCACTAACGATGAGGCTTCCAGCGCCTGCTGCCAGCCCCGGATACGATCCTGAGTATTCAGCATTTCACGCGGGCCGCAGATGATGCCGATGTCGCGGTATCCGTGATCAATAAGATGTTGTGTTACCTGCATCGCCGCCAGTTGTTCATCAACCTGGATAACGCTGACGTTAAGCCCAGGATCCACACGATCGAGCATGACGCAGGGGGTACCGCTCTCCTGAATCAAATTGATATAAGGATGGCGATCAACACTGGTGTAGATCAGCCCGTCAACCTGGCGGTGTAGCATATTATTAATGAGTTCACGTTCACGGCAGCTACTATCGCCTGCGTCGCCCAGCAGGAGTACTTTGCCATCAGCAAAGGCTTCGTGTTGCAGGGCATGAGCCATAGAGGCGATAAACGGGTTCGAGATGTCCGGAGCGACTAGCCCATAAGTTTGCGTACTCCCTGAAGCCAGCGCACGCGCGATGCCATTGGGCCGATAACCGGTTTTCTTAATGGCCTGTAGTACACGTTGTCGGGTCGCTTCGGCAACGGGGCGCGGGCCATTATTAATAACGTAACTAACGACAGCGACGGATGTCCCTGCTTCTTTTGCCACGTCAGAACGTGTTACGCGTTGTGAATGTGATTGAGTCACGAAGCACCTACCTGATTGCGTTCAGAGTGATTTTTTCCAGACAGCATAAGGCGTTATGACCCAAAAATCTTTGGTAAAGAACGCGCATCTCACGTTCTCTGGCCTTAAATTGCATCCTCGGGTAAGTTGAGATCCCGTCCGCGAGTCTCTGGTGCAAAGAAAGTGGTCACCAGTCCAATCGCGGCCATAAAGGCGAAATAGATAGCGATTGGCCACCAGTGCCCGTAATACGAGAGTAGCGCAGAGGCGATAAGTGGTGCAGTCCCGCCAGACAGAATGGAACCGAGCTCTTTTGCAAATGCCATTTTGGTATAACGATTAGTGACACCGAAAAGCTCAACGCCCCACGCAGCCTGAACACCAAAAATACCCAGTGAAGCCAGCCCCATCCCGGTAATGATCGTCGGGATAACAATCCACGGCTCACGAGAATCCAGCAACATAAATGCCGGAAAGGCATACAGGATCAGTAACAAGCAGAACCAACGATAGATGATACGTCTACCGAATCTATCGGACAGCCAACCCGCCAGAGGAATAATGGCAAATCCCAGAACGGATGCAATAAGTACAGCTGCCGTGGGTACGGACTTATCCACCATCAGTACTTTCGCGACATAGCCAATGATAAATCCCTGAGCGAGATAAGAAGGACCATTCTCTCCTATGCGTAATCCGACCATGGTCCAGAAGGCACGGGTCCGTTTCCAGAAGCTACGACTGTCATGTTGTTGCTGTGCTTTTTCCTCACGAATAACCTTTTCTCGTTCAGCCTGCAGAAGGGCTTTTTGACGTTCAAAGACTGGTGTTTCGCGTATATGACGACGAATTAATAGAGCTGCAGCAGCAATAAGAATGCTGCAAAGAAAAGGAATACGCCATCCCCAGCTTAATAAGTCATCCTTGTCCATTTGCAGGACGATGAGCCAAACCAGCGAAGCCAGTAATGTTCCGCTGTTCGAACCCAGACCAATAACAGATGAAACCAGTCCACGTCGTTTAACGGGAGCATATTCACCAAGCATCACAGTACCGCCTGAAAGTTCCGCTCCTGCTCCCAGCCCCTGAGAAAATCGAAGGATAACCAGACATATCGGTGCCCAGACGCCTATCTGGGCGTAACTGGGGATTAATCCTATTAGCATGGTCGACATGCCCATCAATCCAATAGTGATAACCATGACAATTTTCCGACCATGTTTATCGCCTATCCAGCCGAATAGTAATGCACCAATAGGGCGGGCAATAAACCCAACAGAATAGGCGGCAAAGCTGGAAAGTAATGCCATGACGGGTGTCGCCTCCGGAAAAAAGACATCGCCAAAGATAATACCTGCGGCAAGGCCGTACAGGGCAAAATCGGCATATTCCATCGTGGTGCCTAACCAGCAGGAAACTGTTGCTCGCCAAAACTCGCGGCGTCCCTCGGAGGTTTCCAGCCGCTCCTGAGCTGCCTGTTGGTTATCTGTCAGGGAAACAGTGGATGAATGCGTGTTCATAAGAACTCCTTGATATTATCCGTCAGATATACATCACAGGTAGATATCTTTCTTAAATCTACTCATGTAGATATTGTGTTTTATTACATATAAATAAATCTACTCGCGTAGATAAACCATTCAATGGAAGTAAAATCGTGATGGAGATCACTCATAAGGTGTAAGCGCAAAGCTAACGTTGTCTGTTACCTCGCTCCTAGCGAGCTAAATTACGCTTAAAATATCAGCAATACACGAGCGCCTTGCTCATTTGAGCAGGGTGTTTTCTTTTGTCTTACATACAGTCATGACCATGAAATTAGTCAACTACTCGGGCAGCGCGTTTATGGGCCGTGAGTAACGAAGTTGGATGCAAATGTCAGATCGTGTGCGCCTGTTAGGGCGCGGCTGGTAAGAGAGCCTTATAGGCGCATTTGAAAAACCTCCGGCTATGCCGGAGGATATTTATTTTGCTACCACAGTGACAGTCACTGCTGGAAAATATACCTCTGTTCAAAACAGTCCTGTTGTGGATCCGAAAAATACACATCGCTCCCGTTATCTGTGGCTGTATGATTACCATCACTGAGTAAAAAAAATCCCCAGGATGCAGGGGACGGAAGGTAAACTATGCTGAATCTTGTCTGTTTGTTTTAATATTTATCTATCCGTCTTGCCAACGGACAAAGAAAAAATAACACGACGCAGAACAAAAGAAAATATTATTTTCATATCTTCCGGAAGACTATGGCCTCTTCCAGATAATTACCTTATGGTTGGCATCAATCAATGATTCACTCTCGTTCTGCCTCGGAACTCTATATGGATGTACAATCATATAATGTTCTAATATTCACGAGATGTGAATAAACAAATCCACTTAAGAAACGGGGGGGTATTTAATTAATAACTAAGTGAAGCGCCCCGGAAATCTTGGAGACTAAATTCCCTGAGAAAGAGGTAAACAGGATGGCTAAAAATACTCGTTTTTCCCCCGAAGTCCGTCAACGGACAGTTCGTATGGTTCTGGAAAATCAGGGCGAATATGACTCCCAATGGGCAGCAATTTGTTCCATCGTCCCAAAGATTGGCTGTACACCGGAGACTCTGCGTGTCTGGTGTACAACCAGCATGAGTGGGATACCGGGGGCGGTGATGGTGGACTCACCACCGCTGAACGTCAGCGTCTGAAAGACGCTGGAGCGTGAAAATCGTGAACTGCGCCACAGTAACGATATCCTTCGCCAAGCTCTTATTTTGCGAAGGCGGAGTTCAACCACCCCTGGAAACTGTTGCCAGTTCATTTTCGCCAGGCAGCACGCTACCTGCTGGCAGTTCGCCGCACAGGATGCGCTCGGCAAGATGCTGAGTAACAGATTCGGAGAGACTAGTCTGCACAATTTTCATTGCATTTCCTAGCTAAAAAACGTCACAGTGATGAGCCATATAATAAGCTAAATAACAGCAAACTTACTAATTGTGAAGCAGGTGAACTCCACCCCCTAGTCAGTTCTTATCGTTGCTGGATACCCTCAAAGCAGTGTAATGCTATCCAGAATAGGCATGCTTAAGGAAGAGCTCAAGGGTAGAACCCCGACTTCGGCATCGCAGAGGATACTGTAGTGGTCAAGTAATACTGGCCACGGTTTTACAGTAAAAATGATATCTGTTCTCTGACTCTTCCGGCGTCAGCCCTCCGTTATAATGGTGAGGCCTGACGCTATTGTAATAATTCAGAATATAACTGCTGATTTGCTGCCGGGCCACGTCTTTGCCTGTGTAGCCATCGGTTGGCACCCATTCTGTTTTCAGACTGCGGAAGAAGCGTTCCATTGGACTGTTATCCCAGCAGTTTCCCCGTCGGCTGACACTTTGCTTTATCCTGTAACGCCAGAGAAGTTGTTGATATTTCAGTCCTGTATATTGACTTCCCTGGTCGCTATGGAACATGACGTCCCGCGGCTGACCACGCACCTCATACGCCATCCGCAGGGCACTGCTTATCAGGGCAGTATCGGCATTCGCTGACAGGCTCCAGCCGATAACCCTGCGGGCAAAAAGATCCATGACGACCGCCAGATAGCACCAGCGATTTCCTGCCCAGATATACGTAATATCTCCGCACCATACCCTATCTGGCTCGGGCACAGCGAACTGGCGCTCAAGCAGATTCGGCAGGCAGGTATGTTCCTGACGAGCATTTTTGTACTGATGTTTTCCGGGCTGACAACTGCTCAGGTTCAGATATTTCATCAGACGCCCGGCACGGTAACGGCTCATCGGGACGCCGTTTTGGGTCAGCATTTCAGCCAGCGTGCGCGCCCCCGCAGAGCCCCTACTTTGGTTCCACGCCCGGCGTATTTCGCTGCACAACCTGACTCGCGCCGGATTAACCGTATCGCGTCGTTTTCGCCAGTACCGGTAACTACTGCGGTGTATTTCCAGAGCAGAACAGAGGCTGACAACTGAGTGGCTGTCACTCAGTCTGGCAACTATCGTGAACCGTTCAGCGAGTCGGACATCAAGAGCGCGGTAGCCTTTTTTAATATCGTATTGTGTTCCTCCAGGCGGCGAACCTGCTTTTCCAGTTCGCGGATACGTTGCTGGTCTGGAGTAATAGGTGTGGCAAAGGGCGCAATCCCCTGACGCTCTCGCCTGAGCTGGCGCACCCAACTCTCAAGCGTGGTAGAACCGACATTCATCGCTTCACTGGCTTGTCGATATGAGTAGCCCTTATCAACAATTAGCTGTGCACATTCCAGCCTGAATTCAGGGGTGAAAGTACGTTTGGTTTTCTTGTTCATTAAGTCACCTGTTTTGTGTTGTGGTGAGGATATCACCTTTAATCAGGTGGCCAAATTTACTGTGCCACTACAAAAACATCTCTGGATTTTAGCTCATATATTATTGAGGCAATAAAAGAGAAGTTTGAACGAGACGACGCAATAGTTCAATAACTTGCTGGATACCTAAAGGATGTCTGATGTGTGCCAATAAAATACTTTATGGGGATCCTTAGTGTATCTGATGAATTTCCATCAGACATCCTAGATGGAGGAAACAGGACTATAGACGCTCTACCTTATTCTCCTGAACCTGTGTTGTTTCGCGGCGTCTTCCTGTAACGACTACTTCTGACGCTGGCGTTAAATTATTACCTGTTGAGATAACGCCGAATGAACAGAAAAATACGATGATGTCTATTGCTCCATCTTTATCCATTTCCCCCCATAACACAGTCAGTGTCAGTTCCTGTAAGGTTGAGTTCCGTCTCAGTAACATGATGTGTTGGAAAATCCTTCACCAGAGCTGCTCAAGGTGTTAATCCGTGAGTTAGCCAGGAGGAGACGATGATCTCACTACCATCCGGTACCCGTATCTGCCTCATTGCCGGGGTAGCTGATATGCGTAAATCCTTCAACGGACTGGGAAAACAGGGTCAACATGTGCTGAATTATAATCCCTTCTTCGGCCACCTGTTTATCTTCCGAGGCCGACGGGGTGACACTGTTAAAATACTCTGGGCTGATGGTCTGTGTCTTTTCACCAAGCGCCAGGAGGAAGGCAATTTATCTGGCTTGCGGTACGTGACGGCGGGGTATCCTTTACCCGCCCGCAGCTGGCAATGCTCCTTAGTAAGCTGGGCTAGCGTCAGCCAAAAACATCACGCCTTAACGCGCTGACAATGTGGTAAAAATATCATAGCCGGATTATAAAAACGGTCATGAATCAGAACTACCTCATTCGCATCGCTGACGCTGGAAAAGCTGCTGTCTGAGTACTAAGTCGTTGAAAGCATACTCTTCTTTCCCTCCTGTTTAGCGCCTGATATCCCTTTTCCATTTCTGCCCGACGCATGTCATTTTTTTATGCATTGTTCTTTTTGTGATCTAAATTGTAGTACAGTAATATAAGCTTGTACTACATTACGCACACGGCAAACGCGAACGTTATCACGCTGGTACTACAAAGTTGCCGCGTTATGCATCGATCGGGGTAAAGTAGAGAAGAACATACAGAGCACAAGGACTCTCCATGACTCTCAATAAAACCGATCGCATCGTCATTACGCTGGGTAAACAGATCGTTCACGGCAAATACGTGCCAGGCTCGCCGCTTCCGGCTGAGGCGGAGCTCTGTGAGGAGTTTGCAACCTCGCGCAACATCATCCGTGAGGTGTTCCGTTCGCTGATGGCGAAGCGGCTGATTGAAATGAAACGTTATCGCGGCGCGTTTGTGGCACCGCGTAACCAGTGGAATTACCTCGACACTGACGTACTGCAATGGGTGCTGGAAAACGACTACGACCCACGACTTATCAGTGCCATGAGCGAAGTGCGAAATCTGGTGGAACCGGCGATTGCCCGTTGGGCAGCAGAGCGCGCGACTTCCAGCGATCTGGCGCAGATTGAATCGGCGCTGAACGAGATGATTGCCAACA